>JACCEB010699941.1_pt1 | contig 24875 bp, 20 predicted proteins | sample 7454761 | NCBI WGS metagenome assembly JACCEB01 (sample SAMN15323454, study PRJNA562643) | freshwater metagenome | isolation source: river surface water | place: USA:Blue River Watershed | collected 2017-08-18
CCTTGATGGAGTACCGAAGGCCAATGATGTTGGCAAAGAATTGGGCCATCTCGTCATCAGACACGTTCAGGCCCATAGGTACGGCGAAGATCTCGGCGTCCAAAGGAATATTAGCTACCCGAATGCGAGGCATCGTAGCCTCCACATGTCGGACGGCCCCGTTCACGCGCCATGCCAACGACACATGACCAAAGTCAGATACGCAAAGGAGGCGCACCAGCGACATATAAGGCGCCGGTTTCCCCGAAGAGCTCGGACGACGCCAAGCCAACAAATCTCCGTTCCTCAAATCAGACAAATTCATGGTAAGTCCTTAAAGATGATGTCGGGTCCTTAGTTTTTCTTTTCCAAGGCCCGATAAGCAGGCGTTTTAATAAGGCTAAAGAACCCCATGTGCTTGTTATAGTCAAGCAGCACCTTGGCGTTCCAGATCCTGGTGGTGTCATCAAAGATATCGGGGTCAGTGGAGTCCATGATGAAGAAATCACTGACGTGGTCGTAGCCAGCAAAACCGATGATGTCGGTCTTGACGCGGACTATCAGACTGTCGTCCTTATACGAGGCCGTAACTACAGACAACAAAGGCCGATAGGCCCAGTGCAACCTGACAGTAAAGTCTTCGGTCCGTATCGAAGTACCGGCTGTTTCGTTGAAAGCCCTTGTGATAAGGGCCGCTACCAAGAAAAGTGCTCTTTCCATTATGGCTCTCTCACCAAAGAAAGATAAGCTCCGTTCTTCAGACGGAAAGGCTCGTGATTGGTCTTCAACAGGACAGGGCCGTCTGGGGCATCGTCCGTCAAAGCTTTAAACGTGTAGTTCGTAAAGTCCAAATGAGCTTTATTGATGGTGCCTGTGGATTCCCATACCTCGTCGACAAGGGTGCCATTGGAATACGGAGGCTCCACCTTCGATCTAAACGGCAGCAAGCTGTCGGTCTTGTCGAAGTTGAAGTGGACCTGTACGCGCAGATAATCGTTCAGTCTCGCTGTGGAGATCTGGTATGCTATCTGGTAGTTGGGAGCAGGCTCGATAGACTTGATCGTGCTGTTCTTATCAAGAATGGACTTAGACCCGTTCAGCTCCATTTGGAAGTTGAACTGGATCAGTACAAAATCTTTCAGGAACTTCCGTTCCGAGATCGTCACGTATTTTTCAGGGATCGCGCCATACTTCTCCGGAGGTGCATTGATGTCAGACATGGCATTCCTTTAAAGTGAGATTCATTTTATCACTGAATTAAAATATTACTCATCCTTCCCCAACAAGGGAAGGATGAGTAGCTACAGGAGGGATTTAGATTTCAATCACTTTAACATTGGGGTCTTTGATTTGATCAATGATGCTCTTGTCTTTTTTCGTTGCGCTGTCGGTTACTTTGTCCAAAGCCTTGGCTACTGCTTCGATAATTCCAGGAACCCACGAGTAGGAACGCACTGCTTCGATCGCCAAAAGACTCAACCGAGCCTTGAGGACCACAGGCTTCAAATCCCGGGTCTTGTCGCCCTTCAATGCCTCAGTGTAATCCTTCTCGTTCTTTTCCAAAACCGTCTTGGAGCTTTGGATCAGATCGGAATAGGACCGACCAAGATGGTTCAGGCTTGGGACGATCTTCTTACTGAAGTCGCCCACGGAGAACGTCTCGGGTACATCACCTGTCTGATCGCTTTTTTTCAACACAGTCTTGATGAAAGTGTGGCCTTTGTCAGACTCGGAGACGCCAATCACGGTGAACTTGAAACCGTCCGAACGATACGAGGTCATGTAGTCCGCTTCAGGAGCTCCTTCAGGAGTTTCATTGGCTTTACCGATGACTTTTAAGAGAGCGGCGATGGTTTTGCCATCGGCATCGTCTGGCGTCTTGGACAAAAACAGTACCAAAGTCTTCAATGCGAAGGTAGACGAAGCAATCAGACGGATCTGCTTGCTGACACCGTCGGCAGTCTGGCCGGCCAGGTTCAGATGCGACTTTAGAGAAGATGTGGAAACAGGCACGTCGGCCAGCTTCATGGTTTCTCCATCCTTGGTCTGGACCTGATCGTTGTTGGCTTTTTCAGCTTTCTTCTGGGCTTCTTCAGAATGATCTAAAGCATCTTCGATCTTTTCTTCTTCGTCACCACTTCCGAAGGCCCAGTCGAAGAAACGCTTGATGGCGTCAAGCACTTTTTGGATCATGTTGCTGATCCATTCGCCGAGGCTTTCCGTGCGGAGAGTCAGGTCAGACTCCAGGCTCATTAGACCGTGACGGTTTTCAATGGCTTCCAGGCGAGTACGAAGTATCGACTCCTCTTTGCTTTGGTAAAGGATCTCGTAATCCGTGGTAAGGCGTTCCAGGCGCATAGACAGTGCGTCGATGTCCTGGTGAGAAAGAGCCTTGGGTTTCATAAGAGCCGCGTGAGAAGTACGAGATTCCATACGGGCTTTTTCGACTTCGAAGAGTTTCATGTTGTCCTCAAATTTGGCGAAGCGTGTGCTCGATAGCAAGACTGCTTCTAAGGTGGTTGAAAGTGCGCAAGTTATTGCTCAGTATCGCCGTGTAGAAACGGATGTACGGCCCCAAGAACCTGCAATTCCTTGCCATGGCTTGATTCCCACGTTCCATAGACACCAAAGTTGTCATCGTGGGTTTTGCTTCCTTCATCAGGAAAGCCAGGTGTTTCGAGAAGATGTTCATAGCCTCCTGCTGGTAGCCGATGGCCGGAAGTCTTACGCTATTGGGCACCAAAGCACTGTGAGCGCGCATGTTGTCTGCGTTCTTAGATGTTACCACAGTCAGACGACCTTGAGGATCGACCATGTGAGACACCTTGCTGAAGTCACCAAACTCCCAAGGCCTAACCAGCAAAGGTTTGTTCTTGGCAGGCTTCACTAAGACCTCAACGAAAGCATCCTGGAGGTCCAGGGGTTTCCGGATGTTTTCCCTGACGATCTTGTGCATCGACTTAGAGACCTCAATGAAATCGAGGTAAGCCGTCAAAAGCTTCTTGGACTTATCGAAATAGTCCTTAGGAGACGGAAAAGAGAAGATCGCCGCCAACGGGTGGTTAGTCGGATAAAGGACGGACATGTCCTTGTCGATGCTTTTCAAAGTTTCTTCTAGCCTCCGTTGTAGAGACTTATATTCTTGAGTGACTCTCCAGTCCTTTTGAAAAGAACCGTTTTCCTGTCGGCCAGAAATCAAAGACAGCAATTGATGGCAATTGTAGATGTCTGAGAAATGCAAATCTTCTTCTCTGCCGGCACCGTGCATAGCAACCTCGAAAGGATAGAACATGTAAAGACTTAGAGGCCACCAGGCCTCTAAGTCGCTTTGGTTTTATTCGCGATAAGTCTTGTTACCACATCGCAAAGCGACCTGGTCATTCTTCTTACCGAACCATCGCCAGAATGGGATGCGAAATAGCCATTTAATCAAGGCATTCATGGTGTTGCTCCAAACGTTTCTGAAGGATAGGTTTTCTCTTCCCTGTCTTTGCGTTCCAGGAGAAGGATGATTTGTGTACCTCGGATCATGGGTTTCTCTTCACCAGCAGACCCGTTGACAGCTGATACGGTGTAGGTAGTGACAATAGTACCCATCAGTTCGATGTACTCGCCCTTATCGAAATAGACGTAACGACAAGGCATGCCCGGGTAGATCTTCTCTGGGTCGCTGTTTTCCCATGCCACTGTCTGCAACAAGAACTGCTGCTTGAGGATGCGGGACGATTCAAAGAAGATGTTGCTGGTAGGATCACCGACCGGCATGTATTGCAGCTGATCCTTACGTTCCCGATGGGCTGCTTCAAACATTAGGCGACCACGGTTGGCTTTGACGCCTTCCTTGGTAATCTCCACGGGCTTCTTCATGAAAGCAGAAGCATCCGGGAACCTAAAGCCCACGCCATCGTTTAGTTCTGAGTTACGACCGCCGTCTACCTGCAAGCTGTTGCCTGTGGTCACGATGTAGATCGTCTTTAGTTCTTCCCGATAGGTGGTGTCCAGTCCAGGGATCTCCTCGGGTGGCATCGCATAGATGACCGCCTTGTAGCGATCCTCCTTGAACCGCTCTGGTTTGTACAGGGGGAACACAAACCAAGTCAGATTGTCCCGCCATTCCTGGAGGAACGTACCGATACCTTGCTTGTAGACACCTGACCGACGTTCTTGCAGGAACCCGGGGATGTCTTTCAGAGGCGTGGCGTGGGGAATGAACAGCTCTTCGTAGGTCTTGGTTTGATCCGGTTTGTCTATCTCAATCACATCCAACGGAGCCTTGCCGTCTACACGGACCTTCTGCATCTCGTAAGCGGTGACGCCACGGATGAAAGTCTCTGTGTCCACGTTGGTAAAGATGCCTGACGTGGTCTTGACACGAAAGACTTCTTCACGGCGGTCTTGAAGCTCTAAGTGGACCTCGATGGGCTCAAGCTTGTTGAGATCGTCGACCGATCGATTGCTATAACCGTCGTTGCTAGGAGCGGGGTTTTTGTCTGGATGGAACAGACCCTTATAGCGCACCACCTTAGGCTTACGCTTAGGATCCATGATCCCGCTTTCGTAATGGTAAGAATACCGGATGGATACCTCGATGTTCTCTTTGTAAGGAAACAGTCGGTAGAAATAATCACCAGCTGCCAAGTAAACACTGAGCGTACGGAACTCCCCGGTCTTGCGGAGATAATCCCGTATCACTTCCTCACGAAGGACTTTGAAGATGGAGATGTCTTCTTTCTCGGTGTGGATGAAGCCGGTCATGCGGATGATGGCAGGTCTCTCCTTGCCCTTCGCCACATCTTCGACTTCTAACCACAGCGCGGTATCCCTGACCCTCCCGTATTTCTTTACCATTGTTTGTTGTTACCGAAACGGATGGCGTCTTTGGTGGCCGTGGCCATACGGACGTCATGTCGACTGGCGATACTGGAGATCGCTTCCTCAAAGCCTTCTCGATCGGGGATGACCACCGACCCAAACTCCTGGCGCTCCAGCTGCTTCTCTTCATCGGAGAGCAACAAATGTTGGAAACGATGACGGCCTTTGGCTGCAAAGAACGTGTTGGGGTTCAGGTCGATACCCAAGTTGTTCCAAGCCCCAGTAATGCCAACCACCACTTCCCGTGTGAACACGTACTTCGACTTGTCATAGACGACCGAAGCAAACTGATCCAGTTCAAGCAAGTCCTCGAAGGGACAGGTAGACAAATAGACACCTTTGGTCAGATAGCTCAACCATGCGCGCAGGTGGGCCTGGATGGCGTCGTACATCTTCTTGGTATCATCATAGTTGATGACTTCGATGTCCGCTCCAAGACGCCACAACTCAAACAGTTCGTTGATCGTCTTGTATGTCCGCGTCATTTGGTTCAGCATGACGTTGTCGACGTCTTCGTCGCCGGTCGTGGGGACACCACGAGCTTTGGCCGACTCGATGTCGATCAAGAACCGTTGTGGGATAGCCACCGCGTAGAGGTGTTCCCAGATGGCAGCCATCTCGGGCCGCCTGGCGCTATTGATAGAGTAACTTGTTGTCATGCGTAAGCTCCTCGGTCAGCCTGTTTGATCAAGGCCATCAGGATGGGCCCGAAGTAGAACTGTTCAAGCCGTTCCATTTTCGGGAAGAAGTCCAACATAAAGATCAGCTGCTTGGTATCCACAGGAGCACCCTTCAGGTAGTCTCGAGTAAGGATCTCCATCAGCGTGTCTGTTTTGCCGTCGTAAAAAGCTTCCGGAAACACCATCGTGCGCAGCGTGTGGATCGGTGTGTAGATCGGAATAGGACCATTAGCACTCGGATACACTGCGTCTGTGATCGGAAGCTGGGTGCCACGGGACGTGGTGGTTTGCTTGAAAAGAAACGGCTCAGAATCCTTGGTGTCGTCACAGTAGTTGGTACTGCCAGTCACGGCTTCTTGCACCACGTTAGCTGTCATCATGCTGTCGTCATAGATGTAAGGCACAACAAGCCAGTCGGCGTTACCGTAATGAGCAGAACGAGCCTGGAAGCCAGAATAGAAGCTGGCTGGAGCCTTACGACCAAGACGAGGGTTGACGTGGTCCAACACTGACCACTTCCGTTCAGACATAGCAGTCCAGAAGGTGTAAGCGTCGTTCATCCGACCGTTGTTCAACGAAACCATGCCCATCCGTCCGATCTCTGGTGCATCCACCGAGCTAACGATGGACAACACGAACTGCATCAGGAAAGGATCGTAGTACCGAGCATCTTGGCCAGGCACGTACATCAGGTTGAAGTCCTTACGGAAGAACGACCGGAAGTAGAACTCCACCAGGTTCAAGTAGCGTTCCTTCAGAGACATGACGTTTTCGTAAGTCTCGTACAGCAGCATTGGATTCAGGTTCTCGATCAAGCGCTGCTTTGAGAACACCGTCACCACAGAAGACTTCTCGTACAGGTTGGCCAGACGAGGGTCATTGTCCGTGATTTCATCCACGATCGTGTATTGCACAGTGTGGACGCTGTTGCGTTCGTGCGTGCCGCGGCGGACGTCATTAATGCGGAACAGACCCAGACGACCAATGTTGGACTCAGCCAGGAAGTAGTCTTCGCGGTTAGGCACCAAGAACGAGTACGCCGTAGCTTCGCCAGAGACTTCCATCGTGGCTTGCTTGGTATCGAAGCTAGGCGACAAAGCCGACTGCACCAACAGTTCGAGCTTCTCGATGCGGTTGTAGGACTGAGAAGAAGGCTTGAGGTTCAGGTCAAGGCCTTTAGGAGCATCGTTCACGCCCAGGCGTTGCTGGAAGTAAGCGACCAGCTGCCAAGGAGCTCCTTGCATAGAGGCTTCCAGCGACCACAGCGGTGTGTTGCGGTGATCGTAGATCTCGTGCTTCTTAGGCTCTGCCACGACCATGTGGTCTTCCGGCGTCACTCGAGCCGGTTTATTAGGATCGTAAGTAGCAAGTCCCATGATTTAACCCTTTTGTTTTACCAGAACGTTGTGGATTTGTACGGTGCGCATAGAGCCACCCCCACGCTGAAGTTGATCCCATGCTCTGTCGGGGATCGCATAAGTGTCGCGAGACCGACCAGTGTCGGCGGACCGTCCGATAGCAGTCTGAGGGAGATGACCAATACCGTTAAGAATCCACCAGAGCTTGCTGAGCATCCAGGGTTCCAAAGGACGGAGCGACATGGATTGCTGCAGATCCACGTTGTACCGCAGGGCCTCGTTGATAGCCGCCACAATCTTAACCAAAGCCTTAGGATAACGGTTAAGTCGTTCGATAGCCGCAAAAGGGAGCAGAGTAGGATCCACCACAAGGTTCAGACGTACGCGATAGATCTCACGAAGATTAAAATCCTCGTTAGGCACGATGTCCAGACCCTGAGTACAAGAGATGGTACTTGGATGCATCAGGTTATTGCCCCGATACACGTTCATGCCAAGAAACGACTCATAGGGACGGTTCATCCATTCGTACTCTACCTCCCGGATGAACTCCAAGATATCCTCATCGATCATGACGTCACCAAGCTCACCCATGTTAAACAGGCTATCGGGACGAATTGTGTCCAGCTTGACCATGCCAAGGAAATAGGTGCAGGTGCTCTTAGGGACGATGGGCACCACAAAGTCATCAATAGACGGGACTTGGATGAAAGCATCCTGGGAACAGTTAAGTCCGTTGATGTGGTAAGCCTCAAACTGACTGAAGGCTCGCATAGAGTCCGACAGCTTCTTGGCTCGATCACGCATGTCTGGCATCATGTTCACTGGCACGATGTACTGGCTTGGCAAGAACTCGTTGTGAATCATGATGGGATAACGCACCACGACAGCAAAAGGACGATCAAACGTCAACTTATACGTGAGGTTGCATTCCCATAACCCTTTGCTCTGGTCAAAGTTAGGACGTTCTGGCAAAGGAGACACATCAAACCGAGCGTTGATCCGTGCCATCCGACGACGGAACACTAGGTTGCGCTTAGTGCCGGAGGATTCTGACACGATAGTCAGGTCGGGATCCGAGTGGTTTTTGAGGTATTGGTCGATCTCTTCTCCGTAAGGAGCCTTACCCTCTCGCAAGACATACACGTCCTCCAAGAATCCCCAGACTTGGTCTGGCAGACTCATGTTGAACGTCACAGTATGCTGGATCATCTCCTGTAGCCGGACCAGGCGTCTAGCCAGGTTGTCACGCCACTTACGAGCGTCGTCTCGCTGGGGGGTCACGTAACGAAGCTTGATCGTGAGATCCGAAGGCACATAGGCAGGAGTGATGGCGATCTGGAGTCCAGGGTCTTCAAAGACGGCTCTGTGCTCAAGGCGCTCAACGACGGTGGACGCCCAACCTTCTTGGTTGTAGTCTTCTTCTACTTCCACCCACAACCGTTGTTTGCCCTCAAAGCGAGCATAGCTGCCTTCTTCTCCCACGGCGGAGTTAGCAGACTTAGCGCCACCTGCATCATCCAGGTAATGCACGTTTCCGAGATGTTCAAGGTGGAGATAGGTTTGGAGTTGTTTGATGAGGTCTGCGACCATGGGGCGCACGATGCCTTCGTCCACATTCGGGATAGGCAGGTCTACGTTAGGCATGATACCCTCTTTCTAAAGTACGATCATAAGATCCGCCTGAGATAAAATAAAGAAAAAAAGAACATGTGTCCTTGGAGCCCCGAAGGGCTCCAAGGCAACAAGTCTTTTACAGCTTACGACCGCGGCCCTTACGACCGATGTTGGCAGCAGCTTCCTTGTGGGTTGTTATGGTAGTCACAGGTGCTTCATTGCCTTCCGTGCTTTCGACCACGGTAACAACTGGCATCTGGGCGCTAATGCAACCCTTGGAGAACTTGGATACCACATCCATCACAGCAGCCGTTGCAGCACTCTGAGCGGGAGTCACGGCCAGCTTGTTGAAGGGTTCCGACTCAACGAAGTAAGCCAGGAATAATCCAGTGAAGTTCTCTTCCACGCTCAAGCCGTTGACTTGTGCGTAAGCGGCAGAAAGATTGAACATATGCTCGTAATTGTTGCTACGAAAATAATTCGTTACTTCCTGGTTCTCGGTGATGCCAAGCATCCTCAAGGCAAGGCGAGTCTTCAATATCAACATGCTCTCGTCAGAACCACCGGGGCTTGGAGTGTGTTGAACTGCCAACTGCTGTTTGTCCAGCACAGGGAACAGCTCAACAGGGAGTCGAGCTACCTTGGCCGACACGATCACGTCATGGACGCTATTGCTAACGTCTGCGGCTTGCACTTGTGGTGCTTCCTCAACCGCCGCATCAGTAGCTTCCAAAGGCGTGGCCGCTTCCGCAAGGCCGTGCAGTCCGACAGGGTCGAACTGAGCGCGCTCGGGCAAGATGCCATCGGAGACTGAAGAATGCTGACGCCTTGCAAAGTCATAGGCGTCAAAGAAAACTTCGACGCCGCCGCGTTTTTGAGGCGGCAAAGCGAGGACCCAAGGACGCAGACGCTGAGCGATGGTTTCAGCTGCTTTGATGGACTCCTCGGCCTTCAGGGAGTTTTCAAGATACTCCAGCCCCATAGCAAATGTTCCATCACAATAGGGGGTGGACGCTATCTTTAAGAACTCCAGCGCATCTTTGTGCAGGCCTTGGTTCCAGATTTCACTGACCATCTCCTTGAGAAGAAGGCCGGTCTTGATATTTGGAACGGTTATGCGATCTACAAGGAAACCATTGTGAAGCTCAAACAACAGACCGTCCTTACACTCCTTTACTTGAACTCCGTGTAGGGCTTTACGAACACAGGTGGTGCCAATTTTAGAAAAGTTAAACATACGTACTCCTAATGAAACAGAGGGTTAAACAGGGGATTGCTCAAGTGAAGTATATATGACTGAAAAGTTTTATAAGCAGACACGCAAAAGATCCCGCCTGGCCGAAGCCAGGCGGGATCTTAAGAGGTTGTCAAATCAGCGATCCTTACGGATTACTTCTTTTCTTCTTCCTTGAAGTTGCTGATACCAGCAGCCACCACGTCACAAGCCTTCACGGCAGTGTCGAATTGCATCACGGGCAGAGCGTTGGCGAACAGCTTGGCGATGGACTGGTTCTGGCCCATGTAAGCGCGCAGGTAGGAAACGAATTCCTTGCCCTTCTCGCGGGTGCCATCGTCCTTCGTGGAGGCGGAGACCGAAGCGTCGGCCAGGCCGATGATGTCGTTGCAGTACTTGATGTTGGTGTCAACGACCTTGTTCATGATACTGCGAGACTTTTCGAGCTTGACGAGGCCTTCGCCGATGTCCACAGCCAGCTTGGCCACTTCCTTCAGTTCGGACACCGACAGAGCCTTGTACTCCTTGGCGGCGTCGCCTTCCGTTGCCGCGATAGCAACCTTGGCCAGGACGTATTCCTTTTCGCCGAAGGTGCGCTTGTCTTCGTCGATACGGACGGTCTTCTGGCCCGGCAGCTTGCCGTGCGTGGTGGCTTCAGCAGGCAGATCCTTGATCTTGCCGCCTTCGCCGAGGTGCTTGAAGCCATTGCGGGTATCGGCCAGAGCAGCCTTGCCGCCGTCGGCAGGGATTTCTCTTGTGTTGAGGGCCTTTTCCAGCGTCGAAGGTGTCGCCAGTTCGGAAGCCACCGTGTACAGCTCTTCAAAAGCGGCAACGGTGCCCGCCACAGCGCGGATCTCGTTGATGCCGGACTTGCCGTCCACCGAGAAGAAGCCAGCGCCAGCGGACAGATTGTCCTTCTTGGTCTTCACGCCGGCAGGCAGCTTAGCCAGACGGCCTTGCAGGTCCTTAGCGCGGTCACGCACGCCGGTGGAGCTCTTGACGAGCTTTGCGAACAGGTTCGTAGCGAAGTCCTTCAGCCACTGCCATGCCTTCTTCACAGCTTCCCAGATGCGCTTGCCCAAGCCTTCAGCGGCTTCACGCTTCATCTTGGTGGTAGCCAGACGGCTGCCAGCAGCGCCGAAGCTTTCGCGACGCATGGTCAGACCCAGAGCGCTCATGTCGGCACCCAGCAGACGGCAAGCGCGCTCGAGGCGGGCTTCCACGAGTTCAGCTTCGCGAGGAGTCATGCCGCCTTCTTCTTCGGCTTCTTCCATCGTGTCCACTGCAGCAGCCACTTCGCCTTCAGCTTCCAGGGCATTGTCGATGCCGGTTTCGACTTCTGTCACGGCGCCAGAAGCGCTTTCGACTTGCTCGACGTTTTCAGCAACAGCTTGCTGGATTTCCAGGGATTTCTCTGCGTCTTCGCCAGCAGTGGCGAGGTCAGCGGATTCTTGACGCAGGAAGAGTTGAGTCTTGCTCATAGTTTCTCCAAAAAGGGTTTTAACAATCGATTGTTGCCTCGAAAGGGGGTCGAGGCGTCCCAGCCTAAGCGCTCAGTCGTATTTAGTCAACACGGCCTCAGCGAAACTCAGAGCATTTGCGACGACGCGATTACAGTGATCGTGAAGATCTATCGCACCCACTAGATATACTTTTGTGACGAACGATGACTTCAGGTACAGTGGTAGCGCCGTACTATTCTTGAAATTCACCTTGACAGTTTCCTGTGCAAGACGAACAAAAAGCGATTTGACGGTGGTCAGAAGGCCTGACCGCCGACCCGCGATTTCTTCATAGAATACTTTATGTTGCTCGATCTCGCGAATGAGCATGCTCGCAGCTTGGACAAGAGACTCGACATCCTTCAAAGACAACAGCTCACCATATTGGAAATGATTTGCGCTGTTGATAGGCTCGAGGAAGACCCTGGAGGCTTTATAAGCCTCTTCGATCTGATCCCAAGTGTCGAGGCCACGTCGCGGCAGGAAAGCCCACAGACGTACCAAACCGATCATGCTTTCGGTGCCGTATCGTGCACAGAGGTTCGGAGTTCCCAGCTCGGAAGAGCTGTAGTCAGTGTGCTCGATAAGACCGATGGTGGCCGGATTGACGCCCATGAATTCCATTGCATCAAACTCACGGCGAAGGTAACGGTTATTTGCGATCTCTTCCAGTTGACCGAAGTCACCTAACATCGCCTTGTTAAAGTCCGTGATACGTTTCGCCATGAACTGAGTAAAGAGCTCAAGGTTCTGTATTGGATCCGTAGAATTCTCATACATCAGCAAGTGAACAGGGAAAGCCTTCAGACTAGCCCCTTCCTTCACCTTAGCCTTCTTGGCATTCAGTTCGGCAAGCTTCTTCTCCAACAGAGCGATGCGAGTCTTTTGCTTAGACAGACGGTTGTTGAAGCGTTCCGCATAAGCCATGGCGGCGTCAGCAGTCTCACCGATGATCTTAAACGTCTTTGCAAACGTATACAAAACCACCTTATACATACCGACTAACAGCGTAGAGCTAAAGCGGATCCCCACCGAAGCCAAAGAGCCCGCCACAAAAGACAAAGCTTCCCAAACCCGAGAGGTCCGAGCACCCATGTCTTCAAGGATGCTTTCAGTGCGAAGTGTCAGGTCGTTGCCAGGAACAAATAAAAGAGAGCGAAGCGACTCGGTGCGAGCCTTGCTTTCCTCTTCCTCTGGATCATCCTCGGGTTCCTCTTCAGGAACGTCTTCCTCGGGCATGTTCTCCATCTCGCTAGACAGATCGTCCAGACTTGGATCATCGCCAGTAGCGCCGTCGCCATTTGCGTCTTCCGACTCAGTATCTGAAGAAGAATCTTCAGAGCCCGAGGAAGGCGGCGTTTCACCAATCCCTAGGGCAGGTGCCGCCTCAAGCGCATCGGCCGTTGTAGATGCCTCAAAAGCTTCCAGGGAGGCCAGTCCTTCCGAAGAGGCCTCCACTTTCTCGCGTTCAAGGGCCATCAGGTTGGTTTCGTTAGAAGCCAATCGCAGAATAAAGCCCATGACCTACTCCTTAACGAGGGTAACCGCTGATCTCGCCCACCGTGCGACGGCCAAAGATCACTTGCATGCCATATGCCATGTCGCTCCAGCCCGCGGTGCGGATCCAACTCACGATGAACTCGTCCAAAGAGCGAAAGTCCTTAGAACCAGTTCCCAGGGCTTCAGCGATCACGTCTGCAGAGCGGAACACGTAGTTGCCTTGGATGGAAGACTTGGACAGAATCGAAGCCCAGGTATGCACCGAGATAGATCGTTGTTTGATCTGACCAGACACCAAACGCAGTGTTTCCACCAGGAACTTGGCATGCTGAGAGCTCAAACCAGGGTTCTTGTCCTGCAAGGAGATGAACGACAAGAACGACTGCTTGTCGAACAGGATGCCCACGAGGTGCAGGTAACGCTGTTGAAAGTCCAGACCGTGGGTCACGACTGGATCCTGGATCAGCTCGTTGAACAGCACCTCCAGAGGACGACTATAGAAGAAGGCGTCTTGCGTGCGGATAGGGGATCGATAGAGCAAAGAGCCAGCTGGCGAAGGGGCGACTGGATCGACTTTGTTCAGACCGGCGTCGGAGCGACCCAAGAAGCCGCTCTGGAGTTGGGGGTAGCGTGTAATCGCCATGATTAACCCCCGTACTTCGCTTCAAAACCCTTGATCTTCGTCGACAGCTTCTCGATCTCGTTTTCGTACCAGGAGATTTCCTTCTCCAAGGCAGCCGTAGGCTCATTGTTGAGCTGAGCCTGTAACATCAACACACGGCGTTCGAACGAAGCCTTAAGGTTGCGGTTGGTCTTGTAACGGTAGATTTGGTAATCTGCCCACTGCTCGCGGATGAACAGAACGGGATGGAACAGGAAACCGCTGGTTTCAGTTTGAGCAAATGGATCGATTTCCTTGAGGAACATCACCTGGACCTGGTTGAAGTTCGCTGGCGTCACGATGGCGTCAGGGATCTTGCCCATGGTCTTCTCGAAGGCCTTGCTGTCACCAGCATAAGAGCCCATGAAGCGGAAAAGCTTTTCATGCTCACGGCGGAAGTTGGCCAGTTCTTCTTTCTCGAACTTGTCGTCGGCACCTTGGGAGATGCCTTGGGCACGCAACAGGAACACCAGGAAAGAAGCGCTCATGTCCGCGATCTGAGCCAGAGCGGCGGCCGCACGGATGACGTGGGCCTTTTGCAAGGTGATGGCGTCCTTCGTGGTGTTTTCTTCCAGAGCGGTCTTCAGCTTGGCCAAAGTCACGCGTGTGTTCTTCTCGGCGTTTTCAAGAAGAGTCAGGAAGTCGACCAAGAACAGCCCAGGACGGCCTTGACGGACACCGCTGTAGCTGTAGAACTGACCGGCAGCGAAGTCGAACTCCGAAGAGCGTTTGTCGATAAGCTTGAATTCGTCGACAGCAGTCCGAGCCATGGGCAAAGACACTTCTTCGTAGATCTTCAGGCTGTTTTCCAGATCCTTCTCCAAGGACGAACGCTTGGTGTTCGGGAGCAGGCGTTGAATGAAATCCATGATCATGGGAAGTTCCCCTTATTAGAAGCTTGAGAAAGAGGCCGTCTGCATGGCGCGCAGCATCTCCATCACGTCTGGGCCCTTGCCCTTTGCGTAACCTTCGATGTCCTTGCGGTTCAGAACAGCATAGTCGGCTTGGCCACGGACGTAGAACGTCACGCGGGCATTCACTCGATTGACCACGACCAGGATCATGGCGTATCCTGATTCGAAAATCTTCTGACGCGAGTTGTAGTCAGAAAGCTTGCCGGCCTTGTATTCCAGTTGAGCAGCCACATCTTCAGGGATCACGACGATGTTGGAAGCCGTAGCCAAAGACGGGTTGTTGGTCAGCACGCCAAACTTGCGGTTGGTGGAGACACGCTGGTGGATCTTCACACCCAGGTCCATGTCGTCCTGGATAGCGGCCTTCATGCGCTCGTCGATCAAGTCTTGGCACAGGATGCCGTCACGGATAGCCGAGAGACGACCCGAGAGAATGCCGCGGATGCGTTCGCTCCAGGTGGAGTCCACGGTGCCTTGACCCAGTACAGCCATGATGGTGCTGTTGTTAGCGACCAAAGGCATCAGACGGATAGCCACACGCAGCTTGTTGGTCACAGCCACGCCGGCCACGTCCTTGGTGCTCATGCTGACGTCGTACATACGGCCGACGGCCAGGTTCACGGTGTCGTGCAGACCTTCGTTGTCGAAAGCTTCGGTGCGGAGCTTGTGAGTCTTGGTGGGCAAACCGTATTGCATCGCGTCAAAAGAATTCGACTCGGTGCGGTTCTTCAGGTCGTCGATCAGCAGGAAACCGGTCGAGTCACGGTTCGGGTTCAGCTTTTCGAGTGTTTTCACCGTCTCGATGCTGTTCAGGTTTGCCAGAATGTCAAACGTTTGCAGGTAGTAACTTGCGTACAGCGACTGGCAAGCTTGCGCGATCGCCGGCATGTATTCAAGATTCATGCAGTCCGGAGATACGATGGTAAGGGGTTCGACCGTCGTCAGCTTTGCCAGATCGGCGTAAGATGCCGACTTTGCGTGTGCCGTAACCGAATGCGTGAGGTTAATGAAACGCGCGACGGCGTCGATGCCTGTTTTGATTGACGAAAAGTCCATGTTTTTTAACTCCTAAGGTTCTGTATGACAGAAAGCATTGTTCCCTATTCCCTAGACAGCCTTTTCGCAGCCACCGGCGTAGGATCATTAGATAAGGCTATAACCAACAGCTTTTACGGTATCAACCACATGGCGATACCGGGGATTTCTCCAACAAATCGAGACCACCAGGGTTACGTCTTCATGACGCGCCCTCAACTTAATTTGCAAACCCCAAACATTCGGAATGTACGGGAGCTTTATCCACTCTTGAACGGAGATCCTCGGTCTACAGCCAAGGCGATCCGGTGTCTTCTGGATCCCCGCATCATGGCAGGGTACAGTGTTCGTATGCGTAACTCCGTCAGTCATGTGCCTGCGGAGTCTTGTATCCTCGTGGATAACAACCAAGCGTTCATTCCACTAATCACTAATAATACAGTGTCTTTGTCTGGCTTCCCTGACGGGGCCATGAACACCTGGTCTGCCGACGTGGGCATACATAAAGAAGTGTATAACCTTCCCGATGGTATCTATCGTAACTACGGCGAGTACGACCTGAACCTGATCGCGCTGAACATGGCCAGTGATCCTATCAGCTTGCTGATGCACACCTGGCTTATGTACCTGGAGTGCGTCCGTCTTGGGGAGATGTCCCCATATCCTGACTATCTTTTCAACAACCGACGCGACTACGACACTCGGATCTACCGTATCGTCTTGGACCACCGCATGGAGCGGGTGACCAAGATCATGGCTTGCGGCGTAGGCTACCCAACGTCCAATCCCATCGGTATGTTCGGAGACTTCAATCGTGAGACTCCGTTCAGCACACAGACCAAGGAAATCCCAGTCCGCATCCATTGCACTGGTATGATTGCCTATGATCCTAAGCTGATAGACGACTTCAACACCGTAGTCGAGATCTTCAATCCGGCTATGGAAGACGGCTACCGTGACAACTACATGACCAAGCTGAGTAAGATGGAACGTCGGATCTACAACTTTCGTTGCTACCCTCGTATCGACCCAGACACCATGGAAATGCAGTGGTGGACGCCTAACGACACTTATGAAGCGTTGAGAGACTCCAAGAAATTCATTGAACCCATTCAACTTCAAGGCGAGCTCTCCGCATGACCCAACTCACCAACCTTAAAGACATACCGCTCCAGACGTTCTATAACGCCGTAAGTCGCAACCTTCGCAACCCCACGGCAATGTTCCGTGAGATGGGTGAACTTGTCGAATCCGTGACAGACGGTCGAGTCAAGTATCTGGACGCCACCAACCCTACGGTGCTCTTGGCTGAATCCGCCGCTGTCTTGACAGCCGCGGCCGTAGACGAGAACATCGCTAACCTCCGCAAGCGTTATCCTTCTCTTGCAGAGAGCTTCGACGACTTGTACGCCCACATGTCTGACGAGGATTACCAGAACAGGTTCTCCACGCCTGCGGTGACTCCGATTGACGTGCTCATCGGCTGGGGCGCTCTCAAGCGCGACATGGTCCGGGATGAAGCCGAGAAGTGCTTCAAGGCCATCATCCCTCGGGACACAGAGTTTGTGGCAGGAACCATCCCGTTCACTCTCCAGTACCCGATTGTGATCCGTTACTTCGATACAGGCACGCTCAGTATCTCTTACGACGCTGACATCCCGTCTCCGTTCCAGAAGCTGACAACGAACGAGATCACCTACCGGGTGGTGAACTCTCCGTCCGGGGAAGCGTTGATCCACATCAACATTCCGGTCTGGCAGATGCAGATCACAACCAGCTACGACACGATCCAGTCGTCCAAGGTGTTGCAACTCAAGCACACCTTCCCCGACCAGTTCTACTACGCCCGTGCCTTCCATCGGTCTGCTGACACCGAAGGCTGGATGGAACTGAAGACAACGCATAGCGATTGGATCTTTGATCGTCGTGAACCTACAGTGGTGTTGAAGGTAGAAGGTAACCAGCTGTCAGCTACGTTGCCACAGATCTACACGACGCAACAACGACTGCGTGGCGATATCCGTCTTCAGGTCTACTCCTCTAAGGGGGCGATCATCGAAGATCTGACGCCTTACGACTTCACGATCCGTCTGGTGGCCATCGACGCCGACCGTGACCAGTCTGCGTATACCACACAAAGCCTTCGTAGCACCGTGATCACCGCTCTGTCTTCTGAAACAGTGACGGGTGGTAAGGATGCGTTGACGCTGGAGCAGTTGCGCAAGCGAGTGATCTACAACTCTGTCGGTCCTCAAAACCTTCCTATCACTAACGTGGAGCTGGAAGCGGAGCTGGAAAACAACGGCTTCGACATCATCCGGAACACCGACGTGGTAACCAACCGGGTGTTCCTGGCGGTACAAGAGCTGCCTAAGCCACGAGACGAACAGCTGATCACCGCAGCCAACATCGGCGTTGGTACGTTTGTCAGTGAGCAGCAAAGCCTTCGTGACCATCCTTACGTGGCCATCAATGGCAATCGTTGGACTCTGATGCCTAAGAACCTGTTCTTAGACACCAACGGCATCATCCGCATGTTGTCTGTCTCTGAGATCACCAATCTCCAGAACATGGAAATCACAGCAAAGCTTGAGAAGCTCAACAGCAATCGTTACCTGTACACGCCTTTCCATTGGGTGTTGGACAACAGCGGCCTAGAGTTCTCTTCGCGTCCGTACTACCTGGAGAACCCTACGGTCTCCTTGATCAACTTCGTGCGTCAGAATCACACCATGCAGCTGGCTGTCAACAGCAGCCGTGTTTGGATTGAGCGTGTGACCGATGGCTTCAAGCTGAACGTACAGACAAACTCCGGTAACTTCTACAAGGAACTGCCTGATGCTAACGTCTCCGCGCAGCTGATGTTCCGTCCCGAAGGAGCTACCGGCCTGCCCGTGTACCTTCTTGGCCAACAAACAGGTCGTACCGAGACTGGCGAACGGATCTTCCAGTTTGACCTGCGCACCAACTTCGATATCGATGAAAAGGATCGCATTGCTATCCTTGGCGTGGGCATCGAAGGCAACATCGTGCAAAGCGTCTGGTCTAACCTGGAACAAGACTTCAACATCTTTTTGTGCTCCAATTCGGTTACCACAGGTTACCGAGATGACGAGTCGTCTAACCTGATCGGGTTCTTCCAGTTGCCTGATCGTACCAAGGCGGTGACACACGAGATCGTTACAGTGACGTTTGGTCAGCCCCTGAAGGCGCTGTGGTCCCGTGCTCGCACATTAGCTACGGACCGTCCTTTCAAGCTCCATGAGGAAGACATCCCTGCGGTGTATCCTGAGACGCTGTACCAGAAGGATCCTATCACGGGGTCCATCATCACCATGGTTGAAGGAGTACCTACGTACAACATCCTCCACAACAAGGGTGATGTCATCCTTGACGAGAACGGCGATCCCGTCATGCGCTACCGTAAGGGCCAACCGGTCTATGACGAGGCCACTGGGGCTCCCGTCTTGGTCGATGCTGCCTCCACACCGAAAGAACTCGACATCCTGTTCATTGACGGTCGTCATTACTTTGTGACAGACCAGGCTTACCTGGACTATAACAAGGAACTGGAAAAGCTGTTGGTTACCTGGATCGTAGACGATCTCGGCGACATCAATGGTCGTTTGTTGGATCAGACCAAGGTCTTCTTCCATCCTCGTAACCGTCTTGGTGACCTGGTGGTGGATGTAGGCGATGGTTTCGAGGTTTCCATGCCTTGCGAACAAAGCCCTGAACTGGACTTGTACGTGCCTGAGTCTGTCATCACTAACGAAGACGTCAAGAAACTCATGCGTGCCCAAGCCACCAAGATTCTTGATACTCAGCTCCAGTCCGACACGATCAATAACTCGGATATCGAAGACTTGCTGCGCGAACAGTTCCAGTCCTCGGTAATTAGCCTGCGTCTGCACGGCATGGGTCCAGCCAAGTCTGTGTACTACGGACGTGTGAAGACCGAGAACGCTCGCTTGGGGCTCAAGCGCGTGTTGCAGCTCCAGGCCAACGGTAGCCTGATCATGAAGGAAGATGTCACCATCAACTTCTACAAAGCCTCTTAAGCTGGCATAGGCACTCTCCTCCTGGCCCCGTCAAGGGCCAGGAGGAAGAGTTTATTGTCAGATTTGCATGAATTCCAACACGACCGTCATGTTCAGGTGTGTGTCACGCACCAGCTCAGACAGTTCCACGTAGTAGTGGATCCAACCAGTAGCCTCGTCGATGGCTTCGGTGTTGTTCACCACGAAGTCACGGACTTGATTGAAGTCAGAAGGATCCACCTTAGCTTGCTTCTCGATTTCCTGAAGCTTGTGCACAGCTTTGTCGGCGCCTTCTTCCAGGTAAGCCAAGAACTTCTCAACGCGTCCACTACTGAAGGTAGACATCAGGAAACCCAAGGTAATCTTCTCCGACGCAGAGCTTTGAACGAAGTGATCGTCCATGAACTGTTCAAAGTCACCGTCAGAAGCAGCCACCACGAAGAATGGACGGAAGTGCATGTTGTCCTTCAACAGGCTCTGGAGGTTCTCCAAAGCTTTCATCGTCAAAGGATGATCACGCAGGACTGGCAGGTTAGAGCCGATCTGATCCAGAGGGTCAGCCAACAAGTCCACAACACCGCCATGACCTTCTAGGGTTTGGCCGTTAAGCTTGCGCTCGTCGGCTTCAAACGCCTTGACTTCGATACGGAAGTCACGCAGGTCGCGCTTCAGCAGTTCGCCGTACGTCTCACGGTAATCACGGAAGGCTTCTTGTTGATCCTCGGAAGGACCCGTCAGGAGGTTCTCCAACTCAGACCCGATGCTTTCCTGGCGAGCACTGATGCCTTTGCGCAGAAAGGACTTGGTCTCTTTGAGCCAAGTCAGGCTTGGGCGGCTGGTAAAGCCGTTCAAAGGGAACTGAGTCTGGAAGTTCTCGAACATCATGCTGACTTCTTCAGCATCTGCAAACGAGATAGCGTTCTTCACGTCGATGCGTGCTAGAAGCTCTTCCATGCTAGAGACCTGAGTCACACCCTTGACCACCGCCTTGAACTTAGTGGCAGGATCCAAGATCTTTTCCATCAGGGCAGGCACCTTAGGTGTTTCGTCCAAAGGACGGCCAGTCGTACGGATGACGTTGGCTTCTTCAGGTTTGCCCATGCCCAGATCAGGCACCGTTTCACCCTGGATGTTGTCACCCAGCTCTTCAAACACTTCGTCGTTCAGGGACATCTCGTTCCCCTTAGACAGGAGCTTGAACGTTCTTCAAGGAAGTCTCAACAGCCGAACGAAAAATGGGTTCGAAACCAGAGACGTGGCCCGCAAAGCGTTGGCCTTCGAACTTGAACATGCCGATCTCTTCGGGAGTGAAGAACTCACCGATGTGAAGGATGTTGTAAGCACCGTTGATTCCAGTGGCCGAAGGCATGCAACCTCCGTGAGCGACGCGATGGCGCAGCAGATACCATTTCTCGGCATATGAGCGGATGGCGTCTACGGAGACAGGGCCCACGGACGACAGACCGTTCAGGTATTCGTCCAAAGCTGATTGTGCCACTTCACGGAAGTAGATGTGAGGAGCCAGGTGCTCCTTAGGACCCAGCGGCACCAGCATGCCTACTACATGACCGGCCGCAGCGCTCACTAGCTTGGAACGGATGCTTCCTGCCAAGATCAGGTTCTGAATGAAAGGCAAGGAAGTGCCTGGGACTTTGAAAACGTGGTACATAAAGACTCCTTAAGCCTTGGTTTGAATGGAAAGCGCCTTCACGAACAATTCATTGCTCAGGAGGCCCTCGATTGCTTGCTGACGCTCGATAGAGGTCTTGGCACGACGATCCCGTGGGTTGAAGGTGTTGAAGAACCAGTCGATTGGTCCACGGAAGCTACTCATGCTATCGATGATGGAACGTTGGACTTCCAGTTCAGCCAACAGACGTTCCGCGTCAGCTTTGGTCAGATCCTTCTGCTTGATAGCTTCGATGAGCTGGTGACGGATGCGGTTGAAACGCACCTTCAGATCGTCGTAGGTGTAATCCTTACCAGACTCACCAGACATGCTGACATAATACCAGATCATGAACGACGTGGTCAGCACGCGTTCGACGATGAACACCAGACCAAACGCTGAGAAGAAAGGAGACACGAGTTGGATCGCGGCAGCCATCCAGCTAGCCGCAGCCAAAGCACGGACGGACTGAACGAGGATGGAGAAAGCTTCCATCGCACGGACCACGGCCTCCAAGTAGTGCGAATAGAAGATCGCGTCACCGCCATGCAAAGTCTTCAAGCTTTGGATCAGCTCGTCCGAGAAACCGAAGCGAGTAGCGAAGTTGTCGGCCATCTGTTCAAAGGACGTACGGTCATAGACCACGTCGCCCAGCTGCTGGGTGACAGACTCACCCACAGCAAACATCGCTGCCTTACCAAACACCACGGGGTTCTTGCTGCAGAGACCTTCAGCCACTTCCTTGGTCAGACCAGGCATAGAGGGCTTCAGTTCCCTGTAAAGCACTTCGACACGCTTGTCGTCCTTGGACTCACCGGCCTTCTTGACCGCATTGCGGAAGATCTGGTTGCCTGTGGTCAGGTGGGACGAGTAAGCACAAGAATAGAACCCGTGACCCAATTCGTGCAACAAAACTGCCGCCACTTGGCGTGGACTCAGGTTGTGACCAGAGAACAGCTGGGAGAAGTTCATGTACACCGAGAACACGTAGTCGGCAAACACGCCAGACAAACGAGCTTCCTTCAAGTCCACAGTGCCCTTGACACCATCAACCCGTGTATCGCGCTGGGATTCTAACAGGTTGACGTTGCGCATGAACTTCCGCAGGAACACATGGTTCTCAGAGAAGTAGAAAGGGATGATGGCAGCCAAAGCACCTGTCGTGCAGATGCTGACCTTCATGTTGAAACGATGGAGGATCAAGGCTTCCAGTTCCTTGAGCTCGCCTAGCTTTTGGATCTCCAGCCCGATGTAGCCGCGCTGGCAATAGCTTTGGATCTTCTCGATCACCTTGACCAGGTTATTCGAGAACGGATCCTTCAGCTGGAAATCAATCATTTCCATCCGGAGATCCGGAGATTGAAACAGTTTCATAAAGACCTCTGTAAAAAACACTACGTTCATCTATCTATTAGAGAGCAAACAGAGATCCAAGTCTTATTGGAAAACTGTTGTATCCACTTGATTACAACGAAGGATAGTTATGTCAGAGGTAGCGGAAAAGAAATGGGTGGTTGCAGAAGGCGAGAAAGTGATCGGACGTGAGTTCCGATTCGCCTTCCACATCCCGTCCCACGACCAGGACATCCCTGATTATCACTTTGTTAAAGAGCAGGTTCATTACGAAGTCGACGGCAAAGTCGTCGTCAAGCCTACACTTCGCCTGATCCCCAACTTTCAGCGGCCTGTTTACTTTACCAAGCCAACAAAGCGGACCCACAAAGAAAAAAAAGAAGTCGAGTCCCTTGATAACCTCATGCGGATCGACTGCCGGCAGTCGGATCTTAAGCGTGTCATCGCCAAGATGACCAATGATTTTGGTGGCTTCAAGTCCCTGCGGGATCTGTGTGCTTCGCCTTACGTTTATGCGGCAGACATCCCGTCTACGTTGTTTCTGCGTCGTGAACTATACGACGACAAGTACCCGAATCTGCTGACGCCGCGCACGGTGGCTACGTTCGATACGGAAACCAACATGTTTACGCCGGAGAAAGAGATAATCATCGCTTCTACGGCTTACGAGAACAAGATTGTGGTTGCGGTAGACAAGAAGGTCTTACCTGCCGGCATCAACGCAGCTCAAGCCTTTAACGACAGCATCCACAAGCATCTTCAGAAGTACATCGAGCGTGACAACCTTGAGGTCTCCTTGATTGTCGTGGATTCTGAGATCGAAGTCATCAAGGCGTGTTTTCACCACATCCACCAATGGCAGCCCGACTTCTTGGCGATCTGGAATATGAACTATGACGTTCCGAAGATCTTGACAGCCTTTGATCGCGCGGGCATGGATCCTGCGGACGTCTTGTGTGATCCTCGTATCCCCAAGTCTATGCGGTTGTGCGAGTACCAGCCAGGTCAAACCAGCCAACCTACGGCCGGAGGTAAACACAAGATCATCACACCTGCCAACCAATGGCATACGTTCGAACTGACTGCTTCGTTCTACATCGTTGACTCGATGTGCGCTTACCGTCGTATTCGGTCGCCTGGTGCCGAGCTGCCCAGCTATGCATTGGACGACATCCTGTCGCTAGAGCTTGACGGCCTTACCAAGCTGAAGATCCCTGAAGCCGACCGGTATATCAAGGCGGAGTGGCACAAGTTCATGCAGAAGAACATGATCATCGACTACTTGGCTTACGGTGCGTTTGACTCGTACTCCATGTTGTTGTTGGATCGAAAGACGAAGGATCTGTCTCGTACTCTGTCGTTCTTGGCGCAAAAGACCAGTCTCAAGGATTATTCGTCTCAGAGCAAGCGCCTGCGTGACAACTTCTACCAGTTTGGTATCGAACATCTGGGTCTGGTTTTGGCAGCTGCCGGCCCCGTGCCAAAAGACAAGCCTATCGTTACCTATACTGACAACGAGGACTCGGTCATCGAAGACGACGACGAGGTCGATAAGGACGGCGAAGAGCTTACCACGCTTGACCGTCGTAACTGGGTGGTGACACTCAGAGCGTTCATGACGGTTCATGGACTTCCTTTGATTCGTGAGGATCGTAAGCTTCATACCCTGATCCGTACGTTTGTGTACGACAGTGACGTGGTATCTTCGTATCCTAACTGTATCTTGGTAGCTAACGTGTCCAAGATGACAACTCGCAAGGAGATCGCTCGAATCGGAGATGTACCTGAGGCTGTGTTTCGTATGCAGAACCTCAACTTCATCTTTGGTCAAACGAACGCCTTGGAGTACGGCCAAGCCATGTTCAACCTTCCAACCCTCAAGGAACTGAACCAACTCTACCAACGTCAGCACGGCAAGCAAGTCGTAAACATTTAAAAAAGAAAGCATCCATCCAGGAGAGCCTAGGCTCTCCTGGATGGTGTGCGTCTTCTTACTTAGCCATTAGCCGGTTACCGTACTTGGCCATCAGCCGGTCTTTCAGCGTTTGGATAGAACCAGCCGAGCTGCTGGCGTCTAGCAGAGCGCGCTCTGCTTCCCAATCATCATAGGGACGTGGGTTTGGCATAGACTCGACCTTCTCCCTTCTTGCTTGCAGTTTTGCCTCGTAAGCCTCGTAGGTTCCTAAGCTGTTAGGAATGCCATCCGCGTGGCTCCTCTCTTCTTCGTACTGCCAGAGGTCGTATGCGCTGAAAACAGCATCTTTTGCCTTTTCCAAGTCGTAATGCTTGGGGCACAGGTCTTTTCGATTAGAGCTATCCTCGGGTTCGACATACGTAAGGATTTCCCCACACACGTCGCACCCGCACTCGTCGCAGTACCCATACTTGATGGCTCGGCCTTCCTTTATGGCCTGTTCATGAAGGTAGCGATGCTTCAACACTTTCTTTACGCAGTCAACAC
>JACCEB010168441.1_pt1 | contig 24867 bp, 18 predicted proteins | sample 7454761 | NCBI WGS metagenome assembly JACCEB01 (sample SAMN15323454, study PRJNA562643) | freshwater metagenome | isolation source: river surface water | place: USA:Blue River Watershed | collected 2017-08-18
ACACAAAAGCCCTGAACATCAGGGCTTAGTAGATTGAATAAAAGTCAAAGAAACCTATGCGTTTTCTTTTTCCATCACCACTTTACCTTTGTAGTAAAGTTTTCCCTCATGCCAATGAGCATGGTGAAAAAGGTGAGGTTGACCTGTAGTTGGACAAGTAGCTACGTTTGGAGCTTCCAACTTGTAATGTGTGCGTCGCTTAGCTTGGCGCGTCTGCGAAATTCGGTGTTTGGGATGTGCCATCTTTTTCCGTTTTTATTCTTCATCTTCTTCCCAGTCTTCGTCATCCTCCAACTGGTCCAAAGGGGTTTCCATTTGTAAATTCTTTAAAGCAATCCATTGCGTATCTGAGTCCTCATCAGCACGGTAATCATCCATCTTCTTCATGACAGTTGGATTACATTCTTCCTCTTCATGTGCCCTTCGGACGGGGAGAGAAAGATGAACCAACTCAAAAAGTCGTTGTCTAATATCGATTTGATATTCTTGTGGGCCGTAGGTCCATATATCATCATCTTGGTCATCTGTATGATCACCGTACTTGATAACAATGTGGTCATTTCCTTTGATGTCAATAGAGACAGGGTCTCCACAACGATCACAAGGCCAAGACATCTTACCATTTAGGCTAAATGTCAATTCCATCATGTTGGACTTTTTATCCAAAACGACAGAAATGGTAAAATGACCATTGTCCACTTCAGAATACTCGAATTCTTTAAAGAACGATTCCTCAAGGGTGAACTCAAACTCGTGCTTTCCCGGCTTTAGTCCTACGAAAGGAATGATGTAGGGATGTTTGACACGCATCTTAAATTCTCATTAAGGGGTGCAAATATAGGAAAAATAAGACTTATCAACAAAAAAAGGTTTTATCACATTGCGCCAACAAGAAAGACAACAAGAAACAGGCAACCCACAAAGGATTCCTTCGTCAAACATGTACCTTAATTACAAGACCTTTGAGACAAATTACACTTTTTCTAAGTGTTGTTATGTGTTCCATTGCATTCAGCTTTGGTCAAAATGCTGTTTTGTACACGAATGTGGCCTTTGATCAGAATATTTATAATTATTACACCTCTTCGTTTTTTGGTCAAGGAGTATCTTTTTTCGATTTTAATGAGGACGGCTGGGATGATCTAACCCTGAGCAATCAGTCTGACGCGGTTTACATTTATAAAAATAATGAGGGTTTCTTTGAAATTTGGCAAGCCCTTCAAGTGCCTAATTCCAAAGCTGTTGTTTGGGGGGATCTGGATAATGATGGGAGCAATGAATTGATTGTCTCTACACTCAACTTTGGTTTGCGGCTATTCATAGCTGACGAAAATGGATATTACAATCAGATTCCCAATGCTTTTAATTGGTCAGAAGCCTTTCCCTCCGTGAGTGATTTTTGGCTTTATGGTATGAGCCTCGCGGATTTCAATGGCGACCATTACTTGGATCTTGTTGTCGCCAATTACAACCAAGAAAGTCAAAATTTCCTTTTCCTGAACAATGGTCAAATGGGCTTTGATTTGTTCCACAACAATGCACTCAAATATGATCTAAAATCCTCCTTTCAAACCGCATTCATTGACTTGAATAAAGATACCAAACCCGACTTATACATTGCCAATGATTTTGAACAAGGCAACGAATTTTATTGGAATCAAATTGGCATCAATGATACCATGCCGCTTTTAAAACAATCAACAGAAACGGGATTGGGCATACAATTGAATTCCATGTGCAACAGCTGGTGTGATTTTGACAATGACGGCGATTTGGATGTATACGTCAGCAACTTAGAGCCCGGCAATCAATTGCTCGAAAACAACGGATACAATCAATTCCAAAATATTGCAGAGCAGCTCAATGTTGCCGTAAATAGACAATGTTGGTCCTCCCTCTGGGTGGATGTCAACAATGACCAATGGAATGACCTTTTGGCTTCCTCAGCCAACCCCGATTGGCCCATCACCTGGTGGCCTGGAAGTTTGATGATGGGTGACGGAAACGGAACTTTTACACAACCAGATACAACCATTTTTACGAATAGTGCTTTTACAGCTTGCAAAGGAGATTTCAATCAAGATGGACTTAGTGATATTGCACTCAATGCATCTAACGAAGACTTTTTTCAGTTGTATCAGAATACCACAGTATCAAACAACCATTTCATCAAATTTCGTTTGAATGGAACCATCAGCAACAGAAATGGAGTTGGAACACATTACTACTTATATACACAAAATAATTTTCAATATGGGTACACCCAAAGTGGTGACAATTACTTGGGACAGAATTCACAAAATTTGATCCTCGGACTGGGCGAGAATGAAGTAATAGACAGCTTATTACTGATATGGCCCAGTGGTTTGATGGATAAATACTACGATCTGAGCATAGACCATTTCCACAACCTTTATGAAGGGCAAAGTCAATGGAGTTTGATACTAAACCATTCCATGGTCTGTTCCAATCAAGACTCGATATTGGCTTTTATTCAGCAACCCTTTGGTGTATTATGGGACAACCAATCCAATGCAGATTCTGCCTGGTTCTTTACCGGGAATCACCAGGCTTTGATTCAATTTGAAGGAGTTAATATTGATACTGTAACATTCACCATTGCCCTTTTTGATGACAGTGGGCTCACCACAACGATTGTCCCTGAGCATTGCACCGGTCAGGATGGGGCAATCAATATCCTGTATCAAAATGACACATTGTTTCAAGTTTCTCATTTATCTGATGGACCATTCATTGCCATATATGATGACAACAATGGATGTCCCGCAGTTGATACCCTCACTGTTCCCTCCGATGACGCATTTGAACCGCTTGTTTCAAGTATTCCGGCCCCTTGTCAAATTGGATCCACCGGCCAAATCATCATCCCAAATCAACCAGATATCACCTACACAATTGCACCATGGGTAGATAGCAATGAAACACCTCCAGGGGAATATGCCATACACTTCACCAATAACAACGGCTGTATTCTAGACACTGCCATAGTCCTTGACGTTGAGCAACAATGGGAATTCCAAATACCTCCAACGATAATTTCTTGCTTTGGTGAAGACCTTCAGCCCGATGATTGGATTTCAAGCAATTTAGAAGTGTCGAGTTATGACCAATGGCCAACGGACATTTTAATCCATGACACTACCATCGTGATTGAAATGGAAACAACACAAGGTTGTGTTTTCTCAGATACCATTTTTTTTCAATTGTTGCTCCCCCCTTCTTATGACACACTGCAAGAAAATACCAATCAGGGGACGTTGGTTACCATCACAACTGAGGATAATTCAACCGTATACTTTGATAGTAATTCCAACAATCAATTGTTATGCACGGAAAGTCAATGGCAAAATATCGTATTGACTCAAAATGAATGTCAATGGTATGATAGCATTTGGATTCAGGTCAATATTCCACAAAACATTGATTTCAAATCATCAGATTCCAACATCTGCATTCAGAACGGATATGAATTGTTTTTTAAAACAACACACAAAACACCAGAAATCATTCAAGTCGTCAATACACTGGGTCAAGAAATTGGATTCCGATCGTTGGGTGGTAACCAATGGATATTGAGTTCAAACGTATTTCCTGTCTTCATTCAAACCCAACAAGGCTGGATCAAAACACATGTGCAAAATGATGCGTACTAGTCTACATATCCTATGCATCATGCTGGCATTTGGTGTTTTCAAGTATACCGGACAAGTGCCAGCATTTGTGGATGTCGCTGAATCTCACGGGATAAGCTATTCATTTGGCGTTACGCAGTTTGGAAATGGAATCAGTTTCTATGACTATGACCAAGATGGATGGGACGATTTGACCGTCAGTCGTCCCACATATGAAACAGTCATTTACAAGAACATTGAAGGTACTTTCTTTCCTGTTGCACAAATCCCTTCAGGTCAGGATACCAAATCGGTTCTCTGGTTTGACATGAACAATGATGGAATCAATGATTTATTGACGTGCTCCAAAGACCAAGGGATAAAAATATTTCGCAACATCGACAACTGGACTTTTGAAAATTACACTTCATCCATCAATTGGGATTTTCAACCCCAATACCAACTCTGGGGAGCTGCTTGCAGTGATGTCAATCAAGACGGATTGCTCGACGTTTATATTTGTAACTACAATATAAACGTTCCTAATCTTCTGTTGATCAATCAAGGGAATTTCAATTTCACGCCCAACACCAGCTTTTTCAGTCCAGAGTACCAACGCAGTTCATTCCAAAGTTCATTTGTCCCCATCAATAACGATAGCATCCCGGACCTATACATCATCAATGATTTCCTCCAAGGAAACAATTGTTATTTGTCACAACCCAATGGGAATTTTATCGACTCTGCTTCCTTTAATGGACTTTCTATTCCATCAGATGCCATGAGCAATTCATGGGCAGATTTTGACCATGATGGCGATTGGGATGTGTATATCACCAATCGCTCCACTGGAAACAGACTCATGGTGAACAACGGTGATGGCGTTTTTACCAATCAGGCCGTAGAGAGAGCCTGTACGGTGAACAAATGGTGTTGGTCTGGGCTATGGATCGATTATGAGAACAATGGGTGGGAAGATTTATGGGTTACCAACGAATCACCTTGGATCAATTCTGTCAACTACGGAAACAACCTCTTGAAAAATGCGTTGGGTACTTTCGATAATCTTGACCTCGGAGAATATGCAGCCATTGACGGCTACACCAGTGCTAAAGGAGATTTCAATCAAGATGGCTTGTATGATATCGCCTATCAGCCAAAAGAGGATTATAATTTAAGACTTCTCGAAAATCAAACTACAAACAATAACCACCAAATTAAAATCACTTTAAATGCCATCTACTCTAATCAACAAGCAATAGGCAGTATTATCCAATATTACCATGGTGGACAATTTTCACAAACCATGATGCAAATGGGTGAAAACTATTTGAATCAAAATTCTCAACATCTTATTCTAGGAATGGGAAATGATTTGATCATGGACAGTATTATCATTTATTGGCCATCCGGAATTATTGACCGACACTATAACCTGAATGGAGATACATCCTACACCTTTGATGAAGGTGCCAACCTCGAAATTTATAGTGTCTCTATGGTTGATTCCTGCGCTGCTGATAGTGGCTACTACATTCACTTTCATCCGTATTTCAATATTTACACTTTGAATACCATTACCCAAAATTTGGGAAACAATATTTATTGGGTGCCCACCGCAGGAAATTGGAATTTTTTACATGGAATCTTTCATACCATCAAAGTTCCCATCTCCATTGTGATTTCAGAACCTTATACTCCGATTGTCAGCGCAATTATGCCCACCTGTCAGAATAGCCAAGACGGATTAATCACATGGTTCACCCCTATTGGCATTTGGTACAATTTCTTGGATTCATTGAACGCTGGTACCTATCCAATAGAAATAGAATACGGCACGTGCATTTGGCGAGATACATTACTCCTCATCCCGCAAGAAACCCTCATATTAGACAGCATATTGGTCGAACCTGCAGCATGTTTAACACTCGGAAATGGCAGCATCACTCCATACTACACATCAAATGCTCCAACCATCACTTGGACCATCAATGACACTTTAACCAACGGTCAATTGCACATGGGACATTACAATTTAACGCTTACCTCCACTGCTGGCTGTGTAGTGCAAGACACTATATTTATTCCAATACAAATCGAGCTTCCCGTATTCATGGGAGACAGTGCGCATTTCTGTCAAAGTGAAAACTTAAATTACGAAAGCTTTACAGAGCAATGGCTATTCAATGAATGGACACTAACCTCTTGGAACATCAACGACGCGCAAGACAGCATATACATCCATTACATGCATCCCAATGGATGCACTGCCCAACATCCCATGCAACTCATTTGGATAGAAAGTCCCATGCCCACAGTGGATACAATATACACCATCAACGAAAATTGGGTAGAGTGGAATGTTGACTTAGAAAACAACAATGGATTCAACATATATTGGGAGGATGGCAATGATCAATGGAGCAATATTCACCCCTGCAATGACTCCACTTATTTTGTTTTACAATTTGAAAACATTTGCGCATGGAATTTTCCCCTGTTGACCTTGTGCCAAGAAAATAATATTGCTCCAAGAATAACTTCCAATATTACTTGGGTTTTCTGCGATCAATGGCTGAAATCCAGCGAAACTTTTTGGGGAAATATTGAAGTCTACAATGCGCTTGGACAGATGCTTTACCAAGGTTCAGGATCCAATGCCATTACCTTGCGCTCTGGAGATTCTCCTCGTTGGATAAGGGGAGATGATACAATTTATCCCATTCATTGGTGCATGATGGAGTAATATTCATCGTAATTTTGCCCCTTATGGGTGAAGCTTTCAAAATAAAAATCCAAGAAGCCATTGCCAATGCCTTAATAGAGGACATTGGAACTGGTGACCATACTAGCCTTGCTACCATTCCAGCAGATCACATTGGTCAAGCCCGATTACTCATCAAGGAAGAAGGCATTTTGGCTGGGGTTGACGCCGCACAAGAGGTGGTTAAGCAAGTAGATGCCGATTTGATTTTTGAAACAATACTGAAAGACGGGACTGCTGTGAAAAACGGAGACATTGCTTTTGTCATAAAAGGCAAAACACAAAGCATCACCATAGCAGAGCGTTTATTGCTGAACATCATGCAAAGGATGAGTGGTATTGCCACACATACGCATCGGATTCAATCCAAAATTGCCCACACCTCTTGTCGACTTTTGGACACCCGAAAAACCACCCCCAACTTTCGTGTATTTGAAAAATGGGCTGTATCCATTGGAGGAGGGGAGAATCACCGCTTTGGATTGTATGATATGATTCTCATCAAGGACAACCATGTCGACTTTGCGGGCGGAATGCAACAAGCCATTGAGAACACACTGAATTATTGTCATAAAAATCAACTCAATATCCCCATTGAAATTGAAGCACGCAACATGGATGATGTAAAAACCATTGTGCAAAGTGGCACGGCCTTTAGAATACTGCTGGATAATTTCACTCCTGCACAAATCAGAGAAGCCGTTGAATGGATTAATGGTAGAATCCTGACTGAAGCTTCTGGAGGAATAACTGAGCACAATGTCGTTCAATATGCAGAGGCCGGAGTTGACTTTATTTCAATGGGAGCATTGACGCATCAAATCCATTCATTGGATTTTAGTTTGAAATCGTTCTAACATGAAATCAGAGAGAAAGGAAAAGTATATTCTAAGAGTGAGAAAAGCCCTTGAACGCAGATTGGACGGAGTGATTTGGCCAGGGGTTGAAGGTCTTTCCTTATTGTTGGTTGGTCGTTTTTTTATTGAAGCCTTAACCAAAGGCAGCATTACCACCAGAGCAGCCGCGATTTCTTTTCGTTTGTTTTTGGCGTTTTTTCCAGCCATCATTCTTTTGCTTTCGCTGATCCCTTACATCCCCATTCCCAATTTCCAAAAGGAGTTGATGGACAATATTCATCAATTTTTTCCAGGAGATACATTTTCATTGGTAGAGGATACCTTGAATGACTTGATCAACAAAAAATACAGTTCACTCATCTCCATTGGTTTCATTTTGGTAATCTACTACGCCTCCAATAGCATCAACGCCATTTTATTGGGTTTTAAAGAAAGCTATCATTTTGAGGACCACACACACCCCATTCTGCGCAGAGCTTTGAGTATCGTATTGATTTTCATTTTGGGATTGCTCCTTGCCTCCGCCATCACCTTAATTGTTTTCAGTGAAACCATCATAGGCATCATTGGAGATAAAGACCTATTGGCAGATAAGGCCATTGTCTTCATGCTGGACATTGCTCGCTGGGCCATTACATTAATCTTGGTGTATTCTGTCAATACTACTTTATACAATGTTGGCATGGGTGTAAGAAGAAGACGTAGCTGGCGTTTCTGGAATTCAGGTGCCATTTTGGCCACTTCGCTTTTCATTGTCACTTCATTGGCATTTGCCTATTTCGTCAACAATTTTGCCCAATTCAATAAACTGTATGGCTCACTAGGAACCCTTATGGTTCTGTTGATTTGGATGAACATCAATTGCATTATTCTTTTGGCAGGATTTGATTTAAATGCCAGTATACGCAAAGCCTTGCGCACGACTCATCAGATGAAAGAAGAAAAAATAAAAGAGAAAGCTATTGTCATTGAAGACAAAAAAGAGTCTCCTCCTGAGCCGCTAAAAAACACTTTTAAATCTTAATTTTTCAGTGCCTCTTTTTTCAATTCAGCAATGAAATTCAACGCCTCAAGCGGAGTCATTTGGTTGACATCCAATTGAGAAACTTGTTGCTTCACTTTGTTCCAACGCGGATCTTCCATTTCAAAGATGGCCAGTTGGGTTTGATTGGATAACGTATGAGCTGTCTGTGAATGGTCGCCTCTTTGAGCTTCCAATTCTTTGAGCAAGGCTGTTGCTTTATTGGTTACTGCAGTTGGCATTCCGGCTAGCTGCGCCACATGTATACCAAAGCTGTGATTGCTTCCTCCCGCAACTAATTTTCGTAAAAAAACAATCTGACCTTTTGTTTCCTTCACTGCGACATTGAAATTCTTGATGCGCGCATAGCGGTGGGTCATTTCATTCAACTCATGGTAATGCGTAGCGAACAAGGTTTTAGGACGATGCAATGGATGCTCATGCAGATACTCTGCAATAGCCCATGCAATGCTGATACCATCATAGGTACTAGTACCCCGACCAATTTCATCCATGAGAATCAAACTTCTTCCCGTCATCTGATTCAAAATACTGGCTGTTTCATTCATCTCCACCATGAAGGTAGACTCTCCACTAGAGAGATTATCACTTGCGCCTACGCGCGTAAAGACCTTATCTACAATGCCAATCTTTGCGGATTGTGCAGGTACATAAGACCCCATTTGAGCCATCAAAACAATCAAGGCCGTTTGGCGCAACAGCGCAGATTTACCGCTCATATTGGGACCGGTAATCATCATGATCTGCTGCTCTGTTGCATTTAAAGTCAAATCATTTGAAATGTATGATTGACCTGTTGGCAACAAACGCTCAATCACAGGATGTCTACCATCCTTGATTTCTAATGCATCACTGTCCTCCACCAAGGGCTTGCAGTATTTGTATTTTAATGCATTAAAGGCAAAACAACTTAATACATCTGCCTGTGCTATTTTCAAAGCATTTTGTTGAATGGCCGATAAATAGGGCATCGCATCGTTCAGTAATTGCTGAAAGATGCGTTGCTCGATGGCTAGAATTTTTTCTTCGGCTCCCAATATTTTTGTCTCATACTCCTTCAATTCTTGGGTAATGTATCGTTCAGCCTGTGTCAAGGTTTGCTTTCTAATCCAATCTTGGGGCACCTTATCTTTATGGGTATTGCGCACCTCCAAATAGTATCCAAAAACATTATTGAAAGAAATCTTCAATGATGAAATCCCTGTACGTTCTGTTTCACGCTCTTCTATTTCTTTCAACTTGTCTTTACCTGAAGTTTGCAATCCGCGCAATTCATCCAATTCATCATCTACACCAAAAGCAACTGTGTACCCTTTTCCAATGGCATGCGGAGCATCTTCGTGCAAATTGCTTTTAAGCAATTGAAAAAAACGAGACAAGTCCAACAGTGCATTTCCCAGATGTGCAATACTGCCTTCTTTGTTTTTCCAAGACAATACACGCTCCAAAGAGCGCGTCATTTGGACCAATTCTCTTGGTGTTATTTTCTGGACGGCAATGCGTGCGGCCAATCGCTCCCAATCGCCTACCTCTTGAAGTTCATCACGGAACAAATCCAAATGAGGATCGGAGATCCATTGCTCTACCGCAAGAAGACGCTCTTGTATTGCTTCCAAATTGCGCAAAGGTGTTCTCATCCAACGACGAATCAAACGAGAGCCCATTGGATTTTTGGTATTGTCTAAAATATCCACTAAGGCCGTGCCGCCCTGATAGGGTGTAAATAACAATTCTAAGTTTCTTACCGTAAATGCATCCAACCCCACCAACTCACCTTGTTCCAGCGGTGAAATTTTTTGAATGTGTGCTAGCTTATCGTGTTGGGTATCGGACAAGTATTGAAAAATGGCACCCGCAGCACCAATGGCAACATCCAAATCGTCAACCCCAAATCCTTTTAGGCTTTGCGTGCCAAAATGTCTATTCAATTGATCTCTTCCAAAATCGGTGGTGAAAGCCCAATCATCCATTCTAAATACCGACATGCTCTCTCCAAAATTGGACTTGAACCAGAGGTCTTTGTGCTTTTGATAAAGCACTTCTTTGGGCTGATAAACACTGAGTAATTTTTGAATAAAATCGACAGAACCTTGAGCCACCTCAAACAAACCTGTGGACACATCCACAAAAGCAATTCCCCAATCTTTCTTCCCTTCGTGAATCGCAGCTAGGAAATGATGGTCCTTGGCATCAATGGTTTTTTCATTGTAAGAAACGCCTGGCGTAACCAGTTCCGTTACACCACGCTTCACGATACCCTTCACCATTTTGGGATCTTCTAATTGATCGCAAATGGCAACGCGATGACCGGCTTTAACCAGTTTAGGTAAGTAAGCATCCAGAGAGTGATGCGGAAAGCCTGCTAAATCAACATAAGCTGCTGCTCCATTCTTTCTCTTGGTAAGAACAATGCCCAAAACTTGCGCAGCCCTTACAGCATCCTCACCAAAGGTTTCGTAAAAATCGCCAACCCTGAACAACAAAACGGCATCAGGATACTTGGCCTTGATTGCGTTGTATTGTTTCATCAGCGGGGTTTCCGCTATTTTTTCTGAAGCTGCACTCATCCATACAAAAGTAGGGACTGCCAAGCGAAAAGACTAGAGGATGGGTTCGTTTTTTCTTCTCCACCACCAAAATGGAAAATAAACCAGCGCGTAGGAAATAGCCCCAATGATTTCCAATTCCAATAAATAATAAGGCCAAGGATGCAGCAGATCTAAAAAAGAACCACCAATGGGCTTTTGTCTCAAATAACCATAATTGCTGTTGGCAAAAAAATTAATGGTAATGGCGGTAATAAAATACAACTGACTCCAACCCATTGCCCTGAGCCAAGCACCTTTCTGTGGTTTGAGATTCATCCCCAACGCAACATACATCACACTCCAAATGAGACCCGTATGTCCCACCATAAAAGTCACATAAGTAAGATGTGGAAATGGTTCATGAATATCTGGAGTGATGACACCATGAATGCTTCCTGCCATCACCCAGAAAAAAGCCAACTCGGCAGCGCGTTGTTTTTTATACCAAAGTGCGTAAGCGGTTAACCACACCGCCCAGTTGCACAATTCCATGGGTAAATCATACTGAACCGACCAATATCCACAATACATCCGATAGCCCTGATAAGTACACCAATTGGCCACCAGCATCACCGCCAAACACTTTCCCAACAAATCACGGTGTAACTCCGTTTGCCCTTTGGACCACCGGATGGAAAATATGGGCAATAGGAAAGTGAGCAGGATAATGACAGCGTGTTCACCACCCCAATATTGAAAATGATATGGATTCATCGATAAGGAGATTTGCCTTTTTCATCGTCCAACATGGACAAATAACTATTGTATCTGCTTTCCGCAATTCGCCCATCTTCTATCGCCCTTTTTACCGCACAACCTGGCTCTTCCAAATGCTTGCACGTATTGAATTTGCATTCCGGTAATAAGGCAAACATCTCTTTAAAATACAAGGGAATGTCTTCTGCATTCAAATCAACCAATCCAAAACCTTTGATACCCGGAGTGTCAATGATCCAACCCCCTTGCTCTGTTGCAAACACCTCCGCAAATGTGGTGGTGTGTTGTCCTTTTTCACTCCAGTCAGAGATATCGCCAATCCGCAATTCACGGGATGGAACAAAATGCTGAATGAGAGATGATTTTCCTACTCCGCTATTGCCAGAAAAAAGGACAACTTTATCTCTCATCATTTGGGCCAATTCACCCATACCCATCTGGGTTTCCAATGAAGTCATCAGTGTTGTATAACCTGCCTCTTCATACAATCCTATCCAATCTGCCACCTCATCCAATTCCTTGTCATTGTATTGATCCATCTTGTGGAACAATAATACAACTGGCACATCGTACGCTTCAGCACTTACTAAAAAACGATCTACAAAACCCTTGGTAGTGGCTGGTTTTGAGATGGTCACTACCAAAAACGCAATATCAATATTGGCCGCAACTATTTGCGCTTCCTTGGATAAGTTGACCGACTTTCGGATGATGTAATTCTTTCTGGGAAGAATTTCATTGATGCTAGCCACACCCTCTTCATCAGTCTCTGAGGGCGAGATAATCACAAAATCACCGGCTGCAACAGGATTGGTGGTTTGAAGTCCTTTGGTTCTGAGTTTTCCTCTTACCCTACACTTGTAAAATTGCCCATCATCACCTATGACATCGTACCAATGACCAGTAGATTTGAGGACGCGAGCATTCATGCTCCCTGAACGGTAACGTTGAGGTCTTCTAATTTTTTACGAATCAGTTGTAAGCGCTCTACAACTACCTGCTTGCTGGCTGCATTTTCCTTTGACTTCAAGACCTTTTTAGCCCCTTCCAATGTGTAGCCTTTTTCGCGCACCAAGTGATGGATTTGGGTAAAAAGCTCCATGTCTTTCTTGGAATACATGCGATTGCCACGGGTATTTTTTCTGGGTTGCAATTGGGGAAATTCCTTTTCCCAAAAACGCAACAATGAGGCGTTGACTTGAAACATTTCTGCCACCTCACCGATGGAGAAATAAATTTTTTCTATGGTAGTATGTCTGTTCAGCATTAGTCAAAAGATTGTCCAGATTGTGAAGCCCTTTCCAGCAATGCTGCATATTGATCAGGCGACAAATCATTGTAAAAATAATAAGCAGGATTTACTTTTTGACCATTCTTGATAACTTCATAGTGCAAATGAGGTCCGGATGAAACACCTGTATTGCCCACGTAGCCTATGATTTGACCCCTTTTTACCTTGGTCCCAGGACGCACTGCCATTCGGCTCATATGTGCATAAAGTGTCTGGTATCCAAAACCATGATCAATCACAATGTGCAATCCATATCCACTTCCTCCGTCTGGACTTTTTACCACACCATCGCCAGTTGCATAAATCTCCGTGCCAATGGGGGCTGTGAAATCCAATCCTGTGTGCATTCTTGCCACGCGGTAAATGGGATGAATGCGGTATCCAAATCCTGATGCCATGCGTTTGAGATCCTTGTTATCCACTGGCTGAATAGCGGGAAGCCCAGCCAAAAATTGATCTTGCTTTTTGGCCAATTTCATGATCTCTTGGTATGATTTGCTTTGTTGAATGAGATTTTGCTGAATGGCCATCAAACGATTCTGTGTTTCAATAATCCCTTCCTCTGTGCTGAACTTGGCCATTTCATTGTAACGATTGCCTCCTACATACTTGTGATCAATAGGAGCGGCTCCAAAAATGGTGCGGTAAATCTCATTGTCTCTTTTCTGCAAAACATCCACGTATTGATCCAATGAATCCATTTGATCGCGCATGCCTTTGACTTGCGCATCCATGTACTTCAATTCCTTCTGCAATCTGCTTGTTTCTGGATCCTTAAAAAAAGAAGCGTACAAAATCACACCCATACCGCCAATGACCAAACCCACAATCAAATATTTCATGACCAACCACACGTAGTCTCTTACCGTATAGCTGATCATCTCAAAATTGAGGGTCGTTGGGTTGAATATGTATTTAAACTTGGGCAATGTCCTTTCTGTTGGATTCTGACAAATTTAGGAAAATCAAGGCAATTTGAGTTTAGTTTTGTGTCCCATCAATAGGCATTATGACTTCACAAGAGATTAGAAAACAATTTTTGGATTTTTTCGCACAGCAAAAACATCAAATCGTTCCATCCGCACCCATGGTCATCAAAGGAGACCCTACCTTGATGTTTACCAATGCCGGTATGAATCCTTTCAAAGATATTTTCTTGGGCAATGCGCCCGTGGTTCATCCTAGAATTGCGAACACGCAGAAATGCTTGCGCGTTAGCGGTAAGCACAATGACTTGGAAGAAGTAGGTGTCGATACCTACCACCACACCATGTTTGAAATGCTTGGTAATTGGAGCTTTGGTGATTATTTCAAAGAAGAGGCCATTGGTTGGGCGTGGTCGTTGCTTACGGATGTGTACAAAATTCCAAAAGACCAATTGTACGTAACCGTCTTTGAAGGGGACGCGAGTGAGAACTTGGATTTTGATCAAGAGAGCTATGACATCTGGAAAAAGTATATTGCGGAAGACCGCATTTTAAAAGGAAATAAAAAAGATAATTTCTGGGAAATGGGAGCCATGGGACCTTGTGGACCTTGCTCTGAAATACACGCCGATATCCGATCAGCAGAAGAACGTCAAAATGTAGATGGAAGAACATTGGTCAACAATGATCATCCTCAGGTGATTGAAATTTGGAACAACGTTTTCATGCAATTCAATCGAAAGGCAGATGGAAGTTTGGAATCCTTGCCCAACAAACATGTGGATACAGGAATGGGATTTGAACGCTTGTGCATGGTTTTGCAAGGCAAACAATCCAATTATGATACGGATGTATTTACACCGTTGATTCAAAAAATAGAACAATTAAGTGGTTTGTCTTATACTGCAACAGCTGATAAAAAAGATGTTGCCATGCGTGTCATTGCTGACCACGTTCGCGCGGTATCCTTTGCCATCGCTGATGGGCAATTGCCCTCGAGCTCAGGAGCTGGTTATGTCATTCGTCGGATTCTAAGAAGAGCTGTTCGATACGGGTATAGCTTCTTACATTTTAAAACCTCTTTTATCCATCAAGTTTTTGAAGTGCTTGAAAAACAGATGGGCGGTGCATTTCCTGAATTAAGCAAAAACAAAACGTTGATTCAATCCGTTATCAGAGAAGAAGAAGAAAGCTTTTTGCGCACTTTAGAAAAAGGAATTGAACTATTGGACAACGTGATTCAAAAAGCAACTGGCTCAGAAATTTCAGGAACCATTGCTTTTGAACTATATGACACTTTTGGATTCCCCATTGACTTAACGCAATTGATTGCTGGGGAGAATGGCAAGTCCATCAACATTGCTGAATTTGAAACACAACTTCAAGCTCAAAAAGAACGCAGTCGTGCCGCTACGAAATTAGAAACGGATGATTGGGTCAATTTGATTGATGGAGAAACTTCCTTTGTGGGATATGATGAGATGGAAGTAGAAACAAGATTGCTTCGCTACCGCCGCATTAAATCCAAAGGAAAAGAAATGTACCAATTGGTATTGGAGACCACACCATTTTATGCTGAAGGAGGTGGGCAAGTTGGTGACAATGGGGTATTGTATTTTGGAGATGACCGCATTGCTGTAGTGGATGTCAAAAAAGAAAATGGATTGATTGTTCACTTCACTGAAGAATTACCCGCTTCACCTGAGAAAAAGGTATTGGCCAAAGTAGATGCCATTTGGCGACGTGATACCACCGCGCATCACAGTGCAACGCATCTATTGCATGAGGCATTGCGTGAAGTGTTGGGTACCCATGTTGAGCAAAAAGGATCATTGGTTAATCCGCATTATTTGCGTTTTGATTTCTCACATTTTGCCAAGGTAGGAGAGGATGAATTGACACGCATTGAACATTTGGTCAATGAACGCATACAATCCAATTACCCCTTAAAGGAAAATCGCGCTGCAACCATTGAAGAGGCCAAGGCCAGCGGTGCAATGATGCTTTTTGGAGAAAAATATGGAGACAAGGTGCGCATGATCCAGTTTGGGAACAGCATTGAATTGTGCGGAGGCACACATGTTGATAGCACGGGAAATATTAAGCGATTCAAGTTACAGTCTGAAGGGGCTGTTGCTGCAGGCATTCGAAGAATAGAGGCCATTGCAGGAGAAGTGGCTGATGCTTTTATCGTTTCAGAAATGGCACAACTGGAAGAAGTACGCGTTGCATTAAAAAACAAAGACGCTGTGAAGGCAGTGAAAGATTTGCAACAAAAATTAAATGACCTTCAAAAGCAAATGGAGGAAATGCAGCGTGCTCAAGCCCAGCAGGAAAAGCAAGTCTGGAAGGGATTAATTGAGAATCACAATGGACGCCAATTGTTGTTTGTTCACACCACAATGGACGCGGGTTCCATCAAGGATATCTGCTTTCAATTAAAAACAGAATTACCTTCGTTCGGCGCATTGATTACCAGTGGAAGTCAAGAAAAACCAATGATTACTATCGCGCTGAGTGATGATGCCGTTCAAAATTGGGGTTGTCACGCAGGACAACTGGTCAAAGAATGGGCAAAAGAAATCAAAGGCGGCGGTGGCGGACAACCGGGCTTTGCCACGTGTGGCGGAACTGATGCAAGTGGCCTAAATGTTGTTGTTGAAAAAGCCAAATCGCTTTTTCGCGCTTAGACCAAAACATTGGTAGAAGGAGCAGCTTGCTGATAAACCGGGCCTTGGTATTCAATGGAATATGAAAAGGCCAAATGCAGTACATAAAAAATATTGAATAGGCAAGCCAGGGCATAGTCCACCGTCTTTGTCTTACCAAAAGATTGGGCCAGCTCAGTCAAAACCAGCAACGCAAAATAGACGTTGTAAACTGGGATCAACATGCGCAGGGCATGTGCATCCGGGCGACCCACAACACGCATGGTAATCACCACGTCATAAATAGGAACAAAGGCGGCCCAGTAAGGTTGATTGGCCTTGCTGAAAAGGGCTACTTTTCCTAAAAAACCAATAGCGGAAAGGACAATGAAGGTCATGATAAAGGGAGCAAACTGCTTCCAGATATCACTCCAAGCGAGCAATAATTCCATAGGTTTAAGGTATTTGTTGAGCAACAGTGCTCAATAAAAAGACGGATTTCAAAAAAATAGGTTGCCTAGGCAGGCATATGGAGTGAGGCAGGGTGTCTAAAAACCAACAGCCCTGATAAAGCAACAAGGGAAGCATTTCTGCTTCCCTTGTCGTTTGTTTAGGAAATCATGTTTCTCAAGTTGGTTAACCGTTGTTATCTCCAACGCAAGTACTTTGGTGCGATTTGCTCTTCGCAATAAAAAGACGAATGAAAATAAAAAGGGTTGCCTCAAGGTTGATACAAAAGATTGCAACCTCTGGTTTCCGCGTGGGACAAGCGACCCAACACTTTGAAACGACCATCAACGGCAATCTCCCCCAAATCCTGTGTGGCGATAAATGCACAACTGTCGACATTGGCCAAATCCATAATGTGCAAACTCCCCCTACCTCTGGATTGTAATGGTCCCAATGGGTCTTGTATATCCCTCACCCACACCCGCATCCAATCCGGTGTTTCTAGGGCATCCATTTCAGCAGCATAGGCCTGACTGAATAATTCCGTCATGCCATACTCACTGTGTATGTGAACATTGGGCCATGCTTTTTGCAACGCAGCATACACCTCTTGTCTAATGGGTTCACGTCCCCTTCCCTTCATGCCACCCGTTTCCATGATGATGGTTTGGTCCATGTCGCCAGGGAATTGTGAAGCAAAATCCAACAACGCAAATGTTACTCCCCACAACATCACTTTTTTTCCAGCCGCCAAAGCTTCTTCCCAACGTGAACGCAACGAAGAAAAATCGTAGAGAAAAAAAGATTTTTGATCACCGCCACTGGCCTTTATCAAGTAATCCACCATGTACACCAATGATGAATTATTGCGTTCTAAATATGACGGGAGCAATGCCAGCATTTCATATTCCGAAGGGTGTCCATAACGTTGAATAAAGTGCGCCAAAAAAGACCGTTCATAGAGTTTCAGATCGGTCACCTGATGTTTTGAAGTTACTTGGCCTGTTGTTGCGCTGGACTCAAATACACGCAGTACGGGCGCTTTAGCGGATAAAACAGAATGGGTCTTGAAAAAAGAAATGGGTAAAAAAGGTATATCGCTTATCCTTTGAACATGATCCTCTGCAATATCCAAAGCATTACAGAAAGAACGATAAATGGCGTTGTTTTGAAACTGGTAATGAAAAAGTGACAGAGCCAAAGACTCAAAAGATTTGGCATCCTGTATTTGGAACAAAGAAGAAATAAAAGCTTCGCGATTCACAGGACAAAGTTACATCAAGCCCATGTTTGATTAACTTTGTGGTATGCGCAAATTGGGGTGGTTCTTCATTGTTTCTGTTGCACTCAGCTTTTTGGGATGCTTGGATTTAGAATCCTTCCCCAATGAACCCCAAATCACTTTCAAGTCGTTCAATATAGCCGCAGATGGAAATGGTGCAGCTTTGCAAATTTCCTTCACGGATGGGGACGGGAACTTTGGATTAAACCAAGAAGATACTGCGGGTGTTTTTGCTGATTGTTTGACGCGTTACAATGTATTTTGTGATTATTACGAAAAACAAAATGGCCAGTGGGTGAAAGTAAGTTTGGACCCATGCTTGGATCCCAATATCATCCCTTTTTATTATCGCGCTCCTGTAGCAGTTCCTGAGGGACAATACAAAGCCCAAAAAGGTGTAATTACACTGGATATACAGCCCATTTACTATCTACCTAGTAATTTTGATACTTGTAAATTCAAGATTCATGTGATGGATAGAACACTCAATCAGAGCAACGAAATTGAAACAACAGAATTTTACAAACCTCAATAAGTGGGTTTATCTCCCATAAAACTACTCCATTTGGAGTAGAAAAAACTGATATTTTCTATCGTAGATTAGGGCAATGACTGAGCCCACCAAAATGTTTCAATCAAAGGTGACACTTTTGGTGTTGTTCAGTCTTCTGTTTCAATTCTCTTTGGCCTCCAATGAATTGAACTTTCATTGGGAAGGCAAGCGACAAAAATTTCCAAAAGGCACACTCTTTCTATGGGAACCGAGCGGAGAACCAGGTTGGCATCAATACCAAAAAAACAAAACCCATTTCAATGATCAAATACCGAGCAAATTGAGCAATCAAAATAATGCTTTGTGGATAAAGATACCAATCGACAACATTACAGAGCCCAACAATTTCTTCATTGACATCCCCAATAGCCACATCAATCGAGCACAAGCCTATTACCTCAATCATCAAGATCAGCTCATCGACAGCACACATGTATTCGGCGATCACATTGCCTTTATAGAGCGGCCTTTATTATTTCCTGAGTTCATTTTCCCATTGAATAATGCAGAAATAAAATACATCTTACTCTATCTCGACAAAAGAAATGAACCATTCTTCACCTCTGTGCAATGGTTGAATCAAAAAAATTTAGAAACCCGAAAAACAGAATACTACCTGTTGTCAGGAATACTCTTGGGAGTTCTCATTGCAGCATTTATTATCAATTTATATATTGTACTGAATGCCAAAAATGTATTGAATTATCTGTACACCATTTTTTTGGGATTAAGCATTATCTATGTCCTTTCTGATTTTGGGTATCTTCATTGGTTAATCAACTACCATTCCCATTGGATCATTGACATCATCCGTCCTTTGTCCCTATCTATTGCTTTTCCCATCTATCTCTTTTTCTTTCTCAATACTGTCTCCTTTCAGAAGTACTATCCGAAATGGGCCAAGAGAATACGAATCTATGGTTGGATATGGTTGATTTATGTATTGATGGCATCTTCCATCTCTCCTTTGCTGTATGACCATTCATACAAATACTATTCGTTGGCTATCTCATTGGCCTTTCAGCAATTGACATTGGTTATTGTTATCACCAGTTCCATATTTACTCTAAGAAAAAAAGATCATTATGCCATTCCTTTCTTAATCACCTGCAGCCTTTTTCTCATAACTCATTTTCAATACTTGGCTCACCGTTTTGGGTATGTGGATGACACCGTAATACAACAACATTTTGTCCCTATCATTTTGAGTATGGATTGCCTTATTATGGGAGGAATCGTAGCGCTGCGCTTTATCGAATTTATCCAAAAAAACAAGGCACTTGAATTTGCATTGCTGAACAAAGACAAAGAGCTTGGAACACGCATTGCTGATATTCAACTGAAGGAATTATCCCGCATCAGTCAACTCCTTCACAACCACATTGGAATGGAATTGATGGGTTTAAAAAACAACATTGAGAACAGCAAAAATGAAATTCCTGAAGCCTTACATCATACCCTCAGTAACCAAACCTCGGCATTGATAGAGGACGTAAGGAATACAGCACATTTCCTTTCACCACAGGTACTAAGAAAATTTGGTTTGGCCCATTGTATTCACCTGTTTGTCAAGGAGACATCAAAATCGCAACAAATCAAACACCATGTAGAAATTACTCCTCAGTGCAATGACATCGCAACAAATATTCAGTTGGTGGTTCTTTTGATCGTTCAAGAATGCCTGAACAACACCATCAAACACGCTCATGCATCAGAGATTCAATTGCAGTGCTTTATAGAAAATGATTATCTCTATATCACCTACCAAGACAACGGAATTGGCATAAACAACAACGACGAAAAAAATAATGGAATTGGTATATTACAAATTACAGAAATGATTCACGTTTGCCGCGGCGTCTGCCATATAGAGGGAAAAACAGGAGAAGGCTTTCAACTCCATGCTGAAATACCAATAGAGAAATGATAAAAATTGGAATAATTGAAGACCATCCTATGGTGGCCAATGGTGTGAAAAGTATGGTTCATCTCATCTGGCGTGATTGTCAAGTGCAAATATTTTCTGTATTTCCAAAATTAGATCAGGACATATTCCAACTTTCACAATGTGAAATTGTGATTGCGGACATTCATTTAAAAGAAGAACACATACTGGATGATTTGATACTCATGCAAATACAGCAACCGAATCAGAAAATTGTATTGTTTACCCATTCTCATCCATGGGAATTGGGATTAAAAGAATTTAATTTTCCATTCTGGGGGTACGTACAAAAGAACGCTGATCTCCAGTCATTGACGGAATGTCTTACACAAATTGAACAATGTAAAAAATTCCTTCAGTACGATCTTATCTGGGAAAAAAATATTGATGAGACATCTGAAACCATTATACTAACCAAAAGGGAAAAGGAAATACTACAATTGATAAAATTGGGAAAAACCAGTAAAGAAATTGCAGCGTTATTATTTCTCAGTGACCTTACAGTAAAGTCGCATCGTCAAAATATGATGAGAAAATTTGATGTAAAGAATGTGGTGGAGTTGATGTCTAAGACTATTGATTACATATAATTAATCTTCTTGTTTCTCTTATGTTTCCCTCGTAAACAACTTCTTCCACAATAGCACCATTGACACCAAAGTCTATTGGGTCAATAGGCTCTGATCCAGTGTAAATAATGCGACCAAGAGTATCATAATACGAAACTCGCAAAATATTTATTTCCTCTTGAGTTATATTCATCGAAAGTGATACATCAAGATTTTCGCTAAATGTATGTTCGCATCCAAACTCATCTATTATGAGATAACTTATCATTTCAGGAACCAAATCATAACAAATAGAACTAGCCCAAATTGAATCATTCCAGAGTACATTCTCAACTAAAACTGAATCAACTGTAAGATTAAATAAAACGCAGGATTCTGTTAAAGACCAGGTTAACAACGGCTCAATCAGCGGTACTTGTGTAATGGTTATGGTGGTATCCCAAATACAACCACTATCAAACAAATACTGAACTGAATGACTTCCCGGGCTGAGATAAGTTGGTTCTAAGTCACCGTCGACCATCCAATTACCAGGTGCACTTGATAGAAAATAGTCATCAAAAATCAATTGTTCATTTTCACATAATATATCAAATGGTAATATTTGAACAAATCCAGAATCTGCTAAATGAAAAAAGTTTGTGTCCAGTGACCATGTACATCCAGAAGGATCAATTAAAATAAGGCTTATTTGATCCTCAAAGTTAAGAGACCAAGACATTGAATCAACTATCCCGAAACTATCGTGTTCAAACCAAGTAGAAAGAAAATTCTCAGCATTTATGCAATTATCGTTCGAGAAAACCGAAATTAAATTCCATTGATCTGTAACCCACTCAATTGTCAATTTTCTAGAACGCCCATTTGCCCATTTACAGTAAATTTCATTCGAAATCCCTATGTCAAGATTCAGATTAAATGTAAATCCGAAATTTTCAAATTCACTCCACATTAATAAAGGTGGTACAGATAAAACTACCTCCCCACCGTTGCATTGCTGAACTTTCAAAATTCCATTTGGAAAAAGATCATTGCCTTCAACAATGTGATACGAACTATCTGAAAACAAATTATATATAACCTGCTGATGACCACTGGGCCAAAGCAACAAAAGTGAATCTATTTTAGAGCAATCTGAACAAACAGGCAAAATGATATTTTGTGAATTTTGACTTAAATAGTTCTCGCCGGAGAATAATTGTCCCGATTTACATTTGTTTCCCGAATAAGATTTGTATTTTAAACCAAAAGCATTCCGATTTGACCAAGTACCTTCAAAAGAACAAGTTACAGAATGAAAGGCAACAGCATTATTCATCATAATGTTTGGAATGTTTGATTCATCTGGAGCTAGAACCAAATCGGACTTCTTATCGTGATTAAAATCTCCTTTTGCTGCTCCAAAAAACCTATTATCCCCAAACCATTGAGGGGCAATCATGGACTCAATAAATTCTCCATTAATATTATGAAGCAAAAAGTTCTCCTGTGTATTCGTAGTTAGATTGTTTCCTGTTATCAATAAATCATCATAAAAATCATTATTCCAATCCACCCACAATGCTGACCAATTCCAAAAAGGGACATCGACATCATTGATTACAGGACTAAAGACCCCTCCATCATTTCTCAATAAATAAGATCCATCTGTATCCGTAATGAGAACATCCATGTCTTGATCCAAATCAAAATCAGACCAGGAGTTAGACATAGCATCAATAGGGAAATCAAGACCATTAGCATCATCCAATTCCACCCATTGACTACCTTGAATACTTTGATAGTAATCATTACCTTGATTAAAATCATTCGAAATAAAAAGATCTAAAACATTATCATTATTCAGATCAATCAATACAGGCTGAAAAGAAGACTTCTGAGTATTGGTAAGGATTGTATTAGTTATCCCAACAAAATAGATATCATTGCCAATAGACTCATTTCTGAGCAAGGCATTCTGCTGACCATTATAAGCACAAATGTACAAATCTAATTTTCCATCACGATCTAAGTCACCTGACGCAGCCCCAAACCAATTAGAATTAGGTAATTGAGAATTTAATTCCGCACTTACATTCACGAAGTACTCATTATCAAAATTCTGATAAATAAATATTTCACCTTGAGCGGTACAAGCAAACAAATCCTCAAAACCGTCATTATTAAAATCAGACCATAAACACTGTTTAACATCTCCGGTTGCCGGTAAGAAAAACCAATAATCAAAAACTGATTCATTGTTTTTTAAAACAAATATACCCTGGCCAGAAATACCCAATGTAAGATCATCCCAACCGTCATGATCTACATCAAAAGTACTAACCCCACCTCCAAAAAAAGTTGCCCCCATCGGTGGCAACTGAGGAAGAAGTCCATTGCCAGTTATAAATGGATTTAACTGTCCTACTGCTAATTCAAAGGAAAGAATACAAATAAATGAGAGTACGCTGCACTTAATCACCTTTGAATAATCAAATTAAGGATCACGTCGCGATTATCTACTGTCAATATCAGATGATAAATACCATTGGACAAATAAGGCGGTAACTCAACGGTAGACTGATTGATTTCTCCTGACCCCTGAAAAATCTTTTCTCCTAACATATTGTAACAAGTGACGGAGGAAAGATTGGCTTCACCGAGTCCGATTACATTTAACATTTGTCCATTATTCGGATTAGGATATATGAAGATTTCTTTTTCATTTTCATTTTCATCATCGTATTGAGTTTCCAATGGCATTCCTGCAAAAGCATACGTTCTAAAACACTTATCACTTCCCCATTCTGAATAAGTTGTGTTGTCACTATGAAGTGCTCTCAATTGGACATCATATTGCTGACTATTGGCAATACCAGGAATTGTTGACACTGGTAAAATTCTTGAACCCAAAGCTCCATCTACCATCAAATCAAATGCTGACTGTGAAGGGAGATTCTGTAAAAAAGACCATTGATAACGCTTTGTACCACAAACTGATCTATTTGTCGCTATGGATGAATATAAATTTTTGTAGATTGGACATTGGTCAGTGTTTCTCAAGAATAAATCAGACTCGGGATAGAAACCAATCGAACTAACCAATTGTCCGTTTGCAGTGAGTACATTTGGGCTGCCATAAGCATTGTTAAGTTGATAGGTCACATCCACCATAACACCACGGTATATAATCTCATCCGTTAAATTACTTGGGAATATCCTTCCTAATTGACAAATCGTAGATGCAACTGTTCCATTTCCAGCAGGGATACTGTAAGACCAATCAATTTCGGTCTGTGAACCAGATAACAACCGATGAACGGTATAGCCCTTTGCATTTGGACGGAACTTCACTTTAAAATTTTGACATACATTATTGTATATGCCAGTGTAATTTGTATATGGGCCTATATCAGATTGACTAGGCATCAAATTAGAGATCCTTAGTTTACATACACCAGGCTGATTATTAATATTCCTGATACAAAGCCAATAGGGTGTTCCTGGAATCAATTGATCGGTTAATAAAATCTCATCCCCAGAATCAACAGCACTTCCCGAATTTCCTGGATGAACATTATCCTCGATTGAAATAGGAATCATCAAATCCAATAAGTTCTCTTG
>JACCEB010972338.1_pt1 | contig 24839 bp, 13 predicted proteins | sample 7454761 | NCBI WGS metagenome assembly JACCEB01 (sample SAMN15323454, study PRJNA562643) | freshwater metagenome | isolation source: river surface water | place: USA:Blue River Watershed | collected 2017-08-18
GGACATCAGCGATGGCGATTGACGGCAATCCGGCGACTGGCTGGGGCATCCACCCTGCCGTTGGCACCCCGCATCATGCAGTGTTCGATCTGGCTCAACCGCTCGCGGTGAAGGCCGGCGCAAAACTGACCATCACGCTCAAACAGCTCTCGGGCCGATCACACCTCATTGGCCTGTTCAAACTCTCCGTCACCGATGACCCCGCACCCCGTGCCTCGGCAATCCCTATGCTGGCGCTGGAAGCACTGAAACTCCCTGTGGAGCAACGGACTGAGGACCAACGCCTCGCCCTTGCCGCTCACGCGCTTCGACAGATCGCAATCGAGGAGGGCGCGAAACTCCCGCCACCTGTTGAGGTCTATGCGGCGGGAAAAAAGGCGGACGTGCTGCTCGCGGTGGGCAAAGGCACCCCTTCCGCCTACGCGAAGGCGAAGACCGTGCAGGTGCTGAAACGTGGCGATTTCGACAAACCGATGAAGGAAGCCGTGAGCGGTTCTTTAAGCGTCATTCACTCGCTGCCCGGACGCTTCACGGAGTCTCATGCGAGTCCCGATGAGGCCCTGAGACGTGCCGCGCTAGCGAACTGGCTCGCCGATGAGAAGAACCCGCTCACGTGGCGCAGCATCGCGAATCGGGTTTGGCACTACCATTTCGGCCGAGGCATTTGCGACACCCCCAACGATTTCGGTCGCATGGGCGGTTCTCCTTCGCATCCCGAGTTGCTCGACTGGCTCGCAAACGAACTACGCGCGCACGGGGGCTCGCTCAAACATCTGCATCGACTCATCGTCACCAGCGCCACCTATCGGCAGAGCACCGAGCACCGCTCGGATGCTGCGACCATCGACGGTGATAACCGCCTGCTCTGGCGCATGAACCGCCTGCGGCTCGATGCGGACAGTTTTCGCGACTTCATCATCGCCATCGCCGACCGTCTCGATCCTGCCATGGGTGGTCCGAGCGTCCGCCAGTTCGTCACAGGCCCGCCCGTGCAGCTCACTCCCACGCTGAACTACGACGCCTACGATTGGGCCGCCCTGCCGAGGCACCGTCGCAGTATCTATCGCTTCGTCTGGCGCGGCGTTCCTGATCCCTTCATGGAAACGCTCGACTTCCCCGACCTTGGTCTCTTGTCCCCCACACGAGGCTTCTCGACCTCAGCGCTTCAATCTCTGGCGCTCTACAACAACCGCTTCGTGCTGCATTTCAGCAGCGAGATGGGGCAACAGTTCACCAGTCCCGCCGAAGCCGTCCGCCGCATCTTGCTCCGCGAACCGACCGAGGCCGAGCTGGCAGGTTTCAGCCAGTTCGCCACCAAGAACGGTCTCGCGGCACTCTGCCGCGTGCTGCTCAACAGCAACGAGTTCCTGTTTGTGAATTGAATCCCCCTCCGTCATGAATCTCCACGCCCTCTCCGCCGCCGCCCTCTTTGCTGCCGTTTTTTCCCCACGGTTACGCCGCTGTCCGCAGCCGCAGCGCCTGTCTCCTGGATACACATTCTCGACACCCCCAACGACCCGCTGAAATGGCAGGCGCTGCTGCTGAACCATCTGCCATTCACCGCATGACCCGCGCATTTTTCGTCAGACTCGCCCAAAAACGGGAGTGACTAGTTACATCAATGAACCCTTCCGAAACCCCAGATGACCTTTTCCTTCCCCTGCTGCTGCGGCACGAGTCAGGCATTCGAGCCGCCATACGCGCGGTGGTGCACAGGGCAGAGGATGTTGATGAGGTGATGCAAGCCGTCAGCCTTGTGGCATGGCGGAAGTTTGACCCGCAGATGGATGCGGAGGGTTTTGGGAGGTGGGCTTGTGTGATTGCGCGTTACGAGGTGCTGAAGTTCCTCAGGACGCGCGCGAGGGATCGTCTCACGCTGTGTGAGTCGCTGGTGGCACAGATCTTGACCGAGAGCGAGGGCGACGATGTTTTCCGTCAGCGAAGGTTGTCGCTGCTGGAGCGCTGTTTGCAAAAGCTGCCCGAGAATCGTCGGGAACTTCTTCTCCATGCCTATTCGCCAGGCTGCACGACACGAGCAGCGGCTCAGCGGCTGGGGAAGTCGGAGGACAGCCTGTATCAGTTGTTGCGACGCCTGCGGCTCGAACTGAAGCGCTGCGTGGAGCAGGGATTGACTGAGGAAGGAGGAATGGCATGAACTCGCGTGATTTACAAATGCTTGATGCTTGGCGTCATGGTCGGATCTCGGAGGACGAGTTCATGGCTCTGCAGGAACGGTTGAAGGCAGATGCGGATCTGCGGACGGCACTGCGCGAACTGGCCGAGGTGGAGGAGTTCCTCAGTGCGCGGGCGCTGACGAATGCCAGCGAGTCTTTGCTCCAAAGGGCGTCTGGGAACCCACCAAAAACGGAGCTTTGGCAGCGCTGGCTTCCATGGAGCATCGCTGCGACGGCGTGCTTGGTAGCGGCGCTTTCCTGGTGGTGGCCGCACGGTGGTTTGCCGTTGCATGACAAGGTCAAGCCAGACGGCAAAACGCCGCGCGAGGTGACGGCGATGTTGGTGGATGAGGCAGGTGCCGTATTCGGAAATTCGCGCCAACCCGGAGATGTCCGGTTCGATCCGGGGTTCTATCAACTCCTGTCCGGCACGGTCCACTTGCGCTACGTCAATGGCGCGGATCTGGTTGTCGAAGGGCCGGCGCAGTTCGAGATCCGCGATGCTTTTCGTACCGAACTGACATCGGGAAAGATTCGGGCGATCGTTCCACCCACAGCGCACGGATTCACGGTGGGAGCGCGTGAGGTGGCTTATGAGGATGTGGGCACGGAGTTCGGTCTGAGCGTGAACGGAGCCACGGGCGAGAGCCGGATGCACGTGTTCGACGGGCAGGTGAATCTGCGCAGCGGCGATGTGGGGGGCACGCTGCTGCGAAGCGCGTTCGGAGGCGATTCCGTGGGCTACCGCGAGGGCCGTGTCGAGGAGGTTTCGGACATGGATGTGGGCGAGTTTCCCGGGCCGGGAGACATCGGCCATATGCGCTGGGCCGCTGGGCGGAAGGAGCAGTTGTCTGATCCAAGCCTGATCGCGTGGTTCCCTTTCGAGCGCGGTGGCAATCCATCGCAGTTGGTCAACGCGGTGCGGGGTCACGGGGTGCCAGACGGCCGCATTGCTGGGGCGCGTTGGGCCACGGGACGCTGGCCGGCTAAGCAGGCTCTGTGGTTTGACCGGAACGGCGATTTCGTTGAGATCGAGATTCCCGGTGAGCACACGGAAATGACCGTGGCGGTCTGGCTGAGGGTGGACCGTTTTGAGCACGAGATGAATGCCATCTTGAACTCGAACGGTGCCAGTGCGGGCGGCCTACATCTTCAGATGAATCGCTTCGGGCTACCGCGTGGCGGCTTGCTGGGCGTCGACCGACCGAACCAGCGCTGGGTTGGCAACCCCCTACCGCAGGGCAAGTGGGTGCATGTGGTTTCCGTCCTCTCCTTGTCCCAACGGCGGCACGTGATCTACGTCAACGGTTTGCCAGTGCTGGAGAGCGGTCTGGGAATCACTGACGTGCGTGTGCAACCAGCTCACTGCCGCCTCGGCAACTGGTTCAACATCGGGCGGGACTTCCGTGATGATTCCTCGCGCGCCCTCCGAGGTCTGATGGACGAACTTTCAATCTGGAATCGCGCCCTCTCGGCGAAAGAGGTGGCAGCACTCACGGAAACCGGTCGCCCCAGCCTGCTCTGGTCGCGTGAGAATCCGCCGCTCAAAGCTCCAATGCCAAAGTTCTAGCCGTTCTCCCGCAGCACCCTCCTCAAACTCACCCCGAAACAATCGCCCCGCTCAAACCTCTCCTGCCCTGCCCGCTACCCCTCACCGCAGCCCTATGGAAAACCGGACGGCCAATCGATAACCAACGGAAATGAACAACTATCCCCCCATCAACCGCCGGCATTTCCTGCGCGGCGTCGGCGTAACCATTGCGCTCCCTTGGCTTGAGACCTTCGCTCGCGCTGCCGAGCCCGCGAATGCGCAGCGCTTCGTTTGCGTGGCGAACCCCTTCGGCATGATTCGCGATGCGTTTTTCCCCACGCAGGAAGGGCTGAAGGCTGCGCTGCCAGTGAATCTCGCGGCCTTCGAGTCGTTGCGGGGAAAGTTCACCGTGTTCTCCAATCTCGATCATGGAAACAATGGCGGACACGGCGGCACGCACATGTTTCTCTCGGGTGTGAAATCGTCCGAGGCCGCCTCCATGCCGGACGGCAATATTTCGCTCGACCAGTTCCTCGCGCGTCACGTGGCCGGACTGACGCGGTTTTCGGTGCTCAACACCGCCGCGGGACCGGTAGGCGGCGGAGGAGTTGAGCTTTGCTGGACGCGCACCGGCGTGATGGTGCCGCCGGTGCAGCAGGTCTCTCGGGTTTTCCAAATGCTCTTCGTGGATGAGCCTGCCGAAAAGAATGCGGCCCGCGGCAAGGACTACACGCAGCAGGAATCCATCCTCGACGCGGTGAACGAACAGGCGAAGAGCGTCGGTCGTCGGCTTACCGGTCGAGACAAAGACAAGCTGGACCAGTATTTCACCGCGATTCGTGAGGTGGAGAGATCGCTGGAGCAGGAGAAAGCGTGGCTCTCGCGGCCTAGGCCGAAAGTAGACGCCAAGGAACCGAAGGACGGCACGGTGAGCCAACAGTTGCCGATCTTGTTCGATCTCGTCGCGCTGGCCTTACAGACAGATTCCACGCGGGTGGCCACCATCGAGGTGCCGGGCTCTTTCGACACTGCGGCGATGGGGATTGAGGAGAAAGGCTACCACGGCTACTCGCACCACGGGAAAGACTCGGTGCTCATGGAGGGCATGCGCAAGGTCGAGCGCTACCAGATGGTCCATCTGGCAAAATTCCTCACCAAGCTCGAGGAGTTCGGCCTGCTCGACACCACGCAGGTGCTCTTTGGCAGCGGCATGGGCGATGGCAGCGCCCACACCAATGACAGTCTCCCCGTGTTGCTGGCCGGAGGCGGCTACAAGCATCGCACGCACCTCATCCTGCCGGAGGCCAAGGAAAAGCGGGTTCCGCTGTGCAATCTCTACCTCTCCATGGCACAGCGCTTCGGCATGGAGGTGGCATCCTTCGGCAGGAGCAAGAGCACCTTTGGAGAACTCTCATGAGTCCGAGCATCATCCTCTATTCATTCGCAGCGTTTGCGATAGCGTCCCTTTGCTTCGGCGCGGAGGCAAAAAACGCCGTCATTGGGCAGGACGTCCGCGCTTTCCTCTCCGAGCACTGTATGGAATGCCACGACGACTCCACCAAGAAAGGTGATGTGTCGCTGGAGTCACTCGGCCGCTCCGTCACCGACGCCACGGCCATCGACTGGCTCCGTGCGCTAGAGCAGATCGAACGCGGCACGATGCCGCCCGCGAAGAAAAAGCAGCCGGCCAGAGAAGAGCGGCACGCCGCCGTGCTGTCGCTAGAGACCACGCTCGCCGCCCACGCGCAAAGTCGGCCTCCGCGCGATGTCGCCGTGCTGCGGCGACTGAACCGCACCGAATATCGGCGCACGCTCGAAGACCTGCTGCACCTCGATTTGAGCCGCCGCGATCCGACGCGCGAGTTCCCCGATGACACGCGCTCGCACGGCTTTGCCTCGAACGGCGAAAAGCTCGTCACCTCGAGCTTTCTATTGCGAAACTACCTCACCGCCGCGAAGGAAGTCGTAAGCCGCGCGGTGCATTTTGAGCCACAGCCCGAGGAGCGCACTTGGTCGTTGTCGCCGCCGTTCGAGCGGACCGCTGGCGGCCATCGCCACGCTGAGCGCGAATGGTACGCGAAAAGACTCCGGCAGCCGCAGCCTTACCAGACACTGGAGTATCGCGACAGTAGTGTACCACTCGAGGATTTGCGGGACGGCGTGCCCGCAGCAGGGTGGTATTCCATCCGCGTCCTGGCCGAGGCCAAGTTCCGCCATGCAGACATGGACGCGAAAAAGATGTTCGGCGGCACGGCTCTCATCGACCCGAGTCAGCCACACCGGCTCGCGATGACGCTCAGCACGCTCGTCGGCGTCGATCCAGCGAACAAGGATGCCGTTCGCGATGCGCTAATCGGCAGCTACGGCGATGTCGTTTCATCCGGAGGCCGCACCGTCGCGATCTGGGACGTGCCCGACGATGTGCCGACGTGGCTTGAATGCCGGGTCTGGCTGGAGGCAGGGCAGTTCCCGAGGTTCTCATTTCCGAACGGCCCTTCCAACAGCAACTTCCGCATTACCGGCTTTGTCAAAGATAACAAATACACCCTGCTGAGCAAAAAACAGCTTGCCGAATACGAGGCGGCGAACCTTGGCGGAGACTGGGGCCACCTGATCTTCTTCGAAACGCCACGCATCCGACTTCACAAAGTGGAGGTGAGAGGTTCCCTCAATGACCAGTGGCCGCCCGCGAGCCATCGCGCCATTTTTGGCGATGGTCCATATGCCTCAACCAGCGCATCCGAGGTGCTCCGGGCCTTTGCGGAGCGTGCGTGGCGTCGGCCCGTGACCGCTGCCGAGGTGGAGCCAATCGTGAATCTCGTGCGCAGCGCAGAGAAAGCCGCGATGGCTGCAGCCACGCCTCCGGAGCAGGCCGCACAGGCTGCCATCACTGAGGGCGTCAAGGCCGTGCTCTGCTCGTCCGCATTCCTCTATCGGGAAGAAGGCGGCGAGCGACTGAACGGCTACGAAGCCGCCTCGCGGCTCTCCTATTTCCTCTGGTCCTCCTTGCCGGATGGGGCGCTGCTCGCCCGCGCCGCTTCGGGCGATCTCCTGAAGCCAGATGTCCGTCGGAAGGAAGCGGAACGCATGCTCGCCGATGCCCGTTCCGACACCTTCATCAGCGAGTTTCTCGATGGCTGGCTCGCCATGCGCAAACTCGGCACCATGGCTCCCTCGGGGTTTCCGGTGTATTTCAATGACAACCTCGAACCGGCCATGCGCACTGAGACGCGGCTCTTCTTCAAGCGTCTACTGCGCATCAACGGCCCCATCGCTGAGTTGCTCGATTCCGACTACACCTTTGTGAACCGGGCCCTCGCCAAGCATTACCGGCTCGACTGGCAAGCCGCGGAGCTGGACCTCGGCAAGCCGGTGGACGGCCTCTTCCGCGAAGAACTCCAGCCCGATGGTGCCGGCGATGCTCCCTCCGAGGGCTTCGTGCGGGTCAAACTCACCGATAAGCGACGCGGAGGTCTGCTCGGCCAAGCAAGCATCCTTACGCTCACCGCCAACGGAGTCGACACCTCGCCCGTGGTCCGCGGCGCGTGGGTGCTGGAGAACATCCTCGGCACACCCCCTTCACCGCCGCCGCCAAACGTGCCGGTCATCGAGCCGGATGTCCGTGGCACGACCACCTTGCGCCAGCGCCTCGAAAAACACCGCGACAACCCATCCTGCCGAAGTTGTCATCAGTACATAGATCCGCCCGGCTTCGCGCTTGAGAGCTTTGACGCGATTGGTGGCTGGCGCGGACATTACATGGTCAACAACAAGGCGCTACCCGTAGACCCCAGCGGCGAGTTCAACGGCCACGCATTTAATGACATCACCGAGTTTAAGTCCTCCCTCCTGCAGCACCAATCCCAGTTCGCACGTTGCGTCGTCGAGAAACTTCTTATCCACGCCCTCGGCCGTGAACTGACCGCCGCCGACCGTCCCGCCATCCGCCGCATCATCGAGCAGGCCGCCGCCAAGGGCTACCGCCTCCGCGACCTCGTGCTGCTGTGCTGCGAGAGCGAACTTTTGATACAGAAATGAGCAGGTCGAAAATGAAACCCAAGGATCTGGAGCCAAGAACGGGGAAAGGATTTTCGACCCACCGATTCCTCGCCGCCACGCTCCTCTTCAGCGTCAGCCTTTCCGCCCTGACGCTCGCGCAGGACGCGAAGAAACCACCCATCCGATGGCATGAAGCGGTCAAGACGCTCACCACTCTCACGCTGGAGCAGGCTCAGGAGTGGGCCGATCTCAAAAATCCGCCGCGAGAGTTCACGATGGATGGTGGCTGGGCTGCGCTGGATGCGCTCAACACAATCAGCCCCGAGATTGCAGAGGCGCTCGTGAAAGCCGCCGTCCCACTGTCGCTCAATGGCCTCACGGACTTGTCACCTGAAGTCGCCGTCGTGCTCGCTCAGCACAAGCCGGTGCCCCAATTCGGTCATGCCGACCTGCGGCTCAACGGCTTAAAGAAACTCTCTCCGAAAGCCGCCGAAGCCCTCGCCACGCACCAAGGCAAAGTGCTGCTGTATTCGCTCGAAACACTTGATTCCGTCCCGCTCGCGCAAAAGCTCGCCCAGCAATGGGGCGAACTGCGACTCGGCGTCTCCACCTTGTCGCCACCCATCGCCGCCGAACTCGCCAAACATCGCGGCAACGAGGAGGATAAAACACGGCCCGGAGTGATCGCCCGCCGGATGGACGGCGCAGCCTCCGTCCTGCGAATCGACAACATCGCCTCTCTCTCCCCCGAGACCGCGGAAGCCCTCGCCGCCCACGAAGGCGTCCTCGTGCTCAATGACCTCACTTCGCTTCCGCCCGCCGTCGCCGCCTCGCTCACCAAACGCGTCGGCAACAGCAAAGCCAAGCGCACCGGCACCCTCGTCCTCAACGGCCTCGAAACCCTCTCCACGGAATCCGCAACCGCCCTGGCCGCATTCACCGGCGAGCTCGTGCTCAAAGCCATCCCCGAGCTGACCCCCGAAACTGCCGCCGCCCTCGCCAAACACAAAGGCCGCCTCCACCTCACCGGACTCATCAAACTTACCCCCGAAACCCACGCCGCGCTGAAAACTCACCCCAACCTACTCCTGCCACACCCGCTGCCCATGACCGCGGCGAAATGAAGGGAAAGAACGAACATGCAACCCACGCGCATCAGCCTCGTCTTGCTCACCGCCCTCGGCTGCGTGAGTCAGTCCGCCTCTGCTGCGGATTACCAGCGTGATATCAAGCCGCTGCTGCGGGAGCGTTGTATTTCCTGCCACGGCACGCTGAAGCAAAAAGGAGATTTGCGGCTTGATGCGGGTTCGCTGGTACCGCGTGACCGTCGTGAGGAGATTTTGAAGCGGATCACCGCGCATGATGAAGACGAGCGCATGCCGCCAGAGGGCGCGCGGCTCACATCCGAGCAGGTGACGATGGTGCGCCAGTGGATCGCAGCGGACGCACCCTTTCCAGCAGATGAGGTCGTGCCTCGTGCTCCGTCTGAACATTGGTCCTTCCAGCCAGTGAAGGGGCCGCCGGTGCCACGCTCGAAGCATGTCCATCCAGTGGATGCTTTCCTCTTCGGCGAAAAGGCGGCTCCCGAGCTTGCCAAGCCATCGGTGTTGCTCCGGCGAGCGCACCTCGATCTCACGGGCCTGCCACCGACGGTTGAGGAACAGCGCCGCTTTGCCGAGAACAACGACCTGTCCGTTCTCGTGGACGATTTGCTCTCGCGTCCCGAGCATGGTGAGCGCTGGGCGCGCCACTGGCTGGATGTGGCTCGCTATGCGGACAGCAACGGCTACGAGCGCGATGCCGAGAAACCCTTCGTGTGGCGCTATCGCGACTACGTGATTGATGCGCTCAACAACGACAAGCCATTTGATCGCTTCATCCTAGAGCAGATCGCCGGTGACGAGCTGCCGGATGCCACGTTGGAAACGCACATCGCCACCGGTTTCCTGCGAGTCGGGACGTGGGATGACCAACCTGCGGACCCAGCGGCCTATCGTTACGATCAGCTCGACGACATCGTCAGCACCACCTCGCTGACGTTTCTGGGCCTAACCATCGGCTGCGCGCGCTGCCACGATCACAAGCTCGAGCCACTCACCTCGCGCGACTACTACAGTCTCGTGGCCGTGTTCAATCCGCTGCAAACTCCGCGAACCGGCATCAAGGAACTGACGGTGAACGTCGGCGGGACCGAGGTGTATGCCTTTAACGAGCCTTCGTCGAAGGCTCCTGACACGCATATTCTCGTGCGCGGTTCCGCGACACGTCCCGGCGAGCGGGTGCAGCCAGCCGTCCCGGCAATTCTGGTGAAGCAGCAGCCTGCGTTCACCGCGAGCGGGGATCGCACGACAGGCCGTCGGATGGCGCTGGCAAAGTGGATCGCCGATGAAAGCAATCCGCTCACCGCCCGTGTGATCGTGAACCGAGTGTGGCAGCACCACTTTGGCGTTGGCTTGGTGGATACCGCCAATGACTTTGGGATCGTGGGAGCAGCGCCTGCGCATCCCGAGCTGCTGGACTGGCTGGCGCACTGGTTCATGCACGAGGCTGGCTGGTCGTTGAAAAAACTGCACCGCTTGCTTTTGACGAGTCGTGCGTGGCAGAGCGTCAAAAGCGCGGACTCGCCCGTGCGCTATCGCCGTCTGGATGTCGAAGCCATTCGCGACTCGATCCTCGCAGTCAGCGGTCGCTTGAATCCCAAACGCTTCGGGCCCGCCATCCGACCAGCCATTCCGCTGGCCGCTGTGGAGGCGAACTCCGACAAGACGAGCATTTGGAAACCCTCCGAGGAATCAGAAGCCTCCCGCCGCAGCATTTACGTGTTCGTCAAACGCGGCCTCATCGTGCCGATGTTTGAGTCGCTCGACGTCGCCGACACCGCCAGCAGTTGTCCGAAACGACAGGTGACCACCGTGGCCCCGCAGGCGCTGACCTTGTTCAACGGCGACTTTTCCAATGAACAAGCACGCCACCTTACCGCACGTTTGAAACGCGAAGCGGGAGACGATGCCGAGAAGCAAATCACCCTCGCATGGCAACTGGCCCTGAGCCGTGGACCCACGGCGCGTGAACTCTCGCAGATGAAGTCCTTTCTTCGATCCGAGCCGCTGGAGCAGCTCTGTCGCGTGATTTTGAACCTCAACGAGTTTGTTTATCCCGAGTAAGCCGATGAACCGTTTCATCTCCAATCCCACGCCTTGCGGCAAAAGCCGCCGGGAATTTCTCTGGCAGGCAGGCGGCGGATTCGCCGGGCTGGCGCTGGCAGACCTGCTTTGCACCGATGCAGCAGCCTCTCCGCTCGCAGCGAAGACCACCCATTTCCCCGCCAAGGCCAAGCACTGCGTCTTTCTCTTCATGAACGGCGGGCCGAGCCAAGTGGACACCTTTGACCCGAAACCCGCGCTCACCCGGCACAACGGAAAACCCTACACGGGCGATGCCAAAGTCGGCTCGAATGGCCGCGCAGTGGGCTACCTCATGCAATCCCCCTTCGAGTTCAGGAAGCATGGCCGCAGCGGACTGGAGATCAGCAGCCTGTTTCCCAAGACCGCAGCCCATGCCGACGATCTGTGCGTCATCCGTTCGATGTATTCGGACACCCCGCAGCATTCCTCCGGCTGCATGCAGATGAACACCGGCAGCATTCTCATCGGCAAACCCAGTCTCGGTTCCTGGCTGAGCTACGGCCTTGGCGCAGTGAATCAGAACTTGCCGAGTTTCGTGGTGATGACCGATCCGCGTGGCGGCCCCATCGGCAATGTCTCCAACTGGTCCGCCGGGTTCATGCCGGCCGCGTATCAGGGCACCCTGTTTCGCAGCAGCGGCTCGCCTCTGCTCGATCTCGCCACACCTGCTGGCACCAGCGAAAGCACGCAACGCCGCAGTCTTGATCTGCTCAAGTCGCTCAATGAAGAGCATCTGGAAACCCGCCCCGGCGACGGGGAGTTGATGGCCCGCATCGAGTCCTACGAGCTGGCCTTTCGCATGCAACGAGAGGCCGCGTCCGTGGTCGATCTCTCCCGCGAATCGCCCGCCACGCTGGAGATGTATGGCCTGAACCATCCGCTCACAGCAGATTTTGGTCGGAAGTGCCTGATCACACGACGCCTCATCGAAAACGGCGTGCGCTTCATCCAGCTCTACTCTGGCGGCGGCCACATCGAGTCCACTTGGGACGGTCACAACGACTGCATCAAAAACCACACCACCCACGCCGGCGAGACGGATCAACCCATCGCCGCGCTCATCGCCGACCTCAAGCGCACTGGGCTCTGGGAAGATACGCTGCTCGTGTGGGGCGGCGAGTTTGGCCGCACGCCGACCAGTGAAGGCGTGGGCAAACTAGGCCGCGATCACGACTGGCACGGCTTCAGCGTGTGGCTCGCCGGAGCCGGTGTGAAAGGAGGCCAGGCCATCGGAGCCACGGATGAGTTCGGCTTCAAGGCCGTCGAGGATCGCTGCCACGTCAGCGATTTGCACGCCACCCTCCTCCATCTCATGGGCCTCGACCACACGCGGCTGAGCTATCTGAACCAGGGGCTCAAGCAGCGCCTCACTGGCGTGGAAGAACACCATGTGGTGAAGAAGGCGCTGGCGTGATCAACCCTCACTTTACACCGGATTCAAACTCTCATGAAAACGTTCCGCATGCTCCTCGCCGCCCTGCCGCTCGAGCCGATGGTTGCACTTGCGGGTTGGGGGAAAACTTTCTCCGCAACCGACCAGACTTTTCAGTCATTGACGCCCGATGGACTGATCGCCGACGGCACCTCGACAAAACGGAGAAAGCCTCTGCCCGAATGGCGCTCACAGGACGGCAGATCGCTCCCTGAACCAATCTTCCACGACGAAAAGCATCCATCGGCCTCTCGCGAAAGAGGCATCTCCCGCAGGCCAAAATCGAAGGAACCGGCGCACGCATCTTCTCGCGCATCCACGTCACGAAAGCCAGCTGTCATAAAATGGGGCTCTTTGGCCTCAACCCCAGCCTTTTTCAAGAAGACGCCGCCGGCGATCATGTGCTCGCACTCCCCGTCTCCGCTGATTGCCCAGACCGATGGTGAAAGTTCCTGTCAGACTTTCCGACCGTCGGGAGTCCTTTCGATAAACCCCCTTTTCTCCATCGTAATGCATCGATTCCCTCTCATCTTTTTCACGCTCTCCCTTGTCGCCGCCGAACCTGCAGCGGTGAACTTCGAGGAGCACATCAAACCCATTTTCCGTGAGCATTGCCTCAAATGTCACGGCGAGGACGAGCAAAAGGCCGACCTCAGTTTGCAGACCCTTGCCAGCACCATCAAAGGCGGCAGCGGTGGAGCGGGCGTGGTGGCGGGCCGCTCAGGCCAGAGCCTCGTCTTTCAAGCCATCACAAACCCAGATGACGACAACCGCATGCCCCCGAAAAAGCCGATGATCCCGCAGGCGCAAATCGCGCTGATCCAAAAATGGATCGACTCTGGACTACGCGAGACCTCCGCGAGCAAGTCATTGGTGGCGGAGCGGGACTTCAGTTTCAAACCACTCGCTAACGCAGGCACGAAGCCGTCAGAACCAGCCATGCCGGGCACGCTGCCCCCGGTGAAATTGCCTCCGCTGAAGCGACCGCTGCCCGTGCTGACGCTCGATGCCAGTCCGTGGGCGCCACTCGCCGCTATTGCCGCTCAGGATCATGTGCGGTTGATGAATCTCGAGACCAAGAGGGAGGCCGGCTTTCTCGCCTTCCCAGAAGGTGAGCCATATCTGCTGCGCTTCAGTCGCGACGGCGCGGTCCTGATGGCTGCAGGAGGCAAGCCTGTCGAACTCGGCAAGGTGGTACTCTTCGATGTGACGACCGGTAAACGTCTCGCATCCCTCGGCGATGAAGTCGACGCCGTGCTCGCTGCGGCCTTGAGCGCAGACCAAAAAAGCGTCGCGCTTGGCGGCTCCGGCAAGGTGGTGAAGGTCTATGACACGGCCAGCGGCAAGCTGCGCTACAAGATTACGAAGCACACGGACTGGATCACGGCCGTCGCCTTCAGCCCCGATGGCAAAACGCTAGCCACCGCGGACCGAGCGGGCGGACTGCATCTTTGGGAGGCCGCCACCGGTCGCGCGCTGCTGAGCCTGAGCGACCACAAGGCATCCATCCGTGCTCTTGATTGGCGCGCGGATTCGAAACTCCTCGCCTCGGCCGCCGAGGACGGCCTCATCATCTGGTGGGACGTGAAGGATGGCTGGCCCGCAATCACCAAGACGGACGCGCATCCCCCAGTCCGGCCGCCAGGGACGTATGGCAAGATTGCAAACGGCGTGCTCGCGGCACGCTTCGATCACGAGGGCCGCCTCTGCACCGCAGGACGCGACCACAAAATCCGCGTGTGGGATGCCGAAGGCAAAGAGATCCAATCCTTCGCAATCCCCAACGCGCAACCTCTCAGCACCGCGCTCTCCTTCGACGGAAAAACAGTCATCGGTGGCGACACTGCCGGCCAAGTGCACTTCTGGGAAGTTGCCGCAAAAAAGTGAAGCCTCCTCCACGCACGATTCTCCAATCCAACACTTTAGCACTCGACCATTTCACCCAAACCATTATGAACCACCCATCTTATACCCACGGCTGCACCGGTTTTCGCGCCATGTCTCGTCGTCACGCCCTCCAAGCCGGGGTCCTCGGCGCTCTCGGACTCTCCATGGGCGATTTCCTCCGCCTCCAAGCTGCTGACAAGGCCGCGATGACGATGGAGACGGGCAAAAAACTCAAAGCCCGTGCGAGAAGCGTTATCCAGATCAATCTCCCAGGAGGTTTCCATCAGCAAGAGTCTTTCGATCCTAAGCCGGAGGCACCCATTGATATCCGCGGGTCCTTCGGCGTGATGAAGACCAAGACCGGCGACATCATCTCCGACAGGTTTCCGCAGACGGCGAAAATCTCGGACAAGGTCACCCTGCTGCGGAGCATGGTCGGCAAAGTGCCAGATCATGGTATCGCGAGCTATCACCTTTTCACGGGCTACTCGCCCACCGCGGTCATCGACTACCCGCAGATGGGTTCGATTATTTCGCACGAGCTGGGCCAACGCGGCGAGTTGCCGCCCTACATCGCCATCCCGAACAAGAATGCCTTCGGCGGCTCCACTGGCTTTCTCAGCAGCGCCTACGGGGCATTCGAGTTGAACGCCGATCCCGGTGCGGAACGTGGCTACGAGGTGCGCGACTTCTCGATTCCCCAAGGAGTGTCGCTGGAGCGCTTCGACAAACGACAGACCGCTCGCCAACTGGTGGAGCAGCGCCTCCGTACGCTGGAGTCCGACCCGGAATTGCTGAGCACGATGGACGGTTTTTACAAGCAGGCCTACACCATGCTCACCAGCGAGAAAGCCCAAGCCGCGTTTAGACTCGACCACGTGAGCGAGTCGGACCGCATTCTCTACGGTAGCCATGTCACCGGCGAGGTGAAGGGCCCCGATAACAAGCTCCACAAGAAAGGTCTCGCGGAGCGGCTCCTCGTAGCGCGTCAGCTTGTCGAGGCCGGTGTGCGTTTTGTGACGGTCCAGTACGGCCTTTGGGACTGCCACGCAGATGTGAAAAGGAGCACCCTCGACCAAATGGCACCCCTGGATGCAGGCATCGCGGGTCTCATCACAGATCTCGACCAGCGCGGGCTGCTCGACAGCACCATCGTGTGGGTGACGAGCGAGTTTGGCCGCACTCCGAAAATCAACAAAGACTCCGGCCGTGATCACTTTGCGCGCTGCTATTCCATGCTTATCGCCGGCGGCGGCTTCACCCGCGGACAGGTCTATGGCGCGAGCGATTCCACCGGCGCAGAACCGATGACGGACGCCCTGCCGCTCGAAGATCTTCTCTTCACCATCTATCACCAGCTCGGTATCGACGCGGACAAAGAGCTGCTCGCCTTTGGCACACGCCCCATTGAGATCGTCAAAGGCGGCAAGCTTGTTCCCGCTCTGATCGGTTGAGTTTCATGAAACGCGTTCTCCTCAGCGCTGCGCTCCTGTTTGCAATTACCGCTCCGCTCCGAGCGATGCTGAAGCACATCGAGCGCGTCACCCCGCGCATCGCTCAGCGAGGTACCACGGTGGATGTTTCAATCCGGGGCTCCCACCTTGATGATCCCAAGGAAATCATCTTCGACCGGCCTGGCATCCGCGCGGATGCCATCGGGCCAGTGACGAAGCTGCCTGTCACCGGCTTAGTGCACGGCGGACGCATCGAGCAGGAGATCAAATGCCGGTTGGTCATCGAGCCGGATTGTGTGCCCGGTGAGCACCGCTTCCGCCTGCGCACGGCCACTCAGCTCACTTCCCTAGCGACGTTCCATGTCACGCCGTTTCCGGTAGTCGATGAAACCCATGACAATAACGGCAACGATACACCGTCCACCGCGCAGAGCGTGCCCATGAACGTCACGGTGCGAGGGAGTATTAAGGGCAGTCCTCGAGGCGATGTGGATGTCTACCGCGTGCCCGCCAAAGCCGGCGAGCGGCTCTCGGTGGAGGTGGACTGCGTCCGTCTCGCCGATGCGCACTACGGCGACTCCGAGTTCGACCTCGCCTTGCGCGTCCTCGATGCGAAGGGCCGCGAAATCGCCGCAAATGACGAAAATCCGATACACACGCAGGACCCGCTGCTCAGCATCAAACTCCCCGCCGACACCGAGGATTATGTGTTCGTGGAAGTGCGCCGGTCCGTCTTCGCGGGTGGTGATGTGACCTATGCACTGCACATTGGCACTTTCGAACGTCCTTTGGCAGTTTTTCCTGCCGGTGGAACTCCCGGCCAAAAGCTCGCGGTGAAGTTGTTGGGGGATCCTCTGGGCGAGAGAACGGCGGAAATCGCAGTGCCGGAACAGACCGGGGATTTCGATTCTTTCGGCAACGCACCGTCCGCGCTGCGACTGCGCTCCTTTCTCGGGCCCAACGTGTTAGCAGATCTCGGCGCCATGGAGACGCGCGTCCCTCAACTCCCCGCCGCACTCAACGGCATCCTGACCAAGACCGGGCAGACGGATCGCTTCCGCGTCACGGGGAGAAAGGGCGACCGCTATCGGGTCCGAGTGCTCGCCTCCGGCCTGGGTTCGTCCCTCGACCCCGTCTTGAGCATCCGCCCAATCGATCAAAGCGCGGTTGAAATCACGGGCGACGACGCAGATCTCAAGCTGCCGGATCGCGGACTTCCTGACGTGTTTGATCCGACCGTCATCTGGCAACCGAAGGCCGACGGCGACTACCTTGTCGAGCTGCGGGCCAACACCGGCGAGGGGCCTTTCAGCGTCTATCGCATCGAGATCGACCCAGCTCCGGACGTCGTTTTCGCCCAGTTGCGCAGCGTTGCCAACGACGGAGCCGAAACAGGGCGCTACACCAGCCTAGCGGTGCCTCAGGGGAACCGCTGGACCTTTAACCTGACACTGCCCCTCGGCCTTGGATCGACCTTCAAGGGTGATCTGGAAGTCTTCGCCGAAGGACTGCCACCCGACGTATCGCTCGCCAACACCCGCATCCCCAGCGGCAATGGGGTTTGGCCCGTGCAACTCATCGCCGCAGACGGGGCTCGGACTGGAGGTGCCGTCATCAGGCTCGGCGTGCGGGCCACCGACCCCGCGCTGAAGGTCGCGACAGCCTCCGTGCAGCGCATCCCCTTCATTAACCACTCCGGCGGCAACTACTGGCGTGCGGTGAACCTCGACCGCTTCATCATGGCAGTCACCGATGCCGCGCCCTTCCGCATCGAAGCACAATCTCCCGTCATCCCGCTGGTGCGCGGTGGAGAACTATCCATCCCAGTGAAGATTATCCGCCGCGATGGGTTCGCCGAGCCGATCGACTTCAAATGCGACTTCGCTCCCGCCGGCGTGGCTCTGCCGCCCGCCGAGACAATCCCCGGCGACCGGAACGAGGCCGTCCTGCGCATATCCGCAGCGGCAAATGCTCCGCTGGGCCCCGTTCCGGTCTGCATCACCGCCACCACGCTTCGGGAATCCAACTCCTACCTTGGCACCGGGGAGACGCGGGTTTCCTCGCAAATCATCCCAATCACCGTCGCCGAACCCTATCTGGACCTCCGTAGCGATCCCGTCAATGTCCGGCGCAGCGGTGCAGCCACGTATCGCTGGAGCGTCACGCCGAAGAGCCCGTTCGAAGGCGAAGCCGAAGTGAAACTGCTAGGCCTACCCAAAGGCGTCACCGTCCGCGAACCCTTCCCGCGTATCACCGCCGATGCGAAGGAAGTCGTCTTCCAAATCCACGCCACCGACGAAGCCCTCCTCGGCCCCGTCAGCAATCTCGAATGCGAAGTCATCGTCCACGCCGCCGGCCAGGAAATCCGACAGCGCACGGGCAGAGGCGTCCTGCGCATCGATCCAAAATGATGAGCCCCTCAGCCATGCAACGTTTTACCGTCATCCTCGCCCTGTCTCTCGCCCTCATCCTGACCGCGCCGCTGCATGCGCAGAGACTCGCCGAGAGCATCACACCGCGCATCGGCCAGCGTGGCACCACCGTGGAAGTCAGCATCCGCGGCACGGCACTCGCGGACCCAAAGGAGATCATCTTCGATGCACCCGGCATCCGCGCGGTCGCCATCGGGCAGATGACCCCGTTGGCTAAGCCTCGGGAGTATGCCGGTTTCCGGATGGATCAAGAGGTGAAATGTCGTTTCGAAATCGCCTCAGACTGCCCGCCGGGCGAGCACCGGTTTCGTGTGCGCACCGCCACCCAGCTTTCGCACCTAGCCACCTTCCATGTCACGCCGTTTGCCGCGGTAGATGAAAAGGAGCAGGTGGACGGTAAGTCGACCGAGAATGATACCCTCGCCACCGCGCAGGCGGTGGCGCTGGATGTCACAATCCGCGGCTCCATCAATGGCAACGCCAAGGGAGATCTGGACCTTTACCGCGTACCCGCCAAAGCCGGGGAGCGACTCTCTGTCGAGGTGGACTGCGTGCGCCTCTCCGATGCCTCTGCCGGTGGTTCACCCGCGGATCTCGCTGTGCGGGTGCTCGATGCCGCAGGCCGTGAAATCGCCGCCAACGACGAAAATCCGCTGCACATTCAGGACCCTCTCCTCAGCCTGAAACTGCCCGCCAGCACCGGCGACCATGTTTTCATCGAGGTCCGCCGCTCAATCTTTCACTACAGTGAAGTGCCTTACGCACTGCACATTGGACGCTTTGAGCGACCCCTTGCCGTCTATCCCGCGGGAGGCCCCCCGGGCGCAAAGCTCGCGGTCTCGCTGCTCGGAGATCCGCTTGGCGAGCGCCAGACGGAGGTTACGGTGTCTGACCGAGTCGGCACTTTTGAACCTTTCGTCGATGTGCCGTCAGGTTTACCCATGCGCTCCTTCGCAGCTCCGAACGTGCTCGAAGACACCACAGCTGCCGAAACACCGGTCCCGCAAATTCCCGCCGCACTCAACGGCATCCTAGCTAAGCCGGGGGAAGTAGACCGCTTCCGCGTGAAGGTCAAGAAGGGCGATCGTCTGCGCTTGCGCGTCTATGCTGCCAGCCTCGGTTCGCCGCTCGATCCCACCCTGAGCATTCGCAAGGTCGGCGAGACCCAACCAGAGATCACCGGCGACGACGCCAGTGGCATGGGCCTGTTGGATCGCGACATCGTTGGACCAAGACCGCGCTCGGGAACGTGCCTGAAGGATAGCCTTGACCCCTCTGTCCTCTGGGAGTCGAAGTCCGATGGCGATTACCTCATTGAGGTCGGCGCCAACGACGGCGCCGGCCCCGCTGGTGTGTATCGCGTCGAGATCACGCCGCCGCCGGACGCCGTCTTCACGGTCTTGTATACTCGGGACCTCAACACTTGGAGCGAGCACACTGGCTACACCGGACTCGCCGTGCCACAAGGCAACCGCTGGGCGGTCAACGTGAGCCTGCCCTTCGGCCAGGGCACGACTTTTAAGGGCGACATGGAGATCGTGGCACACGGGCTACCTCCCGGCGTCACCCTCGGCAACACCCGCATCTCCGGCGCTGAGCATGCGGCTCGTGTAGCCGCCTCGCGCCTCGCGGATTGGCCCGTTGAGTTCATCGCCGGCCCGGACGCCAAGCCAGGTGGTGCGGTGATCACGTTGGACGTGCGCTCCACCGATCCCGCGAAGAAAATCGAGACCGCCTCCATGCAATGGCTCCCCTTCTTGAACTCGAGCGGCGGCGATGCGTGGCGCACGGTGAAGACGGAGCGCTACATCATGGCGGTGACCGATCCCGCGCCCTTTTCCATCGAACTCCAAGCCCCCACCGTGCCGCTGGTGCGAGGTGGCGAACTGGCCATTCCCGTGAAGCTCACCCGCCGCCCCGGGTTCGACGAGCCGGTCGATTTCGTGTGTGACAACGCCCCCGTCGGCGTCAGCTACCAGCCTGAGGAAACCATCGCCAGCGACCGCGCCGACGCCGTGCTGCGTGTCTCCGCAAAGTCCACCGCCCAGATCGGCACCGCACCGCTGTCGGTCGTAGCCTTCACGCGTCGTAATTCAGCAACCAGCCACGGCGGTACGGGTAATCTCCGAGTCTCCGCCCCCATCATCCCGATCACCGTCGCCGAGCCCTATCTCGATCTCCGCAGCGATCCCGTCAGCGTCCGGCGCCACGGCAGCGTCCCCTATCACTGGACAGTGACGATGAAAACCTCCTTCGAAGGCGAAGCCGAAGTGAAACTGCTCGGCCTGCCCAAAGGCGTCACCGTCCGCGAACCCTTCCCACGCATCACCGCCAACGCGAAGGAGGTCGTGTTCCATATCGAGGCCACCGACGAGGCGCTGCTCGGGCCCGTCAACAACCTCGAATGCGAAGTCATCGTCCACGCCGCCGGTCAGGAAATCCGCCAGCGCACCGGCAAAGGAATCCTGCGCATCGATCCGAAACTTTGAACATCATCCGCCTCATGAAACTTCTCCTCACACTGATCACCCTTCTTCTGCCGGCCACGCTGCTTGCCGAGTCCGTCCCGAGTTTCCGTCAGGACATCATGCCCGTGTTCTTCCGCGCCGGTTGCAACGCCGGTACCTGCCACGGCGCCGCCAAGGGCAAGGACGGCTTCATGCTCTCGCTCTTCGGTTACGATCCCGCTGGCGACTACCACCGAATCGTCAATGACCTCGCCGGGCGCCGAGTCAACCCCGCCCTGCCGGAGCGCAGCCTGCTCCTGCTCAAGGCCATCGGCAAGGTGCCCCACACGGGCGGCGAACTCTTCACCTCCGAAAGCCCCCACTACCGAGTCCTCCATGACTGGATTGCCGCGGGCGCGCCCGACGATGTCGCCAACGTGCCCGACACCAACGGTCTCGAGCTAGCCGAAGAAAGCCTGTTGTTCGAAGGCAAGGTCACGCACGCCCAGCTTCGCGTCTTCGCGCTCCTGAGCGACGGCACCAAGCGCGATGTCACCCACCTCGCCCGTTACCACAGCAACAATCCCGCCGTCGCCGCCATCGATGACGACGGCCGTGTCAGTGCCGCCGCTGCCGGTGACACCCATGTCTTCGCCCGCTACAGCCGTTTCGCCGTCGGAGCGAGTGTCACGGTGCTGAAGCCTGACAAGTTCGTCTGGCCGGACCCGGTCGCCAACAACTACATCGACCGTCACGTCTTCGATCGCCTCCAAAAGCTCCGCATCGCGCCGTCCGAGCTTTGCGATGACGAGACCTTCCTCCGACGTGTCACGCTGGACCTTGCTGCCCGCCCACCCACGCCAGAGGAATACCACGCCTTCATCACCGATCCATCCGCCGACAAGCGCTCGAAGAAGATCGATGCACTTCTTGCCGGCGATGCCTTTGCCGATCTCTGGACCACGCTCTGGGGCGAACAACTCCGAGTCATCGGCAGCAACTACGCGCCGGACACCATGGTTATCAAGGCCGCCTCCACCTACTACGAATGGATCCGCCGCCAGATGCGCGAGGGCAGGCCGCTCAATGAGTTCGTCGCTGACATGGTGACCGCCTCCGGGAGCAACCTCGCGAATGGCCCAGCCAATCTTTACACCATGCTCGTGCACAATGTTCGGGTAGAGCCCAAGCAGCTCGCCGCCGACTTCTCCCAGGTCTTCCTCGGCGTCCAGCTCCAGTGCGCCGAATGCCACAACCATCCTTTCGACCGATGGAACATGAACGACTACTACAGCTTCGTCGCCTTCTTCAACGGCATCGAGCGCAAGCCCGGTGCAGAGGCACGTGAGAGACGCATCTTCTGGAATCTTGCGAAACCGCCGGTGCGGCATCTCGTGGACGATCGCCCGATGCGGCCAAAAACCCTTGGCTCCGAGCAAACCATTGCGGACGAAGCCGATCCACGGCCAGCCCTCGCCGCTTGGCTCACCTCCCCGAAGAACGAACTCTTCAGCCGCAACCTCGCCAACCGAATCTGGGCCCAGCTCATGGGCCGCGGCATCGTCCATCCCGTCGATGACGTGCGCGTCACAAATCCGCCGGTAAACGAGCCTCTTCTCGCCGACCTCTCAGCGCATCTCGTCGCCTCCAAGTTCAGCCTCCGCGACCTCGCGCGCGACATCTGCAACTCCCGCACCTATCAACTCAGCACCACCCCTAACGACACCAATCGCCGCGACATCCGCCAGTTTTCGCACAGCTACATCCGCCGCCTCCGTGCCGATGTCTTCATCGATAGTGTCGTCGCAGTCACCGGCATGACGCGGAACTTCGGCAGCTTCCCCGCAGGCACGCGCGCCATCGACTTCTACCCGCGCACATCCGGCGATGGGGTAGGGCCAAACTTTGGGGACGAGGTTTTTAAGTGCCTCGGTCGCAGTCCGCGCGGCAGCGTTTCCTCCGGCGAGACCAAGACCGCGCCGACGATTTCCCAGGCCCTGCACCTCAGCGTGGGCGACACCGTGCAACCCCGCCTCGGATGCAACGGCGTTTTACAGACCTACGTCAAAGACAAGACGCCGCCCGCCACCGCCATCGAAGAACTCTTCATCCGCTGCCTCTCCCGAAAACCGACCGACAACGAACGCACCGGCTTCCTCGCCATCATTCCCGAACCTCCCGCAAACACCCAATCGTACGAAGACCTCGTCTGGGCCCTGCTCAACTCGACCGAGTTCATGTTCAACCATTGAAACTCACCGCAGAAAACAAGCACGCACATCCGCGAGCGCCCCGACTCCTTACCACTTTTCGTTCATGACCACGCCACATCCCACCCCGCGACGCGATTTCCTCCACAGTCTCGGCGGAGGTTTCACTGGCATCGCGCTCACGCATCTGCTGGCTCGTGAAGCTGCGGCGGACATTCCCAAGCCGCTGCCCGAACTGAACGGTGGCATCCATCACCGCGCAAAAGTCAAACGCGTCATCCAGCTTTTCATGAATGGCGGAGCAAGCCCCATGGACACCTGGGACCACAAACCCGCGCTGGCTCGGCTCGATGGACAGAAACTCGGATCCAAAACCAAGATCGAAGGCGCGACGGGCATGCAGGGGGCATTGATGAAAAGCCCCTTCGAGTTCCAGCAGCACGGACAGTGCGGCAAATGGGTCAGCAACGTCTTCCCGGAGCAGGCCAAGCTCGTCGATGAGATGGCTTTTCTCCAAGCGATGACCGGCCGATCGAACGTCCATGGCCAAAATGCCTACTTGCTCAACAACGGATTCCTCCTGCCAGGCTTCCCCTGCATGGGTGCGTGGATTTCCTACGCACTGGGTAGCCTCAGTGACAACCTGCCTAGCTTCATCGTCCTGCCGGACGCACGCGGCCTTCCCTACAATGGTCGGGGCTGCTTCACGGCAGGCTTCTTGCCCGCCGTGCATCAGGGCACCGTGATCAAGGCCGACAGCCCGCAACCCATCGCCGATCTTTTTACCCCCGAGAAGTTCGCCAATGGGGCCCGCGGCGCGGATGCCGATGGACTCGCCCTTTTGGACCAGTTGAACCGAACTCATGCCGCTCAACATCCCGGCGATTCGCGACTTACCGCCCGCGTTGCTGGGTACCAACTCGCCGCAAAGATGCAGCTCAGCGCACCTGAAGCCTTCGATGTCATGCGCGAGCCTGAGCCCGCCCGGAAGGCCTATGGCCTTGATCATCCGGACAAGGCCACCGCCGACTTCGCAAAGCGCTGCCTCCTCGCCACGCGCCTCATCGAACGAGGCGTGCGCTTCGTCCAAGTTTGGAGCGGTCCCGAAGGCGCGGTGAACAACTGGGATAACCACGGCAACATTTCCAAGGAACTCCCCCCCATGGCCCGCAGCATCGACCAGCCTATTGCCGCACTCCTGAACGATTTGCGGCGGCGAGGCCTCGCTGAAGACACCCTCGTGGTGTGGGCCACCGAGTTCGGTCGCACGCCCTTCGCTCAAGGCTCACTCGGCCGAGACCACAACTGCGGAACTTTCGTGAGCTGGCTATGGGGCGCAGGGATCAAAAGCGGCATAACCCACGGGGCTAGTGACGAGATTGGGTACCAAGCCGCGCAAGACATCACGACCGGCTACGACCTCCACGCCACCATCTTGCACCTCCTCGGCATCGACCATGAAAAGCTCACAGTGCGCACCAATGGAGTGGACCGCCGTCTCACTGACGTCCATGGCCACGTGATCAAAGCAGTCCTTGCGTGAAGGCTTGAAAGCCGGGTTCGCTTTCAGGCTCAGCCGGGGTCGCACTTCGATACAGCTCGACGCTGCAAAAAGGCCAACCCCTGTTGGAATAACGGCCGAACCCCCACGCAAAAAGTTCATCCGAACCACAGCATCGCGATGGGGACACCTCCACACGAATGCCGCCTCCTCAAAGATGCGGCACGATCCTGAGGAAGTCCGCAAACGCAACTCGCACGAGTCAAGCGCCCCGAGTCGCCCCTCCGAGTGAAGCACGTGCTTCGGCCAACTGCTCCACCCATCGAGCGGTGAACGCAAGCGCCCTTCGCAAAGCGTCCAACTCGGTTGCCGAACTCTCCCCAATCCTGACCCATTCCCGCACCGCCAACTCCAAGGCCGCCACCTGCTCCTGAACCCGCTCCGCCAATCCATCAACCACGCGGCCCACCTCACGAACCTCCCCCTCCACCACCGCGCGCGCGATGCTCGACGATGCGGTTGCACGCTTCTCCATCACACCCCTTGTCCGGTTCAATCCACTCGCAACCTCACCAAACAACGCCCCC
>JACCEB012035565.1_pt1 | contig 24839 bp, 28 predicted proteins | sample 7454761 | NCBI WGS metagenome assembly JACCEB01 (sample SAMN15323454, study PRJNA562643) | freshwater metagenome | isolation source: river surface water | place: USA:Blue River Watershed | collected 2017-08-18
CATTGAGGCGCTCAATGAATACGCCGGGTTAGCTCAGGGGCAGAGCAACCGCCTTGTAAGCGGTAGGTCGTGGGTTCAATTCCCACACCCGGCTCTGAAATACCGACCATGACTCAATCGGTATGCCGAGGACGGGTACGGTACATGTATGAGTCAAAACGCACGTCGCCCCCGCCGTGGACCAGTTTCCAACGGATCCAGCCTGAACTCAACCATGTCGATTGTTGTGGCAGCAGTAGCTGTGCTGCTCGGCTTCCTTATCTTGCGAGATATCGGCGGCGGAGATTCCACCACGTCAGAAATTCCAGTTGACCCAGCAACAAGTGAAACCGTTGTCAGCGACACCATTCCAGTTGAAACTACGGTCACGGAAACCACTCTCGTGCTGACAGCGTTCAAGGTGCAGATTGCCAACGCATCAAAAGTTTCAGGAAGCGCTGGAGAGCTCACGACACAATTGCAAGGTCGAGGATTTATCGTTCAACCAGCGAAGAACTCTGACGCTGCAACTCCTAAACAGACAACGACAGTGGTCTATTACAACCCTGGTAGTGAAGCTGCCGCAGCGCAAGTTGCTGCCACACTTGGCGGTGTTGCGACAGCACCAATGCCAACACCGATTCCAACTGAAGATGGAAGTATTGGCGAAGCAAGCGTGCTGGTCATGCTTGGCACTGACCTCGCCGGCAAACCGCTAGCTGCGGGATGATGAGTTGCTCGCGAGTAATTCGCGAGCAGCTCGTTCAATACAGGTAAGTGTTTGTTCCATGGCTGCTTGCTGGCCGTAGGACTCCACCAAGCTGACAGCAGTGATCCGCGAACGAACCTCAGGCAACGCGTCGCCGCAGATAACTGCAACTGGCTTACCTGCTTTTATTGCGAGTTGCTGAACACCTCCAACTACTTTTCCGTTGAAGCTTTCTTCATCAAGGAACCCTTCACCAGTGATGACAAAATCGCTGTTATTGATGTGTTCGTGTAGCCCAACTTCATCCGCAACAACATCAAAACCAGGCACGAGCTTGGCGCCGAGCGCTGCTAAACCGCCGGCAAGACCGCCAGCAGCCCCAGCGCCATCTATTTCAGAAATGTCAATCCCGAATTCGTCTTTGTAGGTCTGCACCAATGCGTGAAGTCGCGATGTTAGAAAATCTATTTGTGCAGGCGTTGCTCCTTTTTGTGCACCAAAAAACTTTGCAGCATCGGTAAATCGTGTTCGTACATCACATGCAACGAGAAACTCCACACCTCGCAATCGAGCAGATGACTTAATTGCGCGAATTGCCCCTAAACCGCCGTCAACTGTGGCAGATCCGCCAACACACACAATGATGCGTTTCGCACCGTCGTTGAGTGCAGTATCAATGAGTTCGCCAGTGCCAATAGTTGAAGCAGCAATTACGTCGTTGCCGGCTTTTCCTCCGACAAGAGTGAGTCCAGAAGCTCTGGCCATTTCGATTACGGCAACATCCCGAGAAAGTCTCCATTGCGCATCCACTGGTTTTCCGAGCGGATTTGTCACACGACTAGTGCGGTTTGGCCCACCAAGAACTTCAAGTGTTCCTTCGCCACCATCTGCAATGGGAATTTCAATGCACTCATGTCCGTTTTCCCAGCACGCGTGACCAATGGACGCTGCGACTTGTGCGGCCGTGGCAGTTCCACGGAATTTATCGACAGCAGCAAGAACGCGCATGCCTCATAGGTTAGGTTGCGCGACCTAACATGACCCATGATGTATCTACGAGGACGGCTCCAATGGTCACTACTCGTTATTTCACTGTTAACGGGCATTATCGCGGTGGCGTTATCGCGTCAAGAAAGTGGTGACTCGATTCCTGTTGAAACAACAGTTGAATCCACTATTCCTGCAACCACAACCACTGTGTATCAAGAGCCCATTTTGTACACCGTTGAGCCTGGTGATTCCATTTTTGGCATCGCGGAGAAATTTGGATTGAACATGGCTGAGTTGATGAACATCAACGGAATCACCGACCCAGATCGAGTGAATGCCGGCCAAGTGTTGAAGTTGCCTCCGGCTACGGGTTTTGTTGCCGTTGCCGGCTCTACAACAATGTTGCCGTAGTTAATTTTGCGACGCGCGGTAAGCAGCAGCAATCTCTGCAATGTCGCGCATAATACGAGCGATATCAAAATCCTTCGGCGTGTAAATCGCTTTCACTCCATTTGCAAGTAGACCATCGCGGTCTGACTCAGGAATGATTCCGCCGAGTACAACCGGTGCAGTAACACCAACTGCTGCTAGTTCTGCGATGACATCGGGAACGAGCTGCAAATGTGATCCTGAGAGTATTGATAGGCCAATCACATCTGGATCCTCGTCTCGTGCAGAAGCTGCAATTTGTGCAGGAGTAAGTCGGATACCCGAGTACACCACTTCCATTCCTGAATCACGAGCTGCTACTGCAATTTGTTCTGCGCCACTTGAGTGTCCATCAAGACCTGGTTTTGCCACCAAGAATTTTGGTGGTCCACCTGGAATAGTGCGGACATATTCAGCAACGTCGGCGAGCTCTGTAGTACGTCGACCCGCTGCAGCACCAACACCCGTAGGGGCTCGGTATTCGCCAAAGACCTGTCGCAAGACCTCGCCCCATTCGCCAGTTGTTCCGCCGGCCTTTGCGAGCTCTATTGAGGCATCCATGATGTTGTCACCGTTTTCTGCGGCACTTCGCAGGTTCGCAAGTGCGGTCTCAACAGCGACTTGATTTCGAGCGTTTCTCCAAGCCGCAACATCATCAACCATTTGCTGCTCAACTCGGTGATCCACTTTCAAAATATTGTCAGTGCCACCAAGGGGTGAATCAGTAGTTTCAATAAATCGATTGACACCAACCACTGTCTGTTCACCGATTTCAATGCGCCGTGTTCGCTCAGCCATTGATGACACCAAGCGACCTTTTAGTGAATCAACGGCATCAAATGCTCCGCCTAATTCAACGATTTCAATCATTTCTTTCCACGCAGCATCAGCCAGTTCTGCAGTGCGGGCTTCAATCACATGAGAGCCATTGAAAATGTCTTCATGTTCGAGCAAGTCTGTTTCAAAAGCAAGTACTTGCTGCATACGCAATGACCACTGTTGGTCCCATGGTCGCGGAAGGCCAAGCGCTTCGTTCCATGCAGGTAATTGCACGCTCCGTGCACGAGCCGACTTTGACAGCGTCACTGCCAACATTTCAAGAACGATGCGCTGAACGTTGTTTTCGGGTTGAGCCTCGGTGAGCCCCAAGGAATTCACCTGCACGCCATAACGGAATCGCCGTGCTCGTTCGTCGGAGATTCCGTATCGTTCGAGACCGATTCGGTCCCATAGTTCAGTGAATGCCCGCATTTTGCACACTTCTTCGACGAAGCGAATTCCTGCATTAACGAAAAACGAGATAGATGCAAAGACCTGAGGGAATTGTTCATCGCTAACTTTTCCACTTGCACGTACTGCATCAAGAATGTCAATTGCATTGGCCAATGAAAATGCAATTTCTTGCACCGGCGTTGCACCAACTTCCTGCAAGTGATACGAGCAGACATTCATTGGGTTCCACTTCGGTGCGTGTTGCGAGCACCACACAATCATGTCGACGATGATTCGTCGCGAGGCTGCTGGTGGAAAAATAAATGTTCCACGCGAAAGGTATTCCTTCAATATGTCGTTCTGTGTGGTTCCACGTAATTGCGCTGTGTTGGCACCTTGTTCCTGCGCGTTTGCAACATAGAGAGCAAGAAGCCAAGCCGCTGGCGCATTGATGGTCATTGAAGTGTTCATCTCTGCTGGCGGAATTCCGTTCAGCAACGTGCGCATGTGGCCAAGATGGGCAACAGGAACTCCAACTTTTCCGACTTCACCACGAGCCAAAATGTGGTCTGGGTCGTAACCGGTTTGTGTTGGTAAATCAAAGGCAATGGACAATCCCGTTTGACCTTTGGCCAAATTCATTCGGTACAACTCGTTTGATGCAGCAGCAGTGGAGTGACCCGAATAGGTGCGCATCAACCAGGGTTCATCGCGGCGATTGGCCATGAATAAAGGTTACGGGTTAAGGGCTACCGAAAGGCGATGGAGGTACTCGGGACGCGGTATTTCCAATGCGCCAAGCGATTCAAGGTGAGGAGTCAGCCACTGAACATCAAGCAAGGTCATATTGTCGTTTTTCATTTCTGAAACCAAGTGCATAAGTGCCACTTTGGAGGCATCTCTCGTGAGATGAAACATTGATTCACCGGCAAAAAATCGCCCAATTCGCACTCCGTATAACCCGCCAACAAGTGTTTCGTATTCATCAAAAACTTCGAAACTGTGTGCCCAACCCCGGCGATGTAATTCAACATATGCAGAAATAAATCTTTCGTTAATCCATCCGCCTGGACGGTCGGGTGATGCACATCCTCGCATCACCCTCTCAAAACACGTATCGATTTTGATGTGGTATTTGCGCTGACTCCTGCGCATTGATCTGGTGATGCGCAAGGAGTCAAGCGGAATGATGCCTCGTTCGAGAGGGGACCACCAAGCAATGTCGTCTTCGCCCAATGCAAGTTCTGAAGACATCGGGAACACGCCATTCATGTATGCATGAATGAGCGTTTCTGGTTCGAGATCGGCGCCACGACCGACTAGATCACTTGAAGGCCAATCTGATGGGGGTGGAAACTTCCAACGACACTCTGCAAGCGGTTGGGGGGAGTCATTCCACATTGTTTAGTAGCTGAAAAATCCTTGCTTGGTCTTGCGTCCAAGTTTTCCTTCAGCAAGCAAGGTGCGCAATGTTTTCGCCGGCACAAAGTTTTCATCCTTGAACTCGGCGTACAAGGCATCAAGAATTGATACCGAAGTATCTAGACCGACAAGGTCGAGTAGCGCAAACGGTCCCATTGGGAAGTTGCAACCACCTTTCATGGCAGTATCAATATCTTCCATTGAAGCTGTGCCAGCCTCCAACATTTTCACCGCATTGTTGAGGTATGGAAATAGCAGTGCATTCACAATGAAGCCTGCACGGTCAAGTACTTGAACTGGATCTTTGCCACAAGCAGCAACAAATTCATTGGCACGTGCAATTGTTTCATCGCTTGCAGTAATTGGTCTAATTACTTCAACAAGAGGCATAAGTACAGCTGGGTTGAAAAAGTGAATTCCGCATACTTTGTCTGGACGATTTGTTGCTTCTGCCATTTTGACAACGGCAAGCGTGCTGGTGTTTGTTGCCAAAATTGCTTCTGGTTTCACAATCTGGTCAAGTTCTTTGAATAGCAGTTGCTTTGGTGCAAGTTCTTCAACAATTGATTCAATAACCAGGTCGCAGCTAGCGAGATCATTGAGTGAGTCGGTAATGCGAATGTGTGACAGCACTTCGTTGCGCTGATCAACGGTCATTTTTTCCTTGGCAACTTGTTTGTCAAGGTTTTTTTCAATTGATGTAAGCATTGACTTTGCGCCATCAATTGTTCGTGAGCGAACAACCACATCGACACCAGCCCGTGCAACTACTTCTGCAAGGCCAGCCCCCATGATTCCGGATCCGCATACGCCTACAAGCTGAAAGTTATGTGTTGTCATGGTTGGCAACGGTACTCACAATCGGCAGAGATTCACCAACTGGTAACCCCTGTGAATGCTTATGGTTACTGAGGTTCACTAGGTTAAAGGCGATGACATCCGACCAACTAGCGGCGACACTTGGCCATCCAAAGCGAATGGTTGAAATGGAGAGGGTTCACAATTTTCGTGATTTAGGCGGGTACCCAACTGCAAGCGGGGCGACCACAAAATGGGGAACCCTGTATCGCGCAGATGGTTTGCACCGACTTCGCAGTGACTCAGATATCGAGATTGTGGAAGCGCTGAAATTGAAATCAGTAATTGATTTACGAACAAAGCGAGAACAACGCGAGCAGGGAATTTTTCCACTCGAACAGATTGAGGTTGATTTTCATCACGTGTCAATTGTGGATGCGACGTGGTCTGACTCAAAAGAAACTCCTCAAATTGATGACCCTGTGGAATTTCTTATTTGGGGATACCGCGATTTGTTAGAAATTGGCGCAGACAAATTTGCACTTGCTATCCGAATTTTGAGTGAGCAATCAAATGTTCCGGCGGTATTTCATTGCGCTGCGGGCAAAGACCGAACAGGGGTTCTAGCAGCACTGGTACTTTCCCTTGTTGGCGTTTCGAACGAGTACATCTGCGCTGACTACGGACTGACAAAACGGGCTATTGAGCGAACGATTGCATGGGCGAAAGAACACCATTCAGACATGGCAAAACGTTGGACCACCATTAACCCCGTATATCTCGCCGCTGAGCCAGAGGCAATGCGAGTGATTTTGGATGACATATCGATTGCTCATGGGTCAGTGGCAAATTATGTTCGTTCACTGGGTGTTACCGATGCCGAAATTACTTCGCTATCAGCACTGCTACTTGAGCAATAGAAGTAGTGACTGAGTGATAATTTCGCAGTGATGTCACAACTGGTTGTATTGCAGGGTGGTGGAGCTTTCACCGCCAATGATGAACTTGATGCACAGATATTGCGTGAGCATCCTGGATATGTAGCTGTGTTGCCGACGGCAGATGCTTTTGAAAATCCAGACGACTTGGTGCAACTGAGTATCACTTGGGCAAAGCGTCTTGGTGCCACTGTAAAAGCGTGTTCGGTCTATACACGTGCCGATGCTCGCGAACAGTCTTATGCTGACATAGTTGCACAAGCAGGAGTTGTTTATGTGGTGGGCGACTCACCGATTCATTTGCGCTCGGTGCTAAAAGACACTGTGGTTTTTGACGCAATCGCTACTCATCCGTGCATTGTTGCCGTTGCAGGAAGTGCATCAGCATTGTGCGACCCGATGATTGATCCACGAGGTGGTGCATTTGCACTAGGACTTGGAATCGTTAAGGGCATTGCTGCAATTACCGAATCAGAAAAATGGCCAGCTGAACGCCTTCAACGTACGTTGTTGCTGGCAAATACGTCGCTCGCTGAAGTACCAACCGGTACGGCGTTGATTAATCGATCTGGTACCTGGTCAACGCATGGGCAAGTAGTACTGCATGGAGCGCTACCAACTCCCTAAACCGCAAAGGTTTAGTTTTCGTTAATCACCACGCTGATAATTGAAATCGTCTCTGCTGGTGGAACACCGTTGGCTGCTGGGTCTGGATTTCCTGCAGCATTCAATGCAGGGACAGTGGTATCAAGTCCGTCAGTGACTTGTCCAAACAACGTGTAATCAGGCGAGAGCCCTGCACCGTTTTCACCTGTGATGATGAAAAACTGACTGCCATTGGTATTTGGTCCAGAGTTGGCCATAGCGATGGAACCAATTTTGTATTCGCCCTCAAGTGGCAATTCGTCAGCAAATGAATATCCGGGGCCACCACTGCCTGATGCAGTTGGATCGCCGCATTGGACAACAAATTCTGGAATCGCGCGATGGCATTGCGTGTTATCGAAGTACTTGTAGCGGGCAAGCGTTACGAAGTTGTTCACTGCGAGAGGTGCTTTTGCTGGATCGAGCAAAATGCTGAATTCGCCCTTATTTGTTGTAACAACCGCGGTGTAGGTCTTGCCGTCTTTAAGACAATTAACCGGAGCGCTTTCAAATGAGGTTGCTCGTTCCTCGGAACCATCTGTGGCCGGACAAGGAGTTTCTCCTGTTATTGAGCGGCCTTCGGTTTGAGCAGTTGCCGTTGAGTCAACTGTGGTGTCACTTGTGGTTGAGGAGTCGGAACCACCGGAGACAGAGATGATGAGGGCTACGCCCACGACTACTGCGATGAAAATGGCGGCACGCGTGGCAAGTTTGCGGGTGCGCTTTCGTTGCTGTTGTTTTGCCAGGTCGTCAAGTTTTTGGCGGCGGTTTTCTTTTTTGCGGTTTCGCTTGTCGGTTCCCATGATTTATGAAGGTTACTCGCGACCCAACTAGCGTAAAGAACCTGTGGCTCTAATCGTTCAAAAATACGGCGGCACGTCGGTGGCAGACCCCGACCGAATGCGCAATGTGGCTAAGCACATTGCTGCTGTGCGGGCGCAAGGAATTGATGTCGTGGCCGTGGTCTCGGCGATGGGCAAAGCGACTGACAATTTGGTTGAACTCGCTCGTCAAGTTTCGAGCAATCCACAGGGCCGCGAAATGGACATGTTGCTCACAACCGGCGAGAGAATTTCAATGTCGCTGTTGTGTATGGCATTGCATGATGTTGGCTGCGATGCAATGAGTTTTACGGGCAGTCAAGTGGGAATCATCACCGACACATCGCACACCAAAGCAAAAATTCTTGAAATCAAGGGCGATCGCGTGCGCGAAGCACTTGCCGCAGGAAAAGTTGCTGTGGTTGCAGGTTTCCAAGGCGTAAGCACAGAGCGAGAAGTAACCACGCTTGGCCGCGGCGGTAGTGATACGACTGCAGTTGCACTTGCTGCTGCGCTAAAAGCCGATGCGTGCGAAATTTACACCGATGTCACTGGTGTGTTTAGCGCAGATCCTCGCTTAGTTCCCCAGGCTCGCAAGCTCAAAGAATTGAGCTTTGATGAAATGCTGGAAATGGCAGGAGCCGGAAGCAAAGTACTTGCGTTGCGATCAGTTGAATTCGCACGCAATCACAATGTTCCAATTCATGTGCGCTCAAGTTTCACATGGGAAGAAGGCACTTGGGTGCGCGGAGTTGATGAGGAGAGGAAACGAAACATGGAAGAGCCAATTATTTCTGGAGTGGTTCATGATGTTGGCGAGGCAAAGATGACGTTGCTCGGAGTACCTGACCGTCCAGGTGTTTCAGCATTGCTTTTTGAATCACTTGCTGCAGCAAACGTAAACGTCGACATGATCGTGCAAAACACGTCAATCGATGGAACAACTGACATTTCTTTCACACTGCCAACAGGTGACATTAAGACAGCCGAACCAATCTTGAAAAAAGTTGGCGACGAAGTTGGAGCAACGGGAATCAATAAAGACGAAAACATTGTCAAATTGTCACTTGTTGGCGCAGGCATGAAGTCAAGCCCAGGAATTGCCGCGAAAATGTTCAGAGTGCTTGCTGATAATGGCGTGAACATTGAAATGATTTCAACAAGCACAATTCGAATTTCCGTTGTAGTAGAGCGCTCGCAATTAGAAAAAGCGGTTCGTGCATTGCACACTGCATTTGATTTGGACAGCGGCGAAGACTATTCAGCTCCGCTCCCTGATCGTAAATAGCAACTAAGTTGGTCGGTGTAATGACACAGGACCAAGCGCCAAAATGGCGAACTCAATTCACACCATGGAAAAGTGCAGGAAATCGCACCGAAACTAGTGGTACGGCAGACCAAGTCGTGCGTGAAACGGGTTGGGTGTTTAACAATGAAACAGGCTCAGACTTAACACTTGCGGACTTTGTGCGCACGGGCGATCAAGAAGTACGTCGCTACATGCATCAATTTGGTTTCAGCCCAGAATCATTGGCAAATAAGACGTTGCTTGAAATTGGTAGCGGAATTGGTCGAATGACTTCGGCATTTACTCAGCAGTGCTTCGCTGTCGTTGCAGCCGATGTTGATGCTGCATTTCTAGAACGTTGTCATGAAACTGTTGGCAAGCACGGTCAGGTAGCAAAACTGCGAACTTGTCATGTTGCAGATGGAAGTACCTTGAAGCTTCCGGATAGCTGTGTTGATATTGCCTTTTCATACATCACGTTGCAGCATTGTCAAAAAAATGATGCGCTATCTCTGACTACCGAAGCAATGCGTGTAACTCGTGGTGGTGGAACACTGTTGTTGAACTATCGCACGTGGGTTCGTGCTGATGCGCTTCTTGTGCCACTCGGAATTGCGATGCGTCGCTTGTGGAGGGTTCCGGTAGTGGGGAAGCGGCTAGCTGTCACTAGGTGGTCAACTCGTCTTGGGTGGCAAGCAAATCGTCTCAGCCCAGATCAGGTGCTCGCACATGTGGCTGCTCACGCACCCTCTGGAAAACGTTTGGCCAATGTGGTCGTGCATCATTCTGCAAAGACAACGCGAACGGTGCATACGCGCGGGGTTGAAGTGCGGCCTATGAAGCGAGTGAACAAAAGTCATTGGTGGCTGTCAGCAACTGTTGAAGCGGAGTAATGGTGACCACTCATCGCCTTTCTCTAGACAATATTGAGAGGTCGGCAAAGGTTATTGACCCAGTGTTCACGGGCACTCCGCAATTCAACTGTGAGCCGTTATCGCAAGCTTTGGGAACCGATGTTGTTCTAAAAGTAGAAACGCTGAATCCAATTCGCAGTTTTAAGGGTCGAGGTGCTGACTTCTTTATGAGTGAGACTCGCGAAACGTTTCGCGATCAAAATTTGGTCTGTGCAACTGCGGGAAACTTTGGTCAGGCCATGGCCTATGTATGTCGCAGCAATCAGCGACCGCTCATTATCTATAGTGCGACTACAGCAAATGCAATGAAGATCGAACGTATGCGTTCAATGGGTGCGCAAGTGCGCCAAGTCGGTGACAACTTTGACGCCGCAAAGGAACACGCAAAAGCATTTTGCGCCGAAACCGGGTCGCATTTTGTGGAAGATGGTCGAGACATTGCGATCTCCGAAGGCGCAGGATCAATTGCAGTTGAGCTCATGGAGAATCCTCGCTTTGACACGGTGTTGGTGCCGCTTGGTAACGGCGCATTGATTACGGGAATGGCTCGTTGGATCAAGCACGTATCTCCGAGCACCAAGGTTGTTGGTGTATCAAGCGCTTTTGCAGACGCAATGTTTGCCTCGTGGAAGTCGGGGTCAATTGTGGAACGAGAATCTGTAAACACGATTGCCGACGGGATAGCCGTACGCACACCAGTTCCTGAAGCCGTTACCGACATGATGGGAATAGTGGATGATGTCTTGCTCATTTCGGAAGAATCGCTCAAACAAGCAATGAAGTTGGTATTTGACAAGGCGGGATTGGTGACAGAGCCAGCAGGAGTCGCTGGAATCGCAGCAATTCTCGATCATCAGTCGTTGCGCAAAAGCAAACTTGCCACGGTGATCTGTGGAAGCAATTTGACTGCCGAACAAATGGAAATGTGGCTGAGATAGTGGGTAAATCATCGGCGGTTAAGTACCGCTGACAACTATCCTGAAAGCCATGAATGTGGGAATCGTTGGTGCAACAGGAATGGTCGGAACGGTAATGCGACAGTTGCTAGCCGAGCGAAAATACCCAGTCACCACGCTTCGTTTGTTTGCATCTGCCCGGTCTGCCGGATCTGTCATTGAATGGAATGGTCAGAAGATCGTTGTTGAAGATGCAGCAGAGGCTGATCCACACGGTCTTGACGTAGTGCTTTTTTCTGCTGGAGCGACAACCTCTCGGGCGCTTGCAGAAAAGTATGCAAATGCTGGGGCAATGGTGATCGATAACTCATCTGCATGGCGAATGAATCCCGATGTTCCATTGATCGTTTCGGAAGTTAACCCAGAAGATGTCGCTCTTGCTAAGAAGCGAATCATTGCAAACCCAAACTGCACAACAATGGCCGCAATGCCAGTGTTGAAGCCCCTGCATGAAGCCGCAGGGCTCGTGCGCATGGTGGCCAGTACGTATCAGGCTGTAAGTGGTGGTGGAGTTTCTGGAGTAAGTGAGCTTGATGTGCAGGCAAAAGCCTCTGCACCAACTGCTGAGACATTGACTTACGACGGAAAGTCAGTGAGTTTTCCAGAACCAAAAAAGTTTGCGCGCACGATTGCGTTCAATGTGTTGCCACTTGCCGGATCACTTATGGACGATGGTTCGCTAGAGACAGACGAAGAGCAAAAATTGCGCAATGAAAGTCGCAAAATTTTGCATATTCCAAATTTGAAAGTGTCTGGAACATGTGTGCGAGTGCCCGTGTTTACTGGGCACTCACTCAGTATCAATGTTGAATTTGAACGACCAATTACTGCTGCTCAGGCGACCGAGATTTTGTCAAAGGCTCCTGGTGTTGTGGTTGAGGATATTCCAACGCCGCTTCTTGCTGCTGGACAAGACCCAAGTTATGTTGGGCGAATTCGACAAGATGCATCTGTAGACGGCAACAAGGGACTGGTGTTGTTTGTTTCTAATGACAACTTGCGCAAAGGTGCAGCATTAAATGCGCTGCAAATTGCAGAGTTACTTGTTAAGTAACTAGTCGTTAAATCCGGCCATCACAAGATTTGGCCGTTGTAACCAATTATCTTGCGGGTAATTCGCACGTCCTTCAATTGCGTGGATGGTGTACGCATGGCGTGGTTTATCACTCGTGTTTGGACCACTGAGGTGAGGAAGTGTTCCATTCAGTAGTACGAGCGTGCCGCGTTCTGCCTCTAATGGAACGAGTCCTTCCGTTGGGTATGGCGTTTCATCAAAAATTTCCATGTAACTTTCGGTTCGAGCCGCATTCACGCGTGATCGTGATTTAACCGGAATGTTGTGGCCGCCAGGAAGAGCCCACATGCAGCCGTTCTCTGTGGTTGCGTCGTCAATGGCAAACCAGAACCCCACTACAGATTGTGGTTCAGTCCACAAAAATGTGTGATCGGTGTGGCAGTTCACCTCACCGCCAATGCGTGGCTGCTTGAAGATGTACATGCTTTGCAGCAGCTTTGGTTCTTCCATTCCGATTTGTTGAGCAACTGTGGCGAGTTTTTGGCTGTGACTGAACTTGCTAAATGCAGGGTCGAGGTCGTGCATCGCATGGCCAAGTTTGTTGAGGCACAGGTGCGCTTCGGCACGAAGTTTTCCGTGTTCATCAAATGCATCTTTTTCAAAAAAGCAACGGATTTTGTCTCCGCTGGTTAAAAAGTATTCATCTGCAGCATGCCGAGCATTTGCATCAGCAGTAAAAATTGTTGCTTGCTCGGGCGAAGGGACGTGCTCTTTAGCCAGCTGCATTGCTCGTTCGCGTAACGCTAAGCAAGCGTCATCCTCAACAAATTTTGGTAAAACCAGAAATCCATCTGTATGAAATTGCTGGATTTGTGAGTCGGTGAGCACTGGTGTCATGAGTATCTACTTTTCTGCGGGGTTCTCGAAATTGGAATGTTCAGGAAATGCTGCTGGCAGTAACACCGTCATTGGAGTGGGAACCCCTTCTACTTCTACAAGCAAGTCTGCGCCGCCGTGTTCCCAAAGCAGTTGTCGACAACGTCCACATGGGGTGACGTGGGTATCGTTTCCGACGCAAGTAACTGCAATAAGCCGTCCGCCGCCACCCATGTGAAGTTGGCCAATCATTGCGCATTCTGCACACAGCGTCAGTCCGTACGAAGCGTTTTCTACGTTGCATCCAGAAATTATTCGACCATCGTCTACAAGCGCTGCAGCGCCGACTCGAAACTTTGAATAAGGAACGTACGCATGAGTTGCGGCTTCGTTGGCAGCGGCTCGAAGCGCTGCCCAGTCAATTGCAGGTGTGGCCATATCGCCACATTAGTTGCATCTTCACCGACTAATTGCGGCGATTTCGCTCGACTTCTTCAACTGCTGCCATCACTTTGCTACCAAGTTCACGAACACGTTGCACCGTCTGTTCATGGTTAATCGTGAGTGCTCGCTTGTCACGCACAACTACACGTCCATTAACCACAACCGTTGAAACATCAGCGCGTCCAGCAGCCGCAACGATTGCGACATGTGGGTCAAATACAGGTGTGAGCGATGGAGAATCAGCATCGAGCACCACGATGTCGGCAGCCTTACCGACTTCAAGAGACCCAATGAGATGATCAACATGCAGAGCCTTTGCTCCATTGATTGTTGCCATGCGCAAAACATCTAGTGCTGGCAGCACCGTTGGGTCGTGAGAGGTGTTCTTTTGCGCATAACCAGCGAGACGCATAGCGAGCCATAAATCCATATCGTTTCCGGATGCTGGTCCGTCGGTGCCAAGAGCAACGTTGACTCCCGCTTTATGCAAATCAATTATTCGTGCTGTGCCACTTGCGAGTTTTTGATTACTCGCAGGGCAGTGCGTAACCGACGCGTTGTGGTCGGCAATCAGTTCAATATCTTCATCGGTGAGATGAACTCCATGGGCAAGTACTGCTTCGGTGAGCAGATCGGTGTCGGCGAGCACTTGAATAGGGGTTCGCCCATTGTGTCGATTGGCAACAAGTTTCATTTCACCAACAGTCTCTGAAGCATGAACATGAATATGTGCACCGTACTTTTCGGCCAATTCAGCAATTTGTACAAGGTGTTCTTCGCCAAGCAAGTAGGTGCTGTGAGGAGCTAGCCAATTGAGGTAGTCCTTATGTTCGTCATGTGCTTCTTGCAGCCATTGATCCGACCACTTCATGCGGTCGTCGAAAGCCAGTGGCTCTGGCCCGTTTGACTCCAGCAAGTTCGGAGCAGAAAAAATGCGTTTGCCAGAGCGCTCAGCCACGACTTGAGCCGCATCGGGCAAGTAATACATGTCAAGCGTGGTGGTAATTCCACCAAGCAATGACTCGAGAGCAGCGAGTTCCGTTCCTGCAACTACGGCGTCATGGTCCAAAATATTGATTTCTGCAGGCATCAGACGTGCGAGAAAGTCTTCAAGATTCATGTCATCGCCAAGTCCACGGAACAACGTCATGCCCATGTGGGCGTGCGCATTGATAAGCCCAGGCATCACGATTCCGCCACGAGCATCAATCACAGTTGTTGCAGTATGTGCGACTGTGCCTTGCGCAATTTCGCGAATTACACCACGTTCATCTACGACGATGGTGCCGTTGTCTATCACGGTTCCATTGGCATCAACTGTTACCACTCGAGCATTCGTGATTGCGAGCATGTCATTACTCATAGCGATAGTTCACCTTTGTGTTTGTCAAATGCATTCAGCACGCGACCCAAGAGGTCACCAACCTTTTGCGAAGAGTCCTTACCAACCTGAATCACTTCTTCTCCTGAAAGTTTGTTTCCGCTTAAACCCGAAGCAAGGTTTGTTGCTAGCGAAAGAGCAAGAACATTCATTCCTAGGTGACGCGCAGCAATTGTTTCAAGCACAGTGGACATGCCGACCATTTCCGCGCCCCACGTTGCAGCCATACGTATTTCCGCAGGTGTTTCAAAATGTGGACCGTGAAGACCGAGATACACCGCTTCATTAATTTCTGGTTCAACTATGCGAACCAGTTTGCGAAGTGACTCGCTGTAGGCATCGGTGAGATCAACAAACCTGCCGGCGAGAGGTGCGGGAGCATTGTCGCCGGTGAGCGGAGAGTGTGCCGTGAGATTGATGTGGTCTCGAATGACCACTGGCGTCCCCACGTTCCAATCAGTGCGCAAACAACCAGCACCATTAGTGAGAACGACAGTACGACAGCCAAGAGCAAAAGCCGTGCGCACGCCATGCACAACGGCGTGCACGCCGCGGCCTTCATATAAGTGTGTTCGGCCAGTAAGCAATAAGACGGGTGTTGTTCCGATGGTGATCGACTTCAACTGTCCACCATGACCAAGGGCTGTTGGTTTTTTGAACCCTGGGATGTCAGCAACTTCCAAAGTGATTACGGGCGAAGTCGACATGGATTCAAGGGCAGGAACCGACTCGGCCCAGCCTGATCCAAGGACAACAAGCACTTCATGGTGTGCTGGAAATGCGCGCTGAATTACCGATGCTGCGCTGTCTGCAAGCGCAAAAGCATCATGCACTGCATTTTCCATACTTCAATGCTACGCAGAGGGTTTCGCCTTTGCTTGTTCTCGCCTGTAATGTCATTTGTCATGACCACTACAACGATTTCAACTTCATCGCAGGTCCTCGCAGATCTTTTCCCTCGTCGCGATTCGCGTAGCAGGGCAGTTATTCAAGATGCAGTACTTGTTGTGGGGTTTGCATTGCTCACAGCAATTGCCGCACAGATTGAAATTCCATTGGGATTCACTCCTGTACCGCTCACAGGCCAAACTTTTGCCGTTCTGCTTTCAGGAGCTGTGCTTGGCATGCGTCGTGGCGCATTGAGCCAACTGGTCTACTGGTTTGCCGGTCTGACCGGTTTGCCGTTCTATTCGGGTGGTGCTGGTGGATGGGAAAAAGGCACAGGCGCAACCATGGGTTACCTGATTGGATTCGTTGTTGCCTCTGGTGCAATCGGTTATCTTGCCGAGAAGAAGCATGATCGCAACTTCGCAACATCGCTTCCTGCAATGTTGTTGGGTTCAACCATCATTTACGCCTTTGGCGCAGCATGGCTATCAATTCATCTGAATTTGCCACTTGCAAATGGCGAACAAAATGCAATCAGCCTTGGAGTCGCCCCATTTTTGGTTGGCGATTTGCTGAAAGCACTTGTGGCAGCTGGTTGCACCACTTCTGTGTGGGCTGCAATTTCCAAGAACAAGTAGTTCTGTAAAGCGCGATTACTTCTTCGTTCGCTCTAATTCGTACAGCACTGCTTCTGAAGTCTTGGCAATCCACAGTCCGGCACCTGCTTGAACAAAATACTTAGAGAGACGATTTCGATACCAGTCTCCAGTGCGAGCATGAATGTCTAAATCGGTCGCAACTTTGTCTACTACGTGACGCAAGTCAGATTTTGTTGGTACTTCCAGATACAACACGTGGCGAGTTGCTTTTGCAAGGTTGCGAATAGCAGATTCAGCTTGCTTATCACCGAGATACTGCAACACTCCGTGACACACCACTAGATCAAACTTTGTGCTTGGAGCCCATGTTCCAATGTCGTGCTGCTCATGGCCATACTTTTCACACGCATGCTCGCTGATATCGGTTGACATTCGTTTAACTTTTGGAAAATTCTCTGCATACCAGTCGCGCCAGTAACCAAGACCAGCACCAACATCGAGTACAGAGCGAACTGGTACATCCCACCAGGCACACATGTTGTGCACAGAATTGGCAAGTAATGCCACCTTTTTGCGACTGTGCACTGGGGTGCTCGAATAAAACCGCTTGTAGTACGAGGCGTCAAATTGCTTACGTGGCATGCATCTTGTGTAGCAGGTGAGGGCTCTGGCGTTACGATCATTGCGAGCGCAATTCTGCGCCATAAATGGAGGTCATTATGTCGCTGTATTCGCACAAGATCAATCCGCTCATCGGCTCTGGTGATGTTCTTGGTGACCAGGAAGGCAAAGTCACGCTGCTGGTAAACGTGGCATCGAAATGTGGTCTCACACCGCAATACACCGCATTGCAACAAGTGCACAGCGACCTTTCGGGTAAGGGTTTTTCAGTGGTCGGAGTGCCGTGCAATCAGTTTCTTGGCCAAGAGCCAGGAACGGCTGAAGAGATTCACGAGTTTTGCTCAACGTCTTTCAATGTGTCGTTTCCGCTCACCGAGAAAATTGATGTCAATGGCGATTCCCGCCACGGACTGTATGCAGCGCTATCAAATGTGCAAGACGCCGAAGGTTATTCAGGAGATATCCGTTGGAACTTTGAGAAATTTGTTATTGATCGCCAAGGAAACGTTGTTGCCAGATTTCACCCTCAGGTAGCACCAGATGCACCAGAAGTTATTGCGGCAATTCAGTCGGCGCTTGGCTGATTTTTGAAAGGACTTGAAATGGCACCACGCACCGTAACTGTTGCAGCAATTCAAATGTCAATGGCTGTCGATGTTGACACCAATGTGGCAACTGCAGAGCGCCTGGTACGCAGAGCAGCAGCGTCTGGTGCGCAGGTGATTTTGATTCCCGAACTTTTTGAAGGTCATTATTTCTGTAAAGACCAACTGGTTAAAGAGTTGTCGCGTGCGCTGCCAATTGAAAACCACCCAACTATTGAGCATTTCAAAAACGTCGCCAAAGAACTTGGCGTTGTGCTGCCAATCAGTGTGTATGAACGAGCAAATAATGCGCTCTTCAATACGGTTGCCATGGTTGATGCCGACGGTTCGATGCTCGGCATTTATCGCAAAAGCCACATTCCTGATGGGCCTGGCTACACCGAGAAGTACTACTTCAGCCCGGGTGACACTGGTTTTCGAGTATGGAAAACACGTTACGGAAATATTGGCGTAGGCATTTGTTGGGACCAATGGTTCCCTGAAGGCGCTCGAGCAATGGCGTTACTTGGTGCCGAGATGCTGTTGTATCCAACCGCAATTGGCAGCGAGCCACCAAATCCACAGTGGGATTCATCGATGCATTGGCAGAGGGTGATGCAGGGTCATGCAGGGGCAAACCTCATGCCAGTAATTGCAGCAAACAGAACCGGCAGGGAAGTTGGTGTAAATACAGAGATCACTTTCTATGGATCATCTTTTATTGCTGATGCAACGGGAGCAAAAGTTGCCGAGGCTAATCGTGAAGAAGAGACGGTATTGACAGCAACATTCAACCTTGACGAAATTCAGTCAATGCGATCAAGTTGGGGATTGTTCCGTGACCGCAGGCCAGAGTTGTACATGCCTCTTCTTACGTTAGATGGCGGCGTTGAGGAATCCTTAGGGGGCGATTTTTCGTGAAAATGCCGGGCGAATTCGCACATCACGAGCGAACCGTCATTTGCTGGCCATCGCGCCATGATCTGTATGGCGATCACATTGGTGACGCGCGTTTAGCTCACGCTGCGTTGGCAAAAACAATTTCTGGTTTTGAACCGGTCACGATGATTGCAAATGCACAAGACGCAGAAAGAGCACGATTGCTGTGTGGCGAAAATGTTGAAGTTGTTGAACTTCCGTTAGATGACTCATGGTTTCGAGATACTGGGCCAATTTATGTATTTGATGGCGATAAGCGCATTGCAGGCAATTGGGTTTTTAATGGCTGGGGAAACAAATTTGTTCCCTACGACAAAGATGCAGCGCTAGCGCATTCATTTGCGGAGTTGAAGGGCCACGAGATTCGAAACATTGACATGGTGTTTGAAGGAGGCTCAATCACCGTTGATGGAACCGGACTACTTGCTACTACCGAGCAGTGTTTGTTGAATCCAAATCGCAACCCTCACATGTCGCGCGAGCAGATAGCTGCGACCATGAAACACGAACTTGGTGCAACTGAGGTGATTTGGCTTCCTCATGGTTTGTCACTCGACGAAGACACTGATGGACATGTGGACAATGTCGCATGCTTCACAGCGCCACGCACGCTGGTGATGCAAGGGTGCGATGATAAGTCAGTAAGCGATTTTGAAAGGCTTGCCGAAAATCGCCGAGTTGCCGAACAATTTGAAATCACGATTCACGAAGTGCCCGTTCTTCCACGTATTGACGTTCATGGGGTCACGGTGCAAGTTCCGTATCTCAATTTCTATTTGGTCAATGGTGCGGTCATTGTTCCCGTATGTGGGCATTCTGCAGACGACGACATGCTTGCTTTAATTGCAGAGTTCGTTCCCGACAGGGAAGTGATTGGTCTGGAAATTGGAGCAATTTTGGCATTTGGTGGCGGTGGAATTCACTGCATCACGCAGCAAATCCCTGCGCTGTAATTGTTGATCAAACAGGTGCGTCCATGTGACGCAAAGGTAATTGCTGTTGTGGCAAATTGTCCCACATATCTGCGAGCAGGCTTTCGCGCATTGCCTTAGCTTTCGGATCGTTCCACAGGTTTACGTGTTGTAAAGGATCATGAACGAGGTCGTAGAGTTCACCTTCGCCAGCATCGTTCATCGTTCCAGGCAGTGCTGCAGTACACACCCAGTTATCGCGACAAATCGTTCGAAGGTGCACAATTTTTCCGAATAACACGCTGTCCCATTCGGTGAGTACTCGTTCATGTCCAAGCGTGGATGCATCGCTGTCAGTAGTTGGCAGTCGTGGAGCTTCAACATATTCAGGTTGGTGCAAGCCGGCGATATGAGCAAATGTTGCTGCAAGCGAAACAAGTCCGACTGGGGCGCTAACACGCGCTGGTGCGATCTGTGCGCTCGGCGCTGGTCGCCAAATAAGTGGCAATCTCATGAGTGAATCCACGTGATACGGACCCTTAAACAGAAAGCCAAAATCTCCCTGAAATTCGCCGTGATCGGTGGTGTACAGCACGTCTACATCGTTACCCCAACCGCGCGATTCAATTGCCTTCATTACTGAACCAATTGCTTCGTCGATCAATTCATTTTCAACATGAGTAAATGCATTTACTTCACGAACTTGATTGGCGGTAAGCGTTGCAGGTACCCATTTCGCAGGTGCTTCATAGTTAGATACGAATGTTCCGTCATACCAGCCACGCCAATGACGAAGTTTTGCATCAATTACTTTTTCGCGCTGTGAGGAATCTTCGATATATCCCTCAGGCAAATCAAGATCTTTCCAGTTCACGCGATGCAGTTCGGATGCAGGTGGATCCCATGGGTGATGTGGATCAGGAAAACTCATCCAACAAAACCAGTCTCGGTCATCTGGGAGTGATTGCAGCCATGCAATCGTGCGTTGTGCGACCCATTCGGTGTGATACCACTCGCGCGGAATGGGGTTCACTTTGACTTGAGGTGCGTTGGTATCACCACCACCTTCTGCATTCACTTGTAATTCGCGGTCAAGCACGTTGTAATAACCGCCAATTACTTCTGGATGATTTGCACGAACCCACTGTGAATAATGCAATTGACCCGCTGCTCCATGTGTGGCGAGTTCCATGTGATCAAACCCACGGTGTGGGTCATGTGGATTATCCGTGGTGATGTGTTCTACCCCTAATCGGTTTTCAGTGAAACGTAGAAAAGGGTCGAGCAAAGGCTCAAAGTGAGCTTTTCCGATCAGCGCTGTTGCATATCCTGCCTCACGTAAGTCGGCTGCAATGCTCGGTGCATCTTCAGGAAGTGGAACGCCGTTCATCCACACACCATGCGTGCTCACATGTTGACCAGTCAACATGGTGCTTCGCGATGGCATGCAAACAACATTTTGTGGATGCGCGCGGTCAAAAGTGATTCCAGAACGACTAAGTGCATCAATTACCGGAGTTCTCGCAATGGCTCCTCCGTTACAGCCGAGCGCGTCATAACGCTGCTGATCGGTGGTGATGAAGAGAATTTTGCGGCCCATTATTTACCGTCAAACATTTCTTTTACCTTCGCAATTCCTACAGAAGCAGCGCCGGCAATTGGTAGAGCAAGCACTTCTGGTTCCATGTCGGTTGAGTACATCAACATGCAACGGTCTGGGCCATCGGCAACGACATCAACAGTTCCTAAATGGAAGGTGATGAGTGGGTTGTTCACAATTTTGTATTGAAAGCGACGTAAGTCGTGGTCAAGCGTGATGATGTCTTCTTCAAACGTGATTCCACCTGCAAGCGTGATCCAGCGTTTATTTCCTTCAACTTTGGTGCTGGTGATGGGAAACCACTCATGAAGTTTTTCCGGCTTGCCAACAAAGGCCCAAACTTTTTCGGCGCTGCAATTGATGAAGTCGCTGCGACGAATCGATCCCATATAGAAAAACTAACCTGCGGCGTTCAGTGATTCCGAACTCAAACTATTCGCCAATGTTCAACTATTGGAGGCTTAGCGAAAAAGCCTCCAATAATCGATCTCCATTGGACGAATAGATCACTTTCTCGGAAACCCACGGTGTGATCTTCGAGGGATTCCCAATTGATATGAAAGGTGTAGGTGTTTGGTTGTTCTATCCCTTTGTGCAATTGAAAATCAATGAAGCCTTTGGCTAAGGGAAGTACTTCAACTACCGCTTTGCTAACTGCAGTTTCAAAAGCATCATGTTGATCAGGGTGCACCTCAATAAAAGCAATTTCAAGAACCATTGTTCGAGTGTAAATGAGGCAACGTCTTGGCTAAAGAGGAATTCGCCAATCAATTGCCTGCTGGGAATGTGCAGTGAGAGCTTGATTTATCTGGGAAAACGGACGTGATCCCAAAAAGCCGCGGTGTGCTGAAAGAGGGGATGGGTGGGCAGAAGTGAGGATGGTGTGCTGAGGCTGGATCAAGCCCGATTTTTTCTGAGCATGAGAACCCCACAGCACAAAGACAACATGTGATTTTTGTGAACCCAAGACGGAAATGATTGCGTCGGTGAATTTCTCCCAACCGTGACCTGCATGTGAGCCGGCATCGCCTTCGCGCACAGTGAGCGTGGTGTTTAACAGCAACACGCCTTGGTGTGCCCAACTCTCGAGGTTGCCGTGGAGTGGTGCTTCAATACCAAGATCGCTTTGAAGTTCGGCGTAGATGTTGCGAAGAGATGGTGGCACGCGCACACCTCGTTGAACAGAAAAACTCAAACCATGTGCTTGACCAGCACCGTGATAGGGGTCTTGGCCCAAGATCACTACACGTACTTGTTCGGGCGGTGTCAATGAAAGAGCAGAGAACACGAGCTCTTCTGGCGGGAAAATGGAGAACTGGGTTCGCTCATTCTGCAACCAGATGAATAAATCAACAAAATAAGGCTGAGCGATTTCGTCGCGCAAGACGCTGCGCCACGAGTGTGGAATATTCATCCGCCGAATGCGCGGTACAAGCGCTCAATCGGTCCGGCACCATTCACTTTGTTCCACCACGAAGCAATAGGTACGGCAATCACATAAAAAATTGCGCCAAGAAGCAATGCGGTGTCAAGACCAGTCGGCGTCACCCAGTGCATCCAATTCACTGCGAAGTTGAAAACAAGCACATGTGCAAGATAAAGCGAGAGCGTCATTTGTCCGGAGCGAGCAAAAAACTGCACGACAGGATGTGATTGTCGCGAATCGACAATCCAAGAGATCACACAAAATGCTATTAAGGCAACAGCAAGAGTTGAAATCACGTGCAAAACAGAGTGGTCAATATTGTTTGTCGAAATAACACGCTGCAGAACATAATTTGCTTTAGTAGCGATGGATTCAGGTGCAAAAAATGTTCGAATAACTATCACCACAGCAAGAGAGAGACCAGACACAAGCACAATTCGAGAACGGAGGCGCGAGAGATTTTCTAAATTTCTACCGAGAACGATTCCCGCACAAATAAATGTGATCCATGGAAATACCGGATGCGTGTAGTCCAAGAAGGTTCGGATCAATAAATTTCGAGGCGAATTTGGGCTAGGGGAGAGCCACTGTGTGAAATTTCCGTCAAAAAATTCACTAGCACGCCAAGCCGAGACCGATGTTGATATTGCAATAGAACCAAGCGAAAACAGCACAAGATCACGCGATTTCCAGGTGCAAATAACCGCGGCAATCAAAAAGTATGCGCCGTAATAAAACAAGATAGTTCCAGGCCAAATCCACTGAATAGCTGCTCCAATTGCAAAGAGAAACAGTCCACGGCGGGCCAATTTCATGCGAGCTTGATGAATTAGCTGTGGATCTTTCGATTGCAATGCTGCGTTCATCAGTAGTGCAATTCCGATTCCAGCTACCAACACAAAGGTTGCTGCAAATCGTGTTGTCAATATTCCGCTGAGCGGATTAAACACACGTTCAGCAAAAGATGGATCTTGAGGATAAAAAGCCAGCTCTTTGTTGAGGTAGGCGTGATAATTCATCACGACAACACCACAGAGCGCAATGGTGCGAGTGACATCCAAGCTCGGATTACGAACAGGATGTAGGTGATTTGCGGTTATACCCACGAGATGGTGTCGGCACAAATGCGTGTAAGCGGTTGCTGCACATCAATGAAGTCGCCAACGCGTGGAACTGACTGTCCCTCTGGAATAAAGATCATGGTGCTGTGCATGTATGGAGGCTCGAGTAGTGAGATGCGTTGTTGCGCAAAATGAAATGGACTGCCAACGCTTGGAATTTCGGCAACACCATGTGCTGAGCCTGCCCCAACTACAACAATGTGGCCTGGTCCAGGTACCTGAGTTGATCGGTAACCGGCAGTTCCACCTTCGACACGATGAACGTCGAGGACATCGGCTTCAAGTTTCATCATTGATTTATCTCCAAGCCACAGGGTGGTTCCAATTCGAGAAATGAATGCTCGCTTTGGGTGGTTTGCTCTCAAGGTATTCATTTGACTAGATGAAAGGTGGCTTACGTAGACAGGCAATGAATCCTGAAGAATCTCTAGCCAGCAAGTCACTTCACCACTGTGATCTTCGTTGTTGGTATTGAGAGGTGGGTGAATAGACCAACCAACAATGTTGAGAGCAGCTTTTGTGCATGCATCGCGCAGTGCAGCAAGTTCGCTTGCCGAAGCACCAAATCGCTGCATTGTTGATTGCAACTTGACTACAACACTTCCGCGCCAGCCATGAGCCTTCAGTGTTTCAACATGGTGAATTGATCCAGCGGTGAGTACAGCTTGTGCTGGAAGAGAAGAAGGAATGTGCGAACCCGCAGGAGTGAGTACGACTGGGGTGAGAGCAGACGGAATATCACTCGCTTCAAAAACGGTTCCAACGGCAACATGATCTGAAATGTGGGAAGCCTGCTCAAACAAGATTGGCCGACCAAATCCATATCCATTCCCTTTGACAACCGGCAGGGTAAGCCCATGTTGAGATGCCGTATGTCGAACGTGATCAAGCCACAATTGGCGATTCACCGTGAGTCGCAATGTCATTGGTATTGACGGTATCTGACCGCATTTCCCGTCGCAGGCAGGCAAGTTAAAAGCCGACTTGTTAAGTCAACAATTGACCTTTAGGCTTTGGGCATGGCGAAAATCTTGAGTTTCCCCAATCCGGTAAATGAAACTTCCGCGCGCATTGTTGCTGCTGGTGCGGTGCTTATGGGCATTGCATTTGTAGCTACGGGAAACGGTTGGGTACTTATTCCATTGACATACGGCTTTGTGGCAAGAGTTCTCAGTGGTCCAACCTTTAGCCCACTCGGAAGAATTGCAACACAGGTAATTACTCCACGTTTGAAGGCGCAGCATCGACTTGTTCCAGGGCCGCCGAAGCGATTTGCTCAGGGTGTTGGTGCAGCCTTTACTGTGACGGCTTCAGTTCTTTACGTCGTTGGTGC
>JACCEB011363872.1_pt1 | contig 24835 bp, 28 predicted proteins | sample 7454761 | NCBI WGS metagenome assembly JACCEB01 (sample SAMN15323454, study PRJNA562643) | freshwater metagenome | isolation source: river surface water | place: USA:Blue River Watershed | collected 2017-08-18
AGAAAATCTGAAACCAGGCTGTTGTATAAAAAACTATACCCTGATAAAGCAAATGCCTTCTATAGCAAAAGCAGTAACTGATTAAAAATATTTTTCAAGTACAAGTTGCAGTCGCAATACAGCTCTTGCCAGTCGGGATTCAATGATAGGCTTTGCATTCAATATGTATTGATCATTGACAACTTTGTTCTCAATAGCATACAATTGACCCAAAAAAGATTGTGATTCCCCTATCCATTGATCTATATCGATGACCGAATAGTCCCGTCTGTCTCTATTAGACAATCCTGCAATATGATTTTCAATGAGATCATTATCAATACCCAATTTATCAATTAGCTGTGTATCCCATAAGCGATGCAGGTTTGATTTCTTGTCTTCAAACATTACGAACACATCATTTCCACCACGATCTGTCTCGTAACCTGCATGCAAGGGTTTATGAATATCGCCTATCAAATGTATTAGCCTTAAAATACTGAACCGGATGAGACTATCACTCAGCTGTTTTTGGTTTTTGAGATCCCCCATCGTTTTGATCAATTCTCTTTTTACATCGTTTGGAGCTGCAGAGGGCACCTTATTTGGATCTTGAATGTTGATATAATGAGCAGTTTCCAAATATTTATATCTGGGAACATTTCTGACATCATCCATCCAGGTACTGGCTGATTGAATTGTCATCCCCTCCAGGTATTTCATCACTTTTTCTTTGCTGCTTTGATTCATGCGCCTGAAAGCTAATTCAACAATAATGTGATGCCCTTTCCGACCCCAAGCAAACACATCCTGAGCTTGTAAAAGAAACCCAATAAAAATCAAGAAATATAGGGTGGTCAAAAATTGATTCTTCATGCCCCAAAGTTATCATAATTATGCACTTTCTTGTCGAGTGATTTATTTATCGTAATTTTACGATATTATGGGATTCTCAAAAACAATGGATTATACCAAATCACAGCTTGACATAGCGAAATATGCCAAGGCACTGGCCCATCCAGCGAGAATAGCCATCATTCAACTGCTGATTAAAAAACAGACTTGTATTTGTGGTGCCATCGTGGAGGAGCTACCCATTTCACAGAGTACAGTTTCACAGCATTTGAAAGAGTTGAAAGATGCAGGACTCATCAAAGGAGAAATAGAAGGCACAGCTGTTTGCTATTGTCTTGATGAAAAAGAATGGGGAAAAGCAAGTGGGCTGCTAAAAGGCATACTTGATAAAATCACAATACATCAAAATAAATGTTGTTAATCAATACGTAAATATTCAACAATATGAAAACAGAAGCAGCATTGAAACAAATCGTTAAAGACAAATACAGTCAAATAGCTTTGCAGGACAAAGAAACCAATATGTCATCCTGCTGCGGTGCAGGCGGATGCTCGACTGAAGTATACAATATAATGAGTGATGACTACACTTCACTGGGGGGATACAACGCGGATGCTGATCTCGGACTGGGATGTGGATTGCCAACACAATATGCAAGGATAAAGAAAGGTGATGTAGTGGTTGACCTCGGCAGTGGTGCAGGAAACGATTGCTTTGTAGCAAGACATGAAACAGGTGAAACAGGTAAAGTGATTGGAATTGACTTTACCCCCAAGATGATTGAAAGAGCAAGAATGAATGCTGAAGCAAGGGGATTCAACAATGTAGAATTCAGGGAAGGCGATATTGAACAAATGCCGATCACATCCAATGTTGCTGATGTAATTGTAAGCAACTGTGTACTCAATTTGGTCCCGAATAAGAACGGAGTTTTTAAAGAAATTTATAGAGTATTAAAACCAGGTGGACATTTCAGCATCAGCGATGTGGTCTTGGAAGGATCCCTTCCAGAGGGCTTGAGAAAAGACGCAGAAATGTATGCAGGATGTGTATCCGGGGCCATTCAAAAAGAGGTCTACCTTGAGCTGATTGGAACCAACGGATTTGAAAATATCATTGTACAGAAGGAAAAACCAATTATTATTCCGGATGATATATTGAAAAATTATTTGAATGATGAGCAAATTCTCTCATTCAAAAATGGGTCGACAGGGATTTTTAGCATTACAGTATTTGCACAGAAACCATTGATTGAAAAAAATTCAGCATGTACTCCAGGTGGAGGATGCTGCTAAATCAATATCTTATGAATATTTTGGTTCTTTGTACAGGCAATTCATGCCGCAGTCAGATTGCACACGGATATTTACAACAGTTTGCTGGAGATAAAGCCAATATATACAGTGCCGGTGTTGAAACGCATGGAGTCAACCCAAGAGCAATTGCTACCATGAAAGAAGATGGGATAGACATCTCTCATCATACTTCGAATAATATCTTAGAGTACAAAGACCTAGATTTTGATTATGTTATCACTGTATGTGACAATGCCAAAGAGCGTTGCCCGTATTTCCCCTCGAAAGCTGAGAAATTTCATTATAACTTCCCAGATCCAGCGAAAGCAACTGGAACAGAGGATGAAATTGCATATGAATTTAACAGCGTCAGAGACATGATTAAAAAATATTGCTTAGACTTTGTCAAAAATTATCTGAAATAGAATCAGCACGGAATCAATCAAGCGCTTTATTGAATGGTATGTTTGTAAATTTGCATACTTAATACATGAAATTAAATTTACATTTTACGATAATCGTTCTCGTTTTTTTCACTTCAAGATTAAAAAGTCAAGATGCAGATACGAACGTCCCATCTGTCTGGAAATTAAAATATTACGGAGAAGGTTTTATCACTGTTAAACCGAATGCGGAAGTAAATTCTAAAATTTCTGAATTTCAATATAACCACAATCGATTGAATAGTTTCAACATCAATCACAGTTTTATTGGCATACAACACGAAAGTCAAAATGTTCGAATCAATACAGCCTTGCATTTTGGGACTTATGTAAAAGATAACTATAAAAATGAACCGGGATTGATAAAATATATATATGAAGCAAATGCCGGTTTTCTTGTAAGCAAAAAAAATAATATTTGGATGGATGCAGGAGTCTTCCCCTCATTCATAGGATTTGAAGGAGTCAATGCATTTGACAATAGTACACTTACCAGGTCGTTATTGGCTGAAAACTCTCCCTATTTTTTAAATGGTCTTCGAATCAATTATCCGAAAAATAATAACATATTCAATTTTTATGTGCTTACAGGGTGGCAAAGAATTCTTCCATTACAAAATAATTCTCTGCCTTCTTTTGGTGCCCAATGGACAAAAGAATTTAATCAGACGAATAAACTGAACTGGAGTTTTTTTGTTGGTACTGATTATCCAGATAACGATAGAAAATGGAGGTATTTCAATAATTTTTATTGGAAAAGTTCATTTGGAAAATGGTCTTACATCGCAGGTTTGGATATCGGCACTGAGCAAAAACAAAAAAAAGAGAACGATCTGAACTTTTGGTGGTCGCCTGTTTTGATCAGCAGCTATGAAATAAACAAACAATTGAAAGCCGCGGTGAGAATAGAACACTATAGTGATAAGAATGCAGTTATTATTAAAACCAGTAATGGACAAAAAATGATGGGATCAGGAACCTCTATTAATATAGATTACCAACCCAATGCATCCATGCTGTACAGAGCAGAATGGAGAAGCCTATGGTCAGCAAATCAAGTATTTATCACAAAAAGTGATTACACGAAACAAACTACATATCTAAGTTTCTCAATAGCTTACAAACTTGATCGAATGCTATAGTGTTGAGTAAAAGGTGTTAAATCATTGTTATTCATTTTTGAATGTTATAAACCAAATGATTGATTGCAGTCAATCATTTCAACAATAATGGTCTAATTATTGAACCAAATGATCTTTCCCTTGTTATTCATATCAAATAACATAAAATGAGATTAAAAAACTTCTTTATTACAATGATGGCTGTTTGCACCTTTTCTGCAACGGCAAATGCACAGAAAACAATTGTAGACCTGGCAGTTGGATCAACTGATCACACAACACTTGTGGCAGCAGTTAAGGCAGCCGATTTGGTTGCAACACTTCAAAGTGCAGGACCATTTACTGTTTTTGCTCCAACCAATGCAGCCTTCGGGAAGCTCCCCGCGGGAACAGTTGAGGAACTTGTTAAACCTGAAAACAAGTCAATGTTGACAAAGATTCTTACTTACCATGTAGTTGCAGGTAACTTCAATGCAGGTGCAGTAGTCAAAGCTATCAAAGATGGCGGTGGAAAAGCAACTCTTAAAACAGTCAGTGGTGGTAGCATCGTTGCATCACTTGAAAACGGTAAAGTAGTACTTACCGATGAAAAAGGTGGTGTGGCAACAGTCGTAGCAGCTGATCTCAATGCAAGCAATGGCGTTATTCATGTAGTTGATGCAGTTGTTCTGCCTAAATAAACAAACAATTATTTTGAAAATAGCCACTGCAGTCAACAGTGGCTATTTTTATTTAAATGATTCATTGTCACTCGTTAATTTTAATACTTCTTGCATAAAGTACTCAAGCAGTATGTTCAATAAATTGGTCTATACAGCAATACTGATGATGTGCATCCTTAGCATTGATGCACAAGAATTATTTTATTCCAATTCAGAACAAGGCACTGAACAAATTATCCAATACAAATCAATTGGGAGAGTAGGGAAACATATTCTTTTATCAAGAGAGCGAAGAAGAAAACAAATTATCAGTGTATATGCCAATGATATGAGCCAGATCCGTGAAATAGAAATATCAATATTACCTAAAGATGTTTTAGACATCGATTACATCAACAATGGTGATAGGGTAATACTTCTTTATCAATATCTAGAACGCAATAAACTATTTCTTTCCGGAATGTACATGGATGAAAATGGTAAAATTATAGATGAACCCATCAAACTTGACTCTTCGTTGATAGAAAATACAAATGAATTTCCACTGTATCAGGTAATCACCAATTCGCCAAAAAATCTATTCATGCTTTTGTTCATTAATAAAGGTACCGATCAAATAACAAAGATGAACCTATCACTGTTTAACAACAGGATGGAAAAGATTGAGCACTCAGCATTGATCGTCTCAACACCTGATGGCAGTGATCAATTGAATCAGTTTCACCTTGATAATGAAGGAAACCTAATTTTTATTCGTAATTCTTTGGGTGATGGGGGAACCAATATATCACGTGCTGACATCCTCATCAAACTGAAAGGATCTGATCAAATAAAAGACGCAACGATACAATTCAATAAAATAGCAATCAAAGAAATTAAAATTGCAGTTGACAATGTAAATGGTCAAATAATTGCAGGTGCAATTTTTTTTAGTGGTAAAAAGATTAATGCACAGGGAATTTTTTCACTTCTCGTCAATATCAAAACTGGTAATGTATCCAAATGGCATCAGGAATTTTTTTCAGACAGTTTAAGAAAAGAATTAAAAGTGAAACATACTCCAAACATAAGAACATTTGACGACTATTATGTTGACTACATTATTCCATATACTAATGGTGGATTTACTGTTGTACTTGAACATCGATATACAGAAGGTACCCGGGGTATAATGAATGATAATCGTTCTTTCATCTCAGAACCATTGCCTTCCAGAGTTGTGTACAATGGAAACAGCGATCAGGGCCCTTTATTCAGCGTTGTAAGAACACCGTACCAGGTATTTCAATTGCCAATGGAATCTTCCACGAGATCATATGCAAGAAATGTTGCTGGGAATGTACTGGTGCTCTCACTGAACAACGAAAGTGAGATAATAAATGAACAAGTTTTAAGAAAGGAGCAAGATGAAGTACGAAGTGCTCATACCATTTCCTATACATTGATAAAAACGTTGAATGGAATCAGATTTGTCTACAATGAAAAAGAAAAAAACGAATTGAGCTTGCGCAGTGCAAGTTTTTTCCCTGATGCACGCATCAAGCGTTATCCTCCTGCAAAAGGCACCATTCCAAATATGCGTCTCCTGCCTAGGTATGCCACTCAGATCGGTCCGAATGAATGTATCATGCCTGCAATAAAATCAGGAGTTGGTTGTTTTACACGTATTGTTTATCAGCCCTTATAAACAAATGGATGAAATCAGTGTTTATTTATGTATGCCTCTAGCTCTTCAACCAAATGCTTGCCTCTTGATTTAACACGTATATAATTTGCCATGCTAATTTTTTGAAGACTTACTCTATGAGATAGAAAATTGATGAATTTTTCTTTGGTTCGCTCATCAATTCTTGCACTTTTGATTTTTGTATTTATCGACTTAATATTGTTTTCATACAGCATGTTGAATTCTGGATTCAGGTTATTCAATGAAGTCAATCTTTTATGAGTGATGACCTTCATCATAAAGGAGCTGGGCATATTTTCATTGATGAATAACCACCATGCTTTCCATTGAGATGTCTCCTGGTCAAAAGCCCTGAATTCAGCCAAATCAGCTTCAGATTCGTATGCTGTGATCAAATCAATCAATTTCTGATCTTTGATATATCTCAATGCACCAGAATTTTTCATTTGATCAAATATTCTCTTATCATTCGAAAATCGGTAAACCCACATATTGAGGATATCAGCAATCTTTTCAAGTGAGAATTCACTCGGATTTGAAGATAATTCGTAACACAACTTTTCATTACTCATCAAAAGGGGAGTAGCTTCTTTGATAATAGAATCAATCATTTTATTATTATCACTCACTTCGTTCCTAAACAATTCAAGAAATTCTTTTGCCCGATGATTTTCAATTTGTATCTCACGCAGGTTCTCTGCAAAAAATCCAAGAGATACTGCAAAAAATAACATAATAAACTCAAGCAAATACTCTTTTACGTTTTTCTTATGTGAAATATGATGTGGGTGATGAACTTCCATTGTAGCAATTTTTGATAAGACCTGATAAATTTATTTATATTTATGAATCATTAATCTTATTCAAATATAATGGAAGTCCATCATCCCCACCACCCCACTCATAAAAAAGACTGGAAAGAATACATCACAGAATTCATCATGCTATTTGCAGCTGTCAGCCTTGGTTTCCTGGCAGAAAATTTCAGAGAACAGTACATTGAAAAAGAGAGGGCACATGAATTACTGGAGAGCTTCATGGCAGATGTACACGTCAATGTCAAACTGTTGGATTCACTGATTGAAGGGAATCGTAAAATGATCATGAAAAACGATTCAGCAATTTTGTATTTGATGAAAAATGATAAAATCGAATTAGAAAGATTATATGAGTTGCTCCCATTGCAAAGCTTCAGATATCTCAACAACAATGAGACATACGATCAAATGAAAAGTTCTGGCTCACTGAGATATATCAAAGATCAAAACTTATTGAGAAACATAATTGAGTATAATAATATTTCCAAGGCAACAGAGTATAGAAGTGTTGCGTATGAGGCTGAATACATTGGAGATGACTATACCAATACACTTCAAAAATGGATGCCCCCTGAAATTGCAATCAAAAGGCACACAACACCTTACATGAAAAGAAATGACTATAAAAAAATGATGAAAACTCCTGAGGATGTCAGATTGATGAATGAATTGGATGGATTGACTATCAATAAAATCCATATTGTAGAGGGCCAGGATGTAAATAGGATGCGAAAAGAACTCATTCCTGTCATTTCCAGAAAAGGGAGCCTCGTATCCGGATCTGAAGCACTTATGATAAGAACCCGGGCGCAAGCTGATGTATTGATCAAATACTACAATCAGCTTAAACATTGATGTTACAATAAAAATCGACTCATGCCTTATCTGATCAGACGCATGGGTCTGTTTGTCAATATCATGAAATTCATGGCAAGTGCAAAACAAAAAGGTGTGAAATTGAAAAAATATATTTCAGAACATCTAAAATGAAATATCTAGTCAATTAAAACTATATCAGATTTCAATCTTATGATGAACAAATCAATATAAATGATGCTGCTTGTGCATCTTCTTTGATGAGCCCAACTACAACGGTTATATGATCACCAACTTTTAAGTCGCGCACGGTAGCATTTCCACTTGCCTGTTTGATTGTAGTTTTTGGTGTAATGTGGATCAATTCCTTGACCCCGTCTTTTCGTTGAATCACCAATGAATGCTGATCAAGCTCAATGATTGTTCCTGTACCGCCGGTTCCCCCGCAAAGATCACGTTGCTTTTGATCTGATGATGAAGCATCTACCTTCGTATTGGGACCCTGATTCAAAATTGCTTGAACCGAGTCTGTTTCTGAAGTAATAGACTGATACCATGAATAAAAAACATAAACAGTTGTAAGCATTGACACTAGCAGAAAGACAAGAAATATTTTACTGGATTTCAATAAATACCAAAACCGAGGAAGCACAAGATAAATCCAATATCCCATCAGGTATCCGAGCCCGTTCAATATCACATCATCAATATCAAAAATGCCCACATGCAGCAGGGTTTGCATGCATTCGATGAATAAACCCGAAAAGACTGCAAATACAAGTGATTTTTTCAGATTGACTGCACCAACAACAAATGGCATCAACAGCCCAACTGGTACCAGTAAAATAATATTGCCAACTATATTGATCGCTCCAATCAGTAACCCTTTCTCACCTGCCAGATAGGGAAGAATGGTTTTGAATGGAATAAAATTAGGCGGACCTTCATGGGTCCCTCCGAAGTTCAACATCAAAACCCCTAGTCGAATCAAAGGTACATCCTTGAATACCATGATCTTGATCAACAGCGCACAATACACCAGCAGCAGGACTTGCAAAAGTCTTTTTTTCACGATCATGAATATTAGACGTTTAAATGTAAAAAATCCTCTGCAAGTTTTTTATATGTAAATTATGCTACATTCGAATGAGAATAAGACCGTATGATATGTTTAAAAGTTGATATCCCAGACGAACTGAATCAGGTAGATGATGAATGCAAGGCCATTTATCATTGCAAAACCTCTGTTTGTTTTTATCTTTTCAAATCAAGAGAGCTCCGCAATGCCTTTGTGGAAGAAACCAAGGGAATGATGAAGGCCGAAAGGATGGAAGTTTACAACAGATATAAATCTTTACACGAATCCAACTGATATGATACGCTTGATTACCGCAACGATCATCCTGTGTTTAAGTATTTCCTGTTCCAGCAATAAAAACATCGGCCAGGAAATGAAATGGATCAGTCTGTTTGATGGAAAAACGTTCAATGGCTGGAAGATGGGTGAAAATCCCGGGACTTTCTCCATAGAGGACGGAAGCATCAAAGTTGCCGGTCCACGATCTCATCTCTACTATGATGGAGCCGTGATGAACCATGATTTCAAAAACTTTGAATTCAAAGCGCAGGTCATGACAAAACCCGGTTCGAATTCAGGTATCTACTTCCACACCGTCTTTCAGGAAAAAGGCTTTCCCGATAAAGGCTTTGAAGTACAGGTCAACAATTCTCATACAGATTGGAAAAGAAGCGGCGGACTCTATGATATCAAAGACACAAGGGAGGTTTATGTAAAAGATGATGTTTGGTACACAGAATATATTCGTGTGGAAGGAAAACATGTCATTGTTAAAATAAATGACCAGGTGGTGACAGACTGGACGCAGCCAGAAGATTTCGTTCCGGCAAAAAATCATCTCAACCGCATCATTGCTTCAGGTACTTTTGCCTTGCAGGGACATGACCCGAAAAGTATTGTTTACTACAAAGACATCATGGTGAGGGCATTGAAATAAAAATTCCTTTCAGATATAAGCTCACATAAAACTGTCAGATCTGTTCATCAATTTACTTTTGATGATAGGCCCCAATTAATCACATTGTCAATAATCTGCTCTGTTGTTTCAGTTAAATACAAACTTTTAGAGGAAGTAGTATTGATCCAATTATAGAAATGAGTTGAAAAGTTTTCATCCACAGTTTTTATAGACTTCACATGAAAACTATCTACCAATGCAGCAGCATTGCAAATTTGTTCATACTGACCTGCAATGGGCACAACCATTAACTTTTTCCCTAAATAAAGCGCTTCGGCAGGTGTCTCAAAACCTGCACTTGTAATGATGCCGTTACAGGTAATCAAACTCTTATTGAATACTTCTTTGTTGATAGGTAAGAACTTTATATTTCCATCTTCATGGGTATTCAGCACCTCCCCGGAAAATATATGAAATTTAAACTTGTTTAACTGATGGAAATACTTCCGCAATATCTCCAAAGAAAACTGAGATAAATAAACTGTAAAATGACCATCGTTACAAGGCTCAGCATTTAAAATGGCTTTCTTGATGATCGGTTGAAAAATAAATCGATCGTATTTTTCAAAATGCAATCCAATATTGCTTGACCCTTTTGCATAGTTGGATAATACGAGTTCCCCCATTAAATCTTTTTTCTTTGGTCTTGGAACCTCCTTGCTTGCAAAACTTGCTTGATGTCCAAAATGAATAGAATGTTTCCCCTTTAGTTGGCATGCAATTGAAGTGATAGATTCGAAATCATTGATGACCAAATCATATTTTTCAATGGGTAAATATTTGGCTTCTCTCCATAACTGTTTTAAACGAATGTTCTTGATGGTCTTTTTGATGTCAATGCTGCCACTTTGCTGATTATATGCTAGGCTGATGCCCTTGCTTTTATATGCTACAGGAAGATCACTCTTTAGATCATAATTAGAACCACTGAGGAACACATCAACCTCTCCATATTTTTGGAGATGGGGGTATATTTCAATGGCCCTGCTGATATGACCATTCCCAGTTGCCTGAACCGCATAAAATATCTTAAGTCTCTTAGCGTGCAGCATAAATTGATTTAAAAAATAGACTCACTTCATCTGTTAAAACATTGATTACAGGAATTTCATTTTTATGCTTTAAAGCGATGACTTCTGTTTTGGTAACAGTAGTTTCCTTATAATGATATATTTCCCAAAATCCCTCATTGTATTCTAGACAAGTTAGGTTTTCAATCCAATCTCCACTGTTCAGATATGTCACTGAACCTTTTTCGGTTTTCACTTGCCTGATTTGAGGTTGATGAATGTGTCCGCATATAACATTGTCATACCCATTATCGATTGCCAACTCTGCGGCTGTTTGTTCAAAATTTCCAATCCATGCAACAGCTTTTTTTACACCATTTTTTACTTTTTTGCTCAAACTCATCTTTTCTCTACCGAGTATTTTCAATGCCCAATTGATGGCCCTATTCAACAAAATCAGTAAATCATATCCATGCCCGCCAAGCTTGGCTATCAATTTCGCACTTCCTTTGGTTGTAGCATCAAATACATCACCATGAAAAATCCATGTTTTTTGCCCATCGATATCAATTACCAACTTATCAACCAATTTTAGATTACCCAGTTGCAGACCACTGTACCTTCTCAATGTTTCATCATGATTCCCTGTAATATAAATAACCTCTGTTCCTTTGGCCATCAAACTGAATATTTCTTTGATGACTTGCATGTGGGATGCGGGAAAATAATGCTTTCTGAATTGCCAGATATCTACAATATCACCATTTAATACAAGGAGTTTTGGCTGAATACTTCGAAGATAACTTACCAGTTCCGTGGCATGACAACCGTAAGTGCCAAGATGAATATCACTTAAAACGACCAAGTCAAGAAGTCGTCTGTTCATATAGATGTTTTTCAAAGTTCCATCTATACATCTGTATAATCACAGAATCAGCATTAATAAATCTTCAACTTAATTTAACGTAATTGTTACTGGCTAAATTCAGCATAGAGATGCTGGATAAGTCCATCTGCCAGTCCAATTTTGGGGACCAGGATTTCTTCAATATCTGCCCATTTCATGATCTGAATATAAATCAGAAGTGCCGGAACGATCACATCTGCACGATCTTCTCTTAAATTATAATTGCGAATTCGATCCTCCAATGTGCAGGAAGAAAACTCTTTATAATAGTCCCTCAATAAACCAATATCGAGTGACTTACCGTCTTTTTTCTTACTCAGCGAAAAAACCTTATTGATATTTCCCCCTGTTCCAATGGCAATGATGTTTTTAATACCCTTTACATTGGTACGGATTTCATTTTTCATCACCTCCCAGTCATCCTCAACAACCATCTCCTTCAATAAACGGATGGTACCGATGTTGAACGATCGTTTGTAAACAAGTTGGTTATTGCTGAAGAAAGTTACCTCTGTACTCCCACCGCCTACATCAATATATAAATAACTATTATCCTTGTTAAGATTTTCTGCAATATGCGACTCATAAATCAATGAAGCTTCAAAATCACCGCTGATCACTTGGATGTTGATACCTGTTTCAAGAAATATTTTCCGCACCACCTCAGATTTATTCTTGGCATCGCGCATCGCACTGGTGGCGACAGCAATATGCTTATCGACTCTATAGGCGTTCATGAGGTGTGCATACGCCTTCATGGTCTGAAGAATCATTCCCTTTTTGGGCTTTGAAATTTCACCTGTCTCAAATACATCAAATCCAAGTCGCAAAGGAACCCGAACAAGATTCAGTTTGTTAAATCTTGGACTGCCTTTCTGAGGTGTAATCACTTCGCTGATGAGAAGTCTACACGCATTGGTACCTATATCAATTGCAGCTAATCTCAATGATCCCCGACATTATTTTCTTGACAAGAATCGGTAGATTTCATGTTGAGATCTTACCGGTTTGTTTCTGCGTGAAGTTACGTAGTTGTTATGAAAATCTATATCAAGTATTCTGGCTTTTACATTGTCTTTGAGCTGAATATTCAATAGTTCTATCAGCTCATTTTTAAGATGTGGATCTAATATAGGACATGCTGCCTCCACCCTATGATCCAAGTTTCTGACCATCCAATCTGCACTTGATATATACACATGGGGATGACCGTCATTATGAAAAACCAATACCCTAGCATGTTCCAAGTATTCGTCGACAATGCTAATGGCATGAGGAGTTTTCTCCTTTTTTTTCAGCAGTTTTTTTGCACTGTAAATGCCTCTTATGACCAAATCAATTTTTACACCCGCTGTGCTTGCCTCACAAAGTTTATCAACCAGGGTTATATCACTCAAAGAGTTCAACTTTAAAATGATTGATGCAGGAAGTCCTTTTTTTGCAGCTTTGATTTCTTTGTCAATCAAGTGATTGATGTGCTTTCGCATCCCAACAGGACTGACCAACAAAGTGTTGCAGTCATTCAATGCATCATGGTGCAAAATAGGATTTTCTAAATAGAAAAATATTTTGTTGATGTCTGCCATGATATTTCTATTGGAGGTCAACAAACAATGATCTCCATAAATATTGGCAGTCCGCTCATTTAAATTACCGGTGCTTACAAATCCATATTGAATGGTCTTATTCTTGACGCGTTTTTTTATTACACATATTTTGGCATGGACTTTCATGTTGGGTATCCCTAAAATAACTTTTACCCCTTCCTCCTCTAGAACAGACTTCCATTCCAAATTTGCTTCTTCATCAAAACGTGCTTTCAATTCCAGCATTACTTCTACTTTTTTTCCATTGCGGGATGCATTGATAAGTGCATTGATGATACGTGATTCTGGTGCCAATCTGTATGCTGTTATTTTAATAGATTGAACCTCCGGATCCATTGCAGCTTCTCTGAGCAAATCAGTAATGGCATTGAAAGAATGATATGGCAAGTGCAAGAGAACATCTTTTTTATGGATGACATCAGTTACCCTGATGGCACCCTTTAAATCTGGATGTGTAAAAGATGATTTCTTTCTTTTCTGTGCAGAGAAAACATCTGGGAAATCCATGAAATGCTTGAAATTATGTATGCGTCCGCCAGGAATGATGCTGGAGTAATTATCGATTTTCAATTTCTTGGTCAAAAACATCAGCAACCCACTGTTCATTTCTTTGTCATAAACAAAGCGTACAGGTTTCCCCCTCCGCCTTTTTTTCAAGCCCTTCTGCATTTTCTCTACCAGTGTTGTATGTACATCACTGTCAAGATCTATTTCTGCATCTTTGGTTACCTTGAAAATATGTGACTCGAAATGGTCGAATCCAAAATAGGAGAAGATGTATGGAAGATTGACTCGAATAATGTCTTCCAGTAAAATAATGTGGGTTTCATTTCTATTGGTTGGCAGCTCAACAAATCTTCCAAGTGATCTGGATGGAATTTCAATAAGCGCATACTGCTGTCTGTATGCTGAACTTCTCTTGCGCATGACAACGCCCAGGTATATACTTTTATCTCGTAAATACGGCAGTTCAGGTAAACTCTCGATCATAAGCGGAATGATATTTGATCGCACTTCCCTGTCAAAATAATCAATGACAAACTCCCGCTGTTCTTTTGTAATTTGTAAATCGTTTTTGAGAAATACCCTCTCTTTTTTCATCTCCTGTTGAATATTTCTCCAAATTCGATCAAATTCATTTTGTTGATTCAAAACTGTATGTAAGATATCCTGCAATACCTCTTTTGGCCTTTCTTCAAGATGAAAATTCAGTTTTGATTTTTTTTCAGAAAACTCAACCATTCTTTTCAAGGTTGCTACCCGTACACGAAAAAACTCATCCAAGTTGTTTGAAAAGATCCCTAAAAAGCGAATACGTTCTTTCAGAGGGACCGTAGCATCATTTGCTTCCTGTAAAACCCTGGCATTGAAACTCAACCAGCTGATATCTCTTGCGACAAAAGGATATTTCTGCATGCAAGGAAGTTAATCAATCTATTTATCAATAGAATATATTCTCATTTTAACAAAAAGTGAAATTTTAAGGTGCCACCTCAAGAACAAAAATCATTGTTTGTAAAACTTGAAATTAACATGTTATAAACATGTTGTTTTTGTAAACAGTCGTTTAATTATTTATTAATAATTAGCTCACATTACAATGCAAACTTGCTGTAAATCTTACAACATGGGTAACACTTTCGACATCATTCTTCACACCAAGAAATTACTGCAAGCTGGTATTTTCAACCACCTGACCGACGAAAGTATTTCAGTATTACACCACCTGATCATGCAATCAACTTTTCAAAATTTAAACAGGAAAAAGTTTTTTGAAATTTGGAGAAAAGGTGATTTCAGTGAACATTTTATAAATATGCAGCTGCTTCAAGAAACAAATCTCATTCTTCAAAAAAACGGAGAGCATACCATCGAAGAAAATTTTCTTGAAATGCTCTATCTATAATATGATCGCAGCTTTAGTAATGTGATTTATTCAGCTTTGATCATATAATTTTTCGGATCAACTTTTCATACGCCGCTGCATATTGCATCATGCCAATATCGTTGGGATGTGTTCCATCCACTGTACTTTCTGTTGTGAAGCCTATGGCAGAAGCCGTGAGCAGATAAATATTGCGAACTCCCTCTTTTTTCAATTGCTGAAATACCTCAGCTGCGATTTCACTTGCAGCTTTATAACGGGATGTCATAACAGAATCCATGTTCATGCCTTCCAGTCCGCTGCAATGTTCAGCAAGTACAATCGGAACTCCCGGATGAGCACCTTGTATATCTGCAATTGATTTTCTAATTCTTTTTTCAATCTCCTCTGCCGGAAACTGATCCCGCAAGGTAAGATTGGGCATGCAATCAAGGATATACATTTTGGCATCAATGGTATTGATCAAATCAATTACCGGCTGTTCCAATTGACCGTTGCCAGAAAAGCCCAGGTTGATCATTTTTGCATTCAGCTTTCGGCCCAATATATTGGTCCATGCGAGTCCAGGTCGACTTGCACATGCTCCATTCATGATGGATGTACCATAAGCAACAATTGGTTTTTCTGAAACAACAGGAAGGAATTCGAATCTACTTCCAGCTGGAATCCCAATTTTCATCCATTGTACTGCTGTATACAAAGGAAGGTAGAGGCGAAATGTTTCAACTGCTTGTGACAAATTCATGTTCTCAAAACGATAAGTGATGGTATCTCCGAACTTAAATGAACCCTTTGCCCAACGCCAATCGCCTCTTAGATCCAGCGCATACAAATCCATTCCCGCAACTCCGGTAGCAGGCATATGCGGCATGGATTGATTTCCTTTCACTACATATTGTACGATCACCGACTTGCTGTTTGTCTTGAATCCGACATACTCACCGGCTGTATTTCTGGATAAATTCCAAACCACTGGTCTGATTTTTTTCTCAGCTGATGAAGGAAAACGATCGTATGCACTCGCCAGGTCCTGATGCCAAGCCCTCCCATCAATAACAGGAGCATCAGCAGCAACGGGGTCAAACCATTGCATTGATTGAGAAAACAAATAAAAAGGCAAAAGATGCAACAGGAAAAAGATGAATTTTTTCATAAACAAGATTTAGATATCAACCAGGGCATAACTATTTTTCTACACCCGATTGAATGAGCCATTTAAATTAAACAGAAAGACTGATAAATGACTAATCAGGAAATCTATATTTTTACATCCAATATTTATTTATGAACAAAATCCTTGCATTTGTAAAAAAATACAAAACTGAAGTCATCATAGGCATCATTGTATTTCTATCTTTTCTCTTGAAAGACGTTTTGAAGATTGTATTCAACATGTAGCTATTTGTATGATGCACTTACAAAGATCTTATTATTAAATAACCCGGTATTTAATATAAACGTTATGTCTGATAATTTACTGAATGGTATTCATCATATTGCCATTATTTGTTCTGACTACCAACAATCAAAAAAATTCTATACAGAGGTGCTGGGATTTGACATTGTCAATGAAACCTATAGAAAGGAAAGGGATTCCTATAAACTTGATTTAGCACTCAATGCCCACTACACCATTGAATTGTTTTCTTTCCCTCATCCACCGCAAAGACCATCAAGACCTGAATCCTGCGGATTGCGACATTTGGCTTTTAAAGTCAATGATATAGAAAAAGCCATTGCGTCATTATCAGATAAGGGTGTAACCTGTGAACCTGTAAGAGTGGATGAAATAACCGGAAAAAGATTTACATTTTTCTCGGATCCAGATCAACTGCCATTGGAATTATACGAAATATAAAAAACCCTTGCAAGCACAACACTTACAAGGGTTCATCATTGAATTTTAAGAGAAATATTATTTTTTCAGCACTGCATAGAAAGAAGACTCAATCTTCTTGTATTCATCCTCCAGTACATCAATGGCACCAATTCTCGATGGAGAGAATGGTTCAATCGCAAACAGAAGTGAAAAATATACATCACTCAATCTTCTGCGAAACTTGAATTCATCGAAGAAAACTGTTTTTCGATTGGTCTCAATGATTTCCTTTCGTAAACTGTCCAAAGCATCAAATCGGGTTTGTTCTGCGGCAGACCTGCTCCCCAGCTTGGCGAGTATTGCAATGGACTTATCCAAAGAATCAACCAGCACTGCAAGTTTTTCATGCAACCTGAACAATCGCATGGACTGCTCATGCAGCTGATTCATCTTAACAGCAGTAAATCCTTTTTCCGGATTGGGCTCCACGACAAAACTCTGCTCAAATTTTTGTTCACCGATTTCCAATACAGCTTTGTACTTTCCAGTTTTCACCTTAGGACCCAAAACGGAAGAAAACAAAACGCTGGAACCTGCAGTGAATCCACCTAGAGCAACCTTGCAGGGATTTTGATCAAGCCCCCAATAAACCCTGTTCAAACCTTTATTGGTTGTTCCGTTGATGTCCCTGATTTTTTTATTGCTCTCATCATAGAGAATGATTTTCACTGATTGCTCAGAACGTTGTTTCAAATAATACTCAAAACTGGGAAGATTGGCTTTATTGCCAGCTGTCCATCCGGCAAGATTGCCGTCTTCAGATGGAACCTGAGGTGCAAAATCATATTTGAAATGTGCAATTGGATAAAATACCACATCCTTGGTCAAATCTGTTTTGATCAATCTGCGCAGGGATGCCAGATTGTCCAATACATATATTCCTCGACCATGTGTCGCAATCGCCAAATCACCAGTATGCGGAACAACTTTCAAATCTCTCACCAAAGCATACCATGGAATATTTTGGTATTTGCTGCGCATCCATGTTTTACCGGCATCTATTGAAATGAACAACCCCATCTCTGTTCCAAGAAAGAGTAAATTTTCCTGTTCGAGATCCTCCCTGATTACATGCGCAAACCCAGTAAACTCTTTTGACTCAAATTTTTTCCAGGTCTTCCCTGCGTCATTGCTGACCACTGCATAGGTAGCGTGATCACCATACCCATGATTATCCAATGTTAGATATACCCTGTTCGGATTTTTAGAAGATACCTCAATGCTTGAAACCCATGCATACTTAGGTACCCCTGCGGCCCAAATACCAGCAGAGAGATTGGTCCAAGTTTTCCCACCATTATTGGTATACTGCAAATGACCGTCATCCGTACCAACCCAAATGATATCTTCATTGCGAGGGTCCTGTGTCATGGTGAAAATGGTACAATGATTTTCCGCGCTGGTATTGTCGCCGGTAATGCCACCGCTTTTCTCTGTGTTTTGCTTATTTCTGTCATTGGTGGTAAGATCAGGAGATATCTTCATCCAATTGTTGCCCTCATCGATTGACTTGTATAAGTACTGATTGGCAGTATACACATTGTAACCACCCGGACGCTTGCTGCTTTTCGCAACAACAATGGGTGAATTCCAATTCCATCTGTGAAGGTCTTCCCCAACATTTCTCTGTGGCTTGATACCATAACTCAATCCATTGGAAAGATTGATGCGATTGATTTCTCCGCCTTGCGACTCAGCATAAACAATATTTGAATTGATAGGAGATGGCTGTACCCAGAATCCATCACCCCCATTTAAAAATTTCCAATCTGTACTGGAAACTCCTCCGGGTGAAGAACTTGGTGCCATCCACGAACCATTGTCTTGCAACCCGCCATATACATTGAAAATTTTATCATTGCTGACTGCAACATGATAAAATTGTCCAACAGGCAGATTGTTCAAAAATGACCAAGACACTCCCTTGTTATGACTTACATATACGCCACCATCCGTACCCAGGTACATGGTATTTGTATTAAAAGGATTGATCCACAATGCATGATGATCGGCATGCGGAACTACATCACCGATAATCGTATTGGACCATGAATAACCTCCATCGATTGAATATTGAAAATCAAATGCAGGACGATATACACGCTTAGGATCTTTGGGGTCAAATTCAAGTGCACTGAAATAAAATGGTCTGGCCGTAATATTATCTGTACTTGCTAATTTGGTCCAAGTCTCTCCTTCATCTTGTGACTGATAGAGTCCAGGTACCTTGGCTTCGACAATTGCAAGGACTTCCTTTGGTTTGGAAGGATTGATGGTGACAACAATTCTTCCAAGATCACCTTCAGGTAAACCAGCTTGAATTTTCTTCCATGTTTTACCGCCGTCTACAGATCTGTACAAGGCACTGGTGCTGCCACCAGAATTAAATGAGAAGGGTTGACGCCTGAATTTCCAAAAGCTTGCGAGGAGCAGATTTGAATTCGTAGGACTCATAGCGATGTCTGCGCATCCTGTTTCCTCATCAACATACAATATTTTTTTCCAGGTTTTTCCTCCGTCACTTGAATGATAGAGTCCACGGTGTTTGCTTGCACTCCAAAGCGGACCAGGTGCAGAGACAAAAATACTTTTGGTATTGGTTGGATCGATGATGATCTTGCTGATGTGCTCTGTACTGTCGAGTCCGATTTTCTGCCAATTGGATCCGGCGTCTGTCGACTTGTATATTCCGTCACCAATGGAAACAGAGTTGCGCATATTGCTTTCCCCCGTTGCAGCATAGATGGTTTTTGAAGAGGATGGATCCAGTGCCAATGCGCCAATAGATTGACAGTATTTATCAAAAATGGGAGTGAATGATATACCGCCATTCAAGCTTTTCCAAATGCCGCCACCTGCTGTGCCCACATATAAATTGATTTGTTGATCAACTGTAGTGCCCACAATACTTGTTATCCTGCCGCTCATGGTAGAGGGACCAAGATTCCTTGCAGACATGGATTGAAAAAAAGATGAGTTGTTCAGCAAACCTGTTGATGCAGTCTGCCCATGGATGTATGAAAATGCGCCAAACAGCAAACTGCTGAGAAGTAGTTTAACCCTGTACATATGATTAATTTCCTTTGAAGATGTTTTCATCAATGGTAGTGTTGATCTCTATCTTATCGGTTACAAGTATTTGTCCCATTTGCTCAGATTTATGCGGAATCTTAATACCGAAAGGGATGGTTTTATAATCAAATACTTTGGTAACCATTTTCATTTCTTGCCCCTGTTGTTTGACCGTTTTTTCTTCTTTGTAAATCAAAGATGTGTTGACATCAAAGAAATAAACACTCTCATTGTTGTTTTTGGTAGTCATTTTTACTTTATAGAATTCGTTTCCATCTTCTTCATCTTTCCCCAAAAATTCTACAGTTGAACCTTTGGAAGCATAGTCAATGAATTCATCCTGAATATCCAATTCATCGAGCTTTTGTTTCAACTCTTCCTCAGAGATGGGCTGCAGAGATGATCTTCCTCCAAATGGATTTTGAGACCAGCCTTTTGTAGGTGTTGTGATATCAATGATTTTTTGTCCCTGGAATTCAGCATCGACTCTCACACCTACATTGTGAATTGCCTGCTGGGTGAAATTGATTTTAATACCCTGAACCTCAATAAAGCCATTTACTTTCATTGACTTTACTTGTTTCCATTTTTCTTTACCGCCGATGGCAGTGATGTATTTTTCAATGATCTCATCGGCCGTTTGTGCCTGGATATTGAGTGAGAGCAAAACAATAGGGAGCATCAGAGCTACGTAAACAAAGAGCTTTTTCATAAAGAATGTTTTTAATTGAATACAAAATTATCAGGGGCGTTCATCGGTTTTTCAAGATTTGGATGAACGGTTATAACCCCATTTTATGGGTAAATGTAGATCGGGAAAGAATGAGACCCTTTCTAAACAGGGAATAAATATGTTAAATATTCAAAAAAATGAAGCGGATGGCCAATCAAGCGACTGAGAATGATAGCATTCCTATAAATATTTTTTATTTCACATATAATCTTGACAAAACACGAGTGAATAAAGCATTTTTATTCATAAATGATTAAATTAAGAAATAAACAACCCAAGCAGGCAACATGAGAAATCTTGAAAACCCTCTATCTGAACTGTATGCATACGTAGCTGATGCTAAAAAAATAAATGAAACTGTTTCAAGTGTGAATATAGGATGGCATATCGAACATGCACTGTTGGTCATAATAAAAATCATTGAATCGGTCATGAAATCTGATCCAGACAAATACAAATGGAAGTTTAATGTTTCGAGAACCATCGTATTCACGCTAAATAAAATTCCGAGAGGGAGAGGGATTGCACCTGATATCGTAAAACCCAAACAGAAAGAGCCTGTAGATTTTGATGCACTGTTTGCAAAAACAAGGATGTCTATCACGGAACTACAAAAAGCAGATCCCAAACAATATTTTTTACATCCCGTTTTTGGCAACCTCCACAAGGAAAATACTTTTATCATGCTGGATATTCATACCAGACACCATATTCATATCATAAAAGACATTATTTCTTCTGAATAATTTGATTGTGAATTGATTGTGACTTATCAAGCACGCAACAGCTATTTTTAAATAATTGATTTATAATTTGTTTTAATTGTGCCCATAACGAAGCAAAGTCATTGACTCCTGAAACGGAACCGCATCAGGAAAAAAATGATCCAACCACCGATTAACTTTTATAAAGGAAGTATTTAAATTAGTTGTAGATAAGGCCTAAAGGCTCTTGTGTAAGGCTTTTTGGCCTCATACATTTATGCTTTGATATGAACAGCAAAGAAGAGTTCATAAAAAAGTTAGGGCAAAACGTTAGAGAAAAAAGGTTGCAGCGAAAATTGACAGTGGAAAAACTATCAATGGAGGCGGGTATGCCCTATTCACAAATCAGCAGACTAGAACTGGGTAAACGCAATCCAACGGCTTACACACTCTACCTCATCTCAAATACACTCGGGTGCAGTCCTTCAGAATTATTTGATGGGCTCTACCAAAATAAATACAATGATCAACAAAATTATAATGATGTTCAATAAAATCCTCACGTTATTGAATACCTAAGAATTTATTTGATTACCTCTTCCCCCAATTCATTGCTGCCAACCTATATAAACAACCCCTTAAAAGAAAGGGTGCTGGAAAGCACCCTCGTTAGCATTGCGTAAAGGCTCTGATTGGTAGCTATGTTAGAAATGATATTGAATGATAGATCGCTGTTCAAAGGTGATGCAATTAAGTTTATCAGTTGTCTTCCAATTAAATAATGCATTCTGAAATTTGAATAAATTATTTAAAAGGCTTTCTATATTTTTTTAATGATATCATTAAATTCAGTAATGGTCATGCAATCAGTTATGCATGCTAAAACATGAATAAATTATAAAAAGTCTCTCTAAATTTTTTTAATGATGAATAGCGTCGGTACACAGATCAAAAACATCAGAGAATTTAAAAACTTAACGCAAACCTATGTGGCCAAAAAGATTGGCATGAGCCAAAGCAAGTTGGCAAGAATAGAAAACGGCAAGATCCAGGTAACTGATGAATTATTGTCTCTCATATCTGGTGTACTTGAAACAGATAATCAGGCTATCAAGCATTTTGATGAAAATGTACAAGATGGGTTGAATAATAAAATAGAACCCATCATTCAACCTCAAATGATGGCTCAGTATTTTAAAATATTAAAAGAAATACACCAAGAAGAAATTAAACTGCTTGAAAAGAAAATCACTTTACTGAAGTCTTTGTACATAAAATAGCTTATCCCAAATACAATGGGACAGGATCACTTGAAAAAGAATTAATTTTTCATTCCTTCTCTCAAACGATATGCGATAATACGGTTGGTACCGAAAGAAGGTACAAAGAGCGTATTGGATTTTTTATCATAGCTGATATCATTGGCCATGATTTTTTTATCACGGGTGTCTAACAATATTTGTTTATCGCCTTTTGCAGTTACATAATATATTATACCTCTGTAATTACTCAGAATAAATGCATCTTTTGAGAGCATCACAATTCCATCGAGACCGTTTTCGAAGCCCTCGCCTATTTTTGTAAGCTCTTTTGCAGCATTGATTTTTTGAAATGTATTGCTCCCTGCAACGTACAAATCCGATCCTACAGTCAAAATGCCGTTCGCTCCGGGTATATTTTCAAGATATACAATGGGTTGATCATCTTCAATTTTATATACTTTCCCCGCTCTTGTATCACTCACGTAAACAATCCCTTTTTCATCAACATCCAAATCATTCAACATCACCGCTCCTTGAATGGGAATACGTTTTACCAAGGTGCCATTTTTGATATCGATCACGGCTACAGCTGCAGTTTCAGCGTTGTAAAGAAGGCCCTTGTGAAAACCAATCCCCTTGTTCGCATTCAATCCTGTTACCCAGGCACTGTTGATTATTTTTCCATCTGTGTTCATTTGTACAAGAGACCCGCTGTTCATGCTTGAAATGTAAACTCTTTTTGAAACCGGATCAAAGGTTGCAGATTCAGGACCTTTCAGTGTAACTGAATCCGATTCCCATAACTTTTCAAGGCTGTACTGAGCGGATACCGCTGAACAAACAAACAATATGCATATTGATAGAAATATTTTTTTCATGGGTCTATTTTAATTGTACAATACACTAAAGTACATTAAATATAACAACATGGTGAAAATCAAAATAAATGGTAAAGTGTATTGGAAGATAAATGATGACATATTGATGAACATATAACTCAAATGAATGCGAAGAAATCAGTCTTTTGTAAAAATCTAATTGGGCCTGTTTTTAAATAGCATAAAATATATAGAATTAAATAGCACTGCTCCCACTTTCCAAATATGCATCTTCTTAAGATTGTTATCATAAATATGTATTACAAATGTTATTTTTTAAGAATCTGTTTCAGCCTAGTTTGGTAACATGAAAAAAAGAAATATCATTCATTTTACCGAACTGAATGTCAATCGAATTCAGGCATTGACGGACGCTGTTTTTGCCATTGTTATCACAATACTCTCATTGGCACTGGTTGTTCCAGCGGGTGAAGACGAGCAAAATTTGAAAAAATTCATGTTGGATCAAATCATACCCAAGCTGTTTATCTTTTTTCTTGGATTTATCATCGTTGGTGCCTTCTGGGTAGATACACATTTCAACCACCATCATATGGTGAAAACCAATATTTTCAGTATTTGGCTGAATATTTTCTTTTTGATGTTTGTTTGTCTCATTCCCTTTTCATCCGGATTTCTTGCAAACTATTTATATACTTCCATCAGTGTCATTATATACAGTCTGAACCTAATTGTCGTCAGTATATTACACTTGGCCATGCTGGTGTATGCATGGGAAAAACGATTTATTGATCAAGATGTCGATAAAAAACTTTATCATAACATGTGTTGGAGAATTATTTTGCCAACCGTTATTTATGCTCTTATCATTCCGCTTTCTTTTCTAAAAAAAAGCTGGGTGGTATACCTATTTATTGCTCCCCTTTTTTTCCAAATTTTATTTGGAAGAGCAAAAAGAAACGAGAAGACATAGTTGTTTTACCATTTAACTGTTTCAACAACCGATTCGAAGTCTAAAAGATTGATTAAATTAGACGTACTAAATCAATAAGCATTGAACAAATCCATTGTCTGTCTATTTCTTAGCATTCTATTATATGTGGGTTGTAAAAAAGAAATACTTTTTGCTTTAAATGTAGGTATAACACCAGCCGGTTCAGGAACCACATCAATAACAAATGAAACCTATCAAGCAGGAAAAAATATATCAATAACAGCAACACC
>JACCEB011860255.1_pt1 | contig 24775 bp, 24 predicted proteins | sample 7454761 | NCBI WGS metagenome assembly JACCEB01 (sample SAMN15323454, study PRJNA562643) | freshwater metagenome | isolation source: river surface water | place: USA:Blue River Watershed | collected 2017-08-18
CCTGGACGTGGTCGCCCGTAAACTTTGGTCGCTGACCCGTTTCGTGCTTAAGGACGTCGCCGATTTCGACGACGAGCACCATCGCTTCAATCTTCGGCAGAAAGTCGTATCTTTGGACGAGGCTCCCCTGGGTGCCTATGAGCTGAGCAAGGACACCAATGCGATGGTCCATGTCTATCGCGTCGGTCACCCGCTCGCCCTGGAAGTCATTCAGCGCGGCCTGTCCGCATCCGTGCCCTCGGCATCTTTGTCGTTCGATCTCTCGGGTCACGGGATGATGGTCGCCAGTCTTGCGGTATACCGAGGCCGCAGCGGCTGGCTCCGCCTCAGCAAATTGTCCTATGACTACCAAGGGAGCACTGGGGAGGACCACATATTGATTTCCGCCTGCCTGGATTCGGGCGAAGCACTTCCGGAAGAGTCCGCGCGCGCCCTCTTTGACCTGCAGGCATCGGTGGCTGGTTCGGCGGGGGCTGCGCCTGCTGCCGCGGTCGACGGGCTTAATTCGGCCGAAGAAGTCGCGTCGACCAGTCTGCGCAAGGGCCTCGACGAGCGTAACCAGAAGTTCATGCGTGAGGAAATCGCCAAGGTCGAAGCCTGGACGGCGGACCAGCAGGCCAAATTCCGGACCCACTATGTGGACCTGGAGAAGAAGTTCATCGAGCTTGGGCGTGAAATCGCCCGTTGCACCGATTTCCGCCGCGAGGTGGAACTTGAGGAAGAGAAATCCAAGGTGCGCGCCCGCATGCTCAAGGAGGAGGATGCCTATCGCCAGCAGGTGTTGCTGTTGGAAGAGAAGTCCGCCGCGATCCTGAAGGCCAGTAAGCGTCGTCTCAGCCCGAACGAGACCCTGAGCCCGGTCTTCCTCGTCCGCTGGACGTTGGCTTAGTCGTCGCCTTCGAAGATGCTACCCATGCCGTCGTCATTCCCTTCCCAATCGAGGTACTCGATGAACATCCTGGCGAGCGACCTCGTCTTCGGCTTGACCGAGTTATCTTGAATCCGGATCGCCAGGTTTTTGGCTTGGTCATGGAGCTTCGAACCTCGCGGGATGAAGGTCCAGTTGCGCTGACGATATTTAAGGAGAAAGAAGAGCGCTTCGAGCGTGTTGAAGGCGATGATGGGTCGGTTGGGATAGGCCGAGGCCAGCTTCGTGAGGCACATGGTGAACATCTCCTCCGCCTCCTGGTCGTTAATCTCGTGTAGGGTGGCTTCGTTGAACTTAATCAGGTTGCGCAGTGCCTTCATCCAGTTGTTCGGTGCGTTCGACGTCGGCATCTTACTCTGGAACGCCTCAAAGAACTGGAGGAACTGCGGTGGCTCGGACATGCACTGCCCGGCGATGTGCAGGCTCATCTCGTCGACGGAGTTATAAGGGCTCGTCACGTCCTCCAAGGCATCGTCGACGAAACCCGTGGGACAGCCGAGGTACCACCAGCCGGCCGTCTTCTTGATCCACCCTAGGGGTTGCCGGTCATAGGGGTTCCGCTGCATCCACTTGCGCATCGCGATGGCGATCCGCGCCAGGAGTTCTTCGCCGGCGGCACGGTATGGCTCCGGCGGGGAGGCCTCGCGCCCCATCGGCGTGTAGAGGACGAACTCATCGAAGGGTACTGATCGCTGGAATCCCTTCCGATAGTTTTCCGACGAGAGCGCCTTGTTCAGGCGCTTTACCGCATCTTTACAGGCTTCCGTGATGTCGTCAGCCGATGCGTCCTCATCTAGCCACTTGCGGAGCCGGAGCAGATCGTCGTGGCAGTTCTTCCATAGTTCGGGTGCGGCCTTGAGTTGGACGGCCCGATCTGGGCAGCCTCGGGGCTGTCCCTTCGGAGCGTCGCAGGCCAGCATGCCTTGCCAGTCGAGGACGCTCTCGAAGAGGCCGGGCGTTTTCGAGGCGACGGTAACGGTGGCGAAGCCTTGACCCGGCCGGGCGCGGACGTTGACCTCCAAGGGGATGTCTTCCTTCTGTCGTGTCCCTGGCTTGGTGCTGACTTGGCGATAGATCCATCCCTCCGTCTGGGTGTCGTCTGGGCGCCGGAGAATCAGGCGAATGATGTCGGCTCCGGACGCCAGCTTGAGTCCGCCGATGGGTTGCGGATTCCGGTAGTCCTTGCCGGCATCGATGAGCTTCTCCGGCAGAACCTCTTTCCAGAGATTCTCACGGTTGCCGCGTTGGTCGGCGCCGATGTAGTGGAGCTCGAGTGATTCCATCTGCTCCAGCCAGGTCGGCCAATCGTTGGCGGCCCCGGCGGCGGCCCAAGCTGCCCCGGCGGCGATGGCTTCTTCGTCCGACTCGAGGAGTTCTTCGCCGAGACGTGCTTCCAGTAAGTTCGCCAAGGCGATGCCGTCGAAGCGCGCGGAAGCCAAGGGCCCGATGACCATCAGGCCAAGGCAGCGTTTATAAGGGCTGTCGCACTGGATCGCTTCGGTCGCTACGACGATTTCTTGCAACGATCGGGAGAGCGAGGCTTCGCCGAGCAAGGGTTCCTCCCAGGCGTAAGGCGAAGCCGGCAGCCGAGGCGGCCGGTCGGTGCTGGCCACGGAGAGCTTGGCCTTGCCGGCCAAAGCTTCGTTCGCCCACCCGGCGGCCAGGGTCTGAGCGGTCGTCGCGGAGAGTCCTTTGCGGAGAATGCTCCAACCGGTCGGGGCGAGTTTATTGCGGCGGAGACGGTTATCACTGACGGGCACGTTCCAGTTTTCACCGTCCGGGCCTGGGCGGCTGTCGACCGGGACCTTGGCGACCGACCAGGCTCCGAAACTCGTATCGATCACGATGAGGTGTCCTTTGGCCAGCGTCTCATCGTGACCCCGGCAGTAGCCCATCACTGCGGCAATCGAGCGCGGCACCAGGACGAGGTTGCTGGTACGGATGGCCGAGAGCAGGGCTTGCTGCCCTCCGATGCCGAGCGCGTCCGGGACGACGAGTCCCATCCACTGCGCGTTGTCGATCAATCCCTCGACCTGCTGGGCGATGAGTTTCGAAGGGGTCAACGAGACTTCATTGGCACCGTCCGGGTTCCAGACGACGGGGAGTTCGGTCAGTTTCCCCCATTCCTTTTCGCCGGCGCACAGCATTTCGAAGAGCGCGCAAAGCGGCACTCGGCCGGACCCATTGGCGACATTCCCCAGCGGAGGTACCTGCGCTTCGGGCGGCCACGCCAAGGCGCGGCCGCGACGATGTTCGTCGGCGAGCTTTCCCGTCGGCGGCTTCTCGCCTCGCTGCAAGGGAAGCAAGGCCGTCGGTAGTCCGGCCTGCCAGGCTTCGGGACGTTCGTTACGTCGGCGGCCGGGGATGATCTTCGCCGTCCATGGCTTCGCTCCGAGGAAATCAACGCCGAGACCGGTGATGCTCATCGGAAGAGAGCCTCCGTGGAGGCTTGCAGAGATTTGTGCAGAGCAGCGATGACCTGGGCAAAGGCCTCCGCCTCTAGCAGGCCAGTGTGCATTGGCACGCGCAGGCCATGGATAGACTTCCCGGCTGAACGGTCGACGAGCGCCACGGCACAATCGGCCTGGGAGTGGGCCGTGACGAGCAAGCCGCCAAGATGTTTGACGGGAATGTTGGGTTGGGCGGCATACTTAGCCAAGGCTTGCCCGGCTCGCGGGAGGCAGGCTTGCCAGCGGTTGACCTCATCCGTCCAAAGGGTGGCCCAGATCGGCAACACGGCGGCCTTATCTGGCCACCACAATGCCAAGTCGCAGCCGGTCGCCCCGAGGCTAGCGAGCAGACTGCGTTCGTCGCTCAGCAGTGACTGGAGGGCGGCGGCACTAGCCGACTCAAGGTCATGGCTGTCGATGAGATAAGCTTGTCCCCACGGCGTCTGGAAAGGGCCCGCAGAAGCCTGTGCAGCCAGCCATCGACCGCGATCGGCTTCCTTGCGGTAGAATGGAGTGCTCAGGGTGGCGTCTGGCCAAAGCTGGAGCAGGCAGCAGTTAACGAGTTGGCCGACGGTCTCGGCCCAAAGTGGCCGCCGCCAAGTCCAGGCGTCGTCCTTGATCTTCTGGTAGCGCAGCAGTTCCCGGTAAGCCTTATAGACGAGTTTGTACCGCGGCTCCATCGTCAGCGGATAGTTCGCCGTCGCCGGATGGGCGAGGCCGGCGTACTTGAGGTCGAAGAGGTTCTCGGAGGCGAGCAGCTGCTGGTTATCTTTTGCGAGCTGCCCCACGGCGCGGGCGCGGTCGCCGCCTAGGGCGACTTTGGTCTGCTTGCGCCGCCAGGATTCGGCCCGCTTCTGCAACGCCGCCATCGTCCAGACGGCGACTTTATTCTCAAGCGTATCGAACGAAGGACGACGTTGGACCGCGAGGAGGAGCTGGCGGGCGCCGGCTTTCTGGACCGGTGAATTGCCCGGGAGTTTGGCGTAATGTCGGATACAGGCCGGATCCATCTCTTGGACGCGTCCGACCGGGGTCTGCTCGCGGACACGAATCAGGATTCGTCGAGGAGACTCCCCGATGGCGTGCAGGGCGCGGGTCAGCTTCTTGTCCTGCGCCATCTTGATGATCAGTTCCATGAGCGGTTCTGCTGATTCACGGGTCACCCACTTTTCCTGGGCCATTTTCCAAGTTCGTCGAACCACGGCCGGGGTGTCCGCATCCTCTTGGCCGACCTCGGCGTGCCCTAGTTCTTGGAAGGTGTGTACCATCCAGTTGATCAAGGCGTCCAGGTTTTGGGCCTCCGCCTCCTGCGCCTCCGTGCCGTCCGGCGGCCGGTGCATCAACCTGCGTTGCGTCAGGGGGCTGGGTTCGGCGTGGTCAATCGACCAGCGCAGTTCCAGGTCGTGGCGGTCTTCCCGAACGGCGTTGCTGCACGGCACATGCCAGGCTTGGTAATCCCGGCCTTGCCAGCGGAAAGCCACGCCGGCTTTCGGGGCCAGTCCGGCGCCATCGACCCAGCGAGGCGGCTTGGAGCCCAGCGGAGTCAGGAGTCGAGGCGAGCCGGCGCCGTCGACCTGGGACTCCGCGCCCGTGCGCGTCTTTCCTGTGGACAGCAGGAAGCCCCAAGGTTCGTCGGTAAAGCTGACCCCGGCCTGACTCATCCCTTGGTTCGATCGAGGCCGCGCCAGAGGAAGGTGCCGGAGTGATGCTCCGCCGCCGCTTCGAAGGCTTTCATCAGCGCGGCGTCATCGGCCTGCTTGATGACTTTCTTGATCGCATCGAGGGCTTCCTGATTTCCTTCGAGTTCCAGGCCGCGGAGCTTGGGCATGATGCGCTGCTCGATCTGGTCGGCCATCGCCAGCTGGACGCGATTGCTTTCGCGCGGGTAGTTGCCGGCGTAGGCGAGGATGGCCTGGTGGACGCGGTGGGCGAAGGGTTTGCCGATCTGCTCCATCGCATCGTTGAGTTCGCCGATCCAGGCGTTGACCTTCTTCTCGTCGGCCGAGGAGAGGTCCGGTTCACACCAGAGGCGCCAAGTGTCGTAGGCCAGACCGTTCTTTTCCGCCGCCAGTTGCGTCTGCGCTTGGGCCGACGCCATCTTGGCCGGACGCCCGAAGCGGAGCACGCAGGCGCGGTCGAGGACCTTGTCCGAAAGGCTCTGGGTCGATTCGTCTTCGTTCATCGTGCCGGTGAACAAGAGGTTACGTCCAGGGTAGAGGCGGATGTTGTGTTCGCCCTCGCGGAGGCTGCCGGTGTCCAGGGCGATTTCCACGGGGTCGCGGCTGCGGGCATCGGCTTCGGTGTTGAGGATCGAGCGGCGGGTCTCCAGCTTGCTGAGGAACTCAGAGAAGTAGTATTCGACGCGGGCGAGGTTCATTTCGTCCAGCAGGACGAGGAGCATCCGGTCGTCGCGCTCGTGATTCCAATCGGCCGGCAGTTTCCAGCTGGGGCGGTTATAGCGCTCGAACTGGACCATCGCGCGGGCGAGTTCGGTCGCCTTGTAGCGGCCTTCGAGGTGGTTGAAGAAACCGAAGAGGTCCTGCGGGCTGTCCCAGCGCGGCTGGACGGCGAGCGAGACCATGTGGATACCCATGGCTTCGGAGTAGCGCTTGGGGAGCAGCGACTTGCCGGTGCCGGAGATGCCGGCCAGCACGACCAGCGGCGACATGTCCGCGGTCTTGAGCGCGGCATGGAAGGCGTGCAGGACGCGCTTCGGATACTGGAGGCCGTGCGATTCGAGGTAAGCGGCGGTCGCTTCCAATGCGCCGGTTTCGGCGTCCTTGGCTTTGGGCTTGGGAATCGTCCGCGTGGGCAGAGGTGCGAACGGCAAGGGCTCCCAGAGGTCGCGGTAGCGATCCTCGCCCGAGGCCTGCGGGTGCACGCGCTTCAGGTCCGCTTCGATCTTCTGCAGCAGTGCCGTCAGGGTGTTCCGCCAGGTTTCGAGGCTCTGGAGCTCCGCCCGCAGTCGAACGACCTCCTGTTCGAGGATGGCCTTCTGGTTCTCGGTGTCGGCGAGCGAACGCTTAGCGGCATCGAGTTCCGCGATTTTTTGGTCAAGGGCGTCCTTGGCCTTGGCCAGGATGCTTTCCGTCGCCGCTTGAGTGGCCTTGAGCCGATCCAAGTCGATGGTACGAAGATTGATATCGTTCTGGATGGCGTTGAGCTGGAGCGAGCGGTCGCCGATGTCCTGCTGGAGTTTAGTGAACTGCTCGGTCAGGCCATTCACGCTCGCAGTCAGTTCGGCCTTCTGGGTGGCGAGGCTGACGACCTTGGCTTCTTCGGCGGCCACGTCTTTGCCGGCCCGGGCCAGCTCCGCCATGAGGGCTTTGAGTTTCTCGGATTGGGCGATGACCTCGGCGCGAAGTTCTTCCTGGGCCTTGCGGTCAGCCTGGATTCGCACGAGCTCGGCCTGCTGGGAGCTCATCCATTTGCGGGTCTCTTCCGCGTGCGTCAGCGTGATCTGCGCTCGACCGATGGCCTCATTGGCGATGCGCCACTCCTCGCGACGCAGCGCGAGTTCGGCCTGCAGGCTCTCGAGCTCGCACGCGGCCGGCAGGTTCCGTTCCTTGCGCTTGAAGTTGAAGTATTGGGTCGTGGCCAGGGCGGAGAGTCCTGTCGCGGTGCCCCAGAGGCCGGCTTGGAGGAGGAATGAATCGTTCATGATTACTTCTTGAGGGTGGCGGCGCGGAGGGCGGCGAGTTCAGCTTCGAGTTCGGCCTTTTGGCCGAGCAGGATGCGCAGTTGGCCTTGGACGGCGCCGAGGCTCTTGGCGAGGCGCTCCGACTCTTTCTGGGTCGCTTCTTTCTGGCCGGTCAGGGTGGCGATCTCGGTGTTGAGCGCGGTCCGTTCACCGGAGAGCCGCAGATGCTCGGCCCGGGCTTCCTCCAGCAGACGAAGGTCGAACTTCTTCCGCTCGAGGTTGGCGAGTTCGGCGGCGTTGAGATTCTTAGCCTTGGCCTGTTCCTTGAGCTCATCGCGGATGGCGGCCAGCTCCGGGCTCTTCAGCGCCAGCTCGGCCTTGACGGCTTCCAGCTGGGCCTTGGTCTTGGCCAGTTCGTCGATATTGTTCTGCGTCTTCTGCAGGTCGGCCATCGCTTTGGTGATTTTGGCCTGAAGCAGCGACAGCTCATCGGCGGCGGCGGCGGCCTTCGCGATGCGGGCTTCGGCGGCTTTCTCCGTTTCGCCGAACTTCGCGCGGCTTTCCACGAGTCCGGCGATGGACTTACGGAGGTCTTCCAGGCGGGTGTTCAGCGCGGTCTCCTCCGCGCGGAGGCTCGTCAGGCTACGGTTGATGGTGTCGGCCTTGGCGATGACTTCTTCCGCCTCCGCCACCTTGGTCAGGGTCGCGGCCAGTTCTTTGCGGACGGCCGCCAGCTCGCCCTTCTGGGACTGGAGCCCGGCGATTTCCGCCCGGAGCGCCGCCGCTTCCTGCAGCAACGCGGACTTGTCGACGAGTTCCTTCTTCTTGGCGTCGTAGTCCTTGAGTTCGACGGCGAGGTAGAGGATCAGGATGAGGTTGACCGCCAGGATCAGCGGAAACGCGAGGGTGGAGAGCCTGGCCCAGATGCTGGGGGGCGAGGAGGCGGGGGTGTCCATGGCAGAGGCCTGCGAGCATCATAATTATGGTGGTTAATACGAATCTTTAAGCAGCTTTCCGCGGATTTTTTGCGCGGTACATGGCCGGTGGGCCGTGGTACGCTCGCTTGCCTCGCGACCACGTTGTCGCAAACTCAAATGCACATGATGATTCCGCGCGCCTTCGGCCTCGCCGCTGCCTTCCTGCTGGCCACCATCAGCCTCCTGGCCGTGACGCCGGCGGACGTGCTTCGTCCGGCGGAACTGGCAGAAGTTCAGAAGTATTATGAAGTTCAGTTCGGGGCTGATCGTCGCGACGAGATGTTGGCCGAGGCCATGGCCGGAAGGCACCTTCGTGAGTACGTGCAGCGGCTCTCCGTTTATGAGGACTTGAAACTCTTGGAAGCCAAGGAGATGCAGGCCGACTGGGAGCGGTTGGACGACCCGAATTGGTCCAGGCTCCGGGTCAGCCAAGAACGTGACCAGCGAAAGCTTAGATGGGAGCTTTTTCCTGAGAAAAAAGCCGTTGAATTGCCCGCGCTGGTCAGACGCGAGCGGGAGGTGTTCGATGCCGGGCTTTCGGGGCGGGTGAGGGATATCTTGCTCGCCTCCGCCGGTTCGGATTTCCATTCAGCCAGGGTGTCGGCCGCCTTGCTGGGCGACTATTTCGAGCTCATGCCCAGCTTCAGGTATGGGCCATGCTATGCCATGTACGAGCTCGGGGTCCGCAATGATGACCTGATTCGAGCGGACCGCGCCACCGCCATGGGGCTGTTGGCCCGAGCCGTCGCCCGCGGCGGACGTTGCTCCGCCGTGTTGCTTGCTTCCTTGAAGGCCGAAGGAAAGCATGTCGTGAAGGATGAGGCTGGCGCCCTGGCCATGTTGGCGCCCTTGGCGGAGACGGGGACTTCCGCGGCCTACGCTTACGCCAAGACCTTGTCGGCGGATGCGGCGACAAGGCGTCAGGCCTTGGAGCGTTTCGCTGAGCTCGCCCGCGATGGCACCTTCCCTTACCGCGAGTCCGCCACCTATCAGGCCTTGGTGCTTAGCCGTGATTTCGATCATGCCGAGCACCTCGCTTGGCTGTATGTCGCCAAGGCGCTTTCCCGGGTTCGGGCGAGGCCTAGTCCGGATTGGCCGACGGTGCCTCCGAAGAACATCTCGCCCGGCGAGCAGGCGAAGATCAAAGAACGTCAGGATTTCAATTACTGGACCGAGGCGGCGCAGGACAGCCTGAATGGATATGAATCCCGGCATGGGGACAGCACCGGTTACATGCCTTGGCGGAAAGCGTATCGCTTGGTGGCGCAGGAACGCGCCGGAAAAATCGTAGCGGAGATCGACAAGTCGGTGCTGTGGGGCTCTACGTCTACTTCGGAACAGGGCGATTTGCTCGGGGTCGCCCATGAAGGCGACGCTGCTTCGCAGTACGACGTCGGCATCAACTATCTTCAGGGTTCCCGAGGCTTTCCCCGTGACGAGGTCTTGGCCAGGAAATGGTTTGCCCGGTCAGCCGGTTGCGGCTTCGTCCCCGGGTCGTATAATTATGGGCTGTGCCTGGCGAATGGTATCGGCGGAGCCGGCGATGCCGCTGAGGCCGCGAGACTCTTCTTGTTCGGAGCGATGCGGGGCGATGCCTTGTCTCAGCATAACCTGGGCGCCGCCTATGGTACGGGCAGGGGCATTGGGCGAGACTATGTCGAGGCGGCCGCCTGGTGGCTGCTGTGCGAAGCGCGGGTTCCTGAGGCCAAGAAAAACCTCTCCAAGTTGGCTGCGAACGGCGACCCAGCATTCTTGGCCAAGGCTAAGGCGCGCGCCGAGGTCATCCGGAATGAAATCACCCTTCAGTTCTTCAAATTGAAGAAAGACCTGAGTTGGTGATGGCGACAAGGTGACCGCTTGATCGCCGCGGGGGGCATGCTCGCCGGGTGTCTTGCTGACTCTGATGTTTCGGGGCAACCGCGCCTCGGGCGGGGCCTTTGCTTATGAAGCCAGCCAGGCCAAGGCGCCGAGACCGGCGGGAAGAGCGAAAAAGAGCAGCAGGCAGCCTCCTTGGTTGGCCTGTTGGAGGCGCGCCTTCTGCCGGGCTTCGCGTCGGGCGTAATACGCCAACTCGACCGCCTCGTCGTGGCTGCTGCATTCGTAACCGCATTTCGGGCAGAATTCCTTGTTGGGGAAATAGGCATGCTTCTGGGCTTCCTCCCGTCCGTAACGCAACATGTCGATTCGTACGGTCGAGTAGGGCGACTTGATGTATTCTCCCTTGGCGTCGCGTCGCCAGAAGAGGGCGACGTCGCCGTAAAATTCACAACGGTGGCAGGTGCGGTCTTGGACGGGCAGGGTCATGATTAGCGGACTGAGGGGGCCTGCAAATTAAGTCAGGTCCAGCAGAAATACATCCGAAAGGGAGAGCCTCTAGCCTTCGATGTCATCCTCGGTAAGCTCCTCCTCTGCGGGCCAGACTTGTTCGACGATGGCTTGGACGGAGGCTTCGTCCAGGAGGGCGTTGGGCGCGGTGGCGTATTCGTCGTAAGGCGGAGCCTCGGCTTGTTGGCCGAGCTTGCTGCCGAGGAACCAGGCATGGACGAGGCCGGTCCAGAGCGCCCGTCCGCGGAGCGTGCCTTTGGCCACCCAGGCCAGCGGTACGGTGCCTTCGCCCCAGTTGGAACTCAGCCACAGGACCTCCCATTGGCCTTCGTCATCGCCCCCGATCCGGATGCGCTGCTCTTCGTCATGTCCCGAGCCGTGGAACATCACGGCTTTGAACACGAGGCGCGTGGACTTAGGCGAAAGCCCGAGGTCCTGATCCTGGTAGGAGTTGTAGAAACGCGGCGGGGTCATCGGTCGGCGCCAAACTAAGTGTCCTACAATAAACATAAAGAGAACATTTGCCCGCCTCCGCCAGGGGTGCAGGCTTCGGCGATGGCTTCTTCCGTCTTCCTCGCCGGGCTTTTGCAGCTCCCTTGGCCCGATCTGGCGGCGCGCTTGATCACGAAAGATGAACTACGCGAAGCCGGTTGGTCCGAGGCGAAGATCAAGCTGCACCTCGGCGAGCCCAAGGGCCGGCACCCGAGCACGCATTTCAGGAATCCGCTCGGTCAGCCGTATTGGACCGGCCAGCAGGTGCTATCCGCCGCCGTCCGCGGTGGCTACATCTCAGCGGAACTCAAGGACTGGCCTTATCAGGTTCCGGTCCATGGCCTGACGGCGTCCGGACGATTCATCATGGCCCTGGAGCAGGGTGGCCGGCTGGTCATGCACCCACAGGTCGACGAGGCCTTGCGCCATCTCGTCAAAGTCAAGGCCCGCCTCGCCAGCCTGGTGGTCGCCAAGCCACGGTTGGCGGAGCTGAATGCCTTGGTCGAGCCTGGCCAGGGCCTAGGGGGCCTCCTGACCAAGCACTTCAATGTCAGGATGCGGCATTTCCCGGAAAGCCTGCCAGCGGCTGAATGCATCGACTTCGCGCTTTGGGTCTACGGCGAGCCCGCCGAGTTTGCCGCCAAGGTCACGGCTTTCGCCGATCAGCAGGAACTGCTGGCCGAACTTCAGATGCTCGCGTCCGAGCAGGATGTCATCGATGCCTTGGCCTTGGACATTAAGTCGAAGGCCAATCGGTACGAAGACTTGGGCACGACCTTGCTGGCCCGCCTCTGCGGTATCGAGCCGGCCGATGGCGATGCCGAACGGACGACTTATGCCTACTGGTTCGAGCTCGAGGACGACGGCGAGCTCCATGAGATGATTTCCGCATTGCAGCCTTACGTGAGTCCGACTCGGTTCGCCAAGTTGGAGCGCTGGAAGGAACGCATCGATGAGGGCGAGGCCGAGTTCGATCTGGCTAAGCTGACGGCCAAGGAGCAAGAAGTCCTGGCGCTACTCCGCAATACCGAGGATTGCTCGGATCGGTCCTTCCGCGCGGTCTGTTCCCATGTGGTGGCGAGCCGCAAGGGAGACCGGGTCGTCTTCCAATTCTTCGTCGGCGACGGCGGGGACATCGAAGACTCCTGTGGCCCTTACGATTTCGAAGAGCCGGGTGGCATCAACTGCGACGACCCCGACGAAATCGAACACCCCGAGACGGGCAATCGGCTCTGTGATCTCCTCTGGAAGCCCCGTAAGCCTAAGGCGTAGTTGTAAACCAAAACCAAGATGAGCCGCGAGCCTGTCCATGAAGACCCTTACGAGCAGCTTAACTCGGATAGCCCGGTGAAGGTAACGGCAGGGCTGATCGTTCTCCGCGAGCGCGCCGCCATGGGCGATCAGAAGGCCAGCAAACTTCTCGAGGGATTGAAGGAGGCGAAATGCCCGGATGAGCCGGCGGAAGCGGCCCGATGGGTACTGCAGACTCGCCAAAACGTCTCCAAGATAAAAAAATTTAACGATGATTACGGAAGTGACTCGGGATGCGCCCCGGTCGTCGTCCTTGTGGCCTCCCTGACCATCGCCCTATGGTTGCTCGGATGAGGCCACAGCCTCTCTCCTAGCGCAGCGCCTATTGCCAACGTCATTAGCCGATGACGTTAAGCCCTCATGATTCCCATCCCCGCCGGGTGCGCCCGCTTCCTTGGTTACGGCTGGTTCATCACGGGCGTCTGCCTCGTGCTAACCCCATCAACGTACCTCAAGTTTTAGGGCCTCAAACAGGGGGTGTGCCTTCAAGAGGCTTGGCCAAAGCGTGCGTGAAGGTCAGGCGCTGGCCAACAACGCCGTGATCGCCGTGCCCGCGAGTCCGAGTAGGCCTAGTCCGATCACTAGCAGGCAGCCTTGCTGCCTGGCTGGCGGGGCGGCTGGTGCTAGCCGTATCGGAGGGAGCGGTTCAGGGGGCTCCGGAACGGCCTTGCCCAGACGAGAGACGCAGGCATCGCAGGCGCCGGGATGGGTCTGCAAAATCAATTTCCGCAGGGACTGCTGCCGGTTCAAGGCCCTGAAGTCGTAGAACGGGTCATGGGACGACCTCGGGATGCCCCACGACCGTTGGTCGTAAACCCGGCTCTGTTGGCAATAGGGACAGATGCTTTTCCTGACAATCCATACGCCCTGTGGGTATTTTACGGACAACGGCGAGGTGCGCAGGCTGCGCTCAAGCAGGGCGATGGCCATCATGTCTTCGTCCGACGTCCACGCCGGATTCCGGTTCCTGATTTCACGGATCTTGGCGTGGGTCTCCTGGACGTAGATGTTCCATTGCGCCGTAGCCGCATCGATTTCTTGGCACAGCTTTTGGAATTCCGCGACGCTGTGTACTTCGAGTTCGGTCATGATGGCAGGTGTTCGTTCGGTTGATGCTTAGACGATGAGGCGTCCCACCATGAGCGAAAGCTTGTCGCCGATGGGGCCGGTCTGGCTGTCGCCGACGTGGACTTCATATTCGCCGAACTCGACGTCCAGCGTCCACGAGACCGGCCGGACGGCTTGTTCGTTCAGGCTGATGGGACACTGGTCGAACCGATGGTTGACCAGGTAGTCGAGAAACTCGCGCCAGAGCTTTTCCGACGGCCTCCGTTCAAAGCTCCCGATTTCCTCGTCGGGCTGGTAATCGTCCTCTGGCGAGGAGTAACTTCGCTGCAAGTGTCTGACTTCGAATCGGGTGATGCGTAAGGTGCGGCGAGCCAGGTCAAAGAGGATGCGCACCGTGTGCGGCTTGCCGTCATGAGAATGGTACTCGTACCTAAATGCCGAAGGGCACAAGCCCTCGCCCAGCGTGACCGACTTCGCCCATTGGGTGAATAACGCCTCGCGCTCCAGCTGGCTGGCGGCGGCGGCGCGATTGACGCGCTCCAGATAGGTAAGCGTAGGCGAGATGAAGCGCGTATTGATCTTGAGCTTGAAGGTCGCTCCGCAGCGGTCCTGGCAATGAGCCCTCCGCCTGATATCGGCCGCATCGCGCGAGGCTTTCCGCTTCAAGGGCGCATAGCGCTCGGGGTCGACCAGGCGATGGCTGATCTGGGCGCAGCGTCCGAGGAGTTGCTCTTCGTCATATAGCTCAGCGATGCGCTTTTGCTCCGGCGTCCGGTCGTCCTCCCCTGCGTTGCCTCCCTGAAGGTTCTGATCATAGGCCGCCACGATGCTGGCCAGCTTATGGAAGGTCCGGATCTGGCTGACCTCCAGCCGGAGCGGCGGGAAAGCGATGGGCTGGGCGGCGCCGGTGGCGTCCCCCGACGAGGCCCCCTCGGGCGGCGCACCTCGGGCGGGCCGCCTGGGCAGACGGATGAGCAGGGCTGTGAGCTGGAAGGGGAGGCAGAGCAGGCGGAAGGGAATGACCACCGCCGCGATCAGCGAACCCCAGAACAGATGCTTCACGTCCAGCCGAGGGTCGCTGAAGAACTGACGGAAGCGGTGGCGGAAGCAGTAGGTCTCATCCCAGTCGACCAGAGCCTTGGCGCGACGCACTTCGGCGTCCTTGCGGGCTTGCGCGGCCGCGCTTTGCCTCTCCCTTTCGGCCTTCTCCCGGTAAGACTGCAGCAGCGACGCGGCGAGACGATCGAGGTCCTCCTGCGTGGGTGAGAACGGGGTGGGCGTCGGATATGAAAGCATCGTCAGGGGTGCGGATTGCCTAAGCAATCTGGCCCTAGGCCGCAAAGCCCAAAGCCATGGCTTGAGCGTCCGGCCGGCCTGCCGGTGGGCTGGTTGTCGCTTGCGAGCCGGGGGCGAGGCCGCCATTTATTGGTATGGTTCAAGAATTAATCACGATTTCCCGAGGCGGCGTCGAAATGGGCAAATTCCCGGAGGGTGACCTGCTCAGGCTCATCGAGCAGAAGAAGGTGCTGCCGACGGACCATTACTGGAAGACGGGCATGGTCGAGTGGCGGGCGGTCGCGGAATTAATCCCGGCTCTCAAGGCCGCCCAAGAGCTTGAGGCCGCTGAAAAGGCCCGGTTGAAACGTGAGGCGGATGCCCACCAGGCGGAATTAGCCGCTTGGGCTACGGCCGAGGCGCAACGTCGCGCGGCCAAGCTCACCTTCCGGTGCCATTGCTGCAAGGTGGAGTTCGCCAAGCCCTTTGACCCTGAAAGCGAAATCGGCGACGGGGTGATCGATGTCTTCATCGGATCTTTCCTCGTCTTGATTCCGATCATCGGCTGGCTCTTCGTCCCGTTCTTCATTCTGCGCGGCTTCGCGAAGGTCGTCGCCTCCCGGGTGAAGTCCCCCCATTGCCCCAACTGCCGCTCGACGAACATCTCCCGCGAAGAGGGCAGCGATAAGCCTTTGTTCGAATAGGCTAGGCGCTCGGCATCGATCCAGCAAGGGATCAGGCCGCTTCCGGGCGGCCCCCTCCTTATTTCAGCGCGAAACAGAGCGGGCGGTCTCTTCGAGAATCTTGGCGGCGTCGCGGTCGAACTGATCGGAGCCGCTGAGCTCGCGGAGTTTCTTCACGATCGGCAGGCCGGCTTCGGTGCGCTTCCGGAGACCGGCCCGAAGCGTCGCCACTCCGTCTTCCGGACTGCCGCTCCCGTTGGCATAACACGACTGCAGTTGTTGCAGGCCGGCCAGGAGGCCGAGATTGCCTTCGAGGATGGGCAGGATGGTGGCCTTGGCACCACGATCGTCCATGAAGTCCCGCTGGGCTTTCATCTGCATCACTTTCGTCATGCACTGGATGATGCCCTCGCGATGACGTCGGAGCCAGACGTCGGCGTCGACGCCAGGGTCGAAGGTGTCCCGGATGATCGGGCCCGCGGCGAGATTCAGGTGGTGGTTCAGCTCGGCGAACTTGAGCAGGGCCAGCCCATCGCTGGACGAAAGGCGTCGCGAAGCCCCGTAGGCTTGCGTGAGGATATCGAGGGTCTGCTCGGCCTTCCGGAGGTTTTCCTTCGAAGGCTCGGCTGCAGACGTGGTCGCTCCGGCCAGGATCAACAGCAGGCAAGTAAGCAGGGTTTTCATGGGCAGGTCCGTGCGGCTTGGTTCGGCCAGAGGCTGTCTTCTGCTCAAGGGGTGTAAACGTTCTAATAGAAGCATATTGCCTGGCGCAGGGGGTCCGGCAGGATGGGTGGATGGAAAACGCCCCTAAAATTGCCCACTGGGACCGGCTTTGTTGGTTGATCAAGCAATAGGCTGCACGATGCACGATGATTTCTCCCGTACTCGGTTAGTCCGCCAAGCCTGGAAGGCCTCGGCGGTCGGCCGTTTCTCAGAGACCGCCCTGGTCGAGTCGGCCGCGGGCTTGGTAGACGAACTCCTCCGCCCTAAGCTGCGTCAGGCGCTCCCCGCCTTATGGTTGCGCCTGGATGATACGGTCGAAGTAGTCGACTGGCTGGCCGCCACGGGTCTCGACGGCGACGCGATCGACGCCATCAACGCCGCCCTCGGCGCCGGGCTCCCGCAACCGGCCAAGAAAGCCAGCCTGCACGAGTATGCCCTCCGCCCGCAGGATTTCCCCGCGCTGCTTTTCTTGGCCTTCATCGCCGCCCGCCTGGCCACGCCATACATGGGTGGTGGTCCGCATCGTAAGGTCCGTGACCAATTCTGGTATGCGCCGGAGCTCGCGGTCATCGTCATGCGCTGCCTCCCGCCGAAGCTCGATCTGCTGGCCGTCGAGCATGTGCTGCGAACCATCATGCAAGCGCCGGCCGGCGAGCGGCCCGGCTTGCCGACTTACGGCATCCCGCCGATGATCGGCGAACCGGAGTCTCCCTATGAAATCATCGAAGCCCCGATGGGGATGGTCGAGTTTCCAGAGGTGGATGAGGAGGATAAGAATGATGAGTAAGCCGGAAAAGCCTTTCACGCCGATCCGTCATCCGTGTCCGCTGGGCGCGATGGGGCCGCTGTTTATGGTGCGGCTCGACAATGGAGACTTCAATTGCCGCAAGTGCGATAAGCCCGTCGCGGATCTTTCCGGCCAGAGCCTGGAGCAGGTCCGGCACTTCGTGGCCGCCAACCCGGGCAAGTGCATCAAGGTCGCCCCGCAGCATATCCTGAGGCATGAGTGAGTCTACGCCGCGCAGTTACTTTCTTCTTCGGTTGCCTCCGTGGGTGGAGGCGCCTTCGCATCGGGTCGAAATTGATTTCGACGTTTCGCAGGCGAGTCTGCAAGCACACTCATGTAACGTCGAGGTCAGCTTAGATGAGGAACTCTTTTGGCGCCAAATTGAGGCGGCGGGGGCCTGGGAATGGATGACTTGGGAGGAGTGGACTAAGGGCCAGCAGGCCTATTTATCCGCTGAATACCCTTTACATAGCCTGCTGACGATTAGGCATGGCGGGCGTGAGCGGAAGAATATCATCCTTAATGATCAGCCCGAGAAGATTGCGGTGCTCCGTAGCCTGTTGGAGCCGTTGGTGTCGTCGGCGGGCAAGTGCGGGGTGGCAGATTGCGAATACTGCGTGCGCTCCCCCAGCCGAATCAGCATTCGCATGGGGGCCAATAACTTCCAGCAGGGTGACGCGTACGACATCGATTTTGAACGCATGGAATTCAGGCATGCGACCGCAGCCGATAGGGTCAAGATTGCCAGCCCTGGGTCCATCGCCGGCTATGATGCGGCTGGATTCTGGGAGCGCGTTGCGACAGCAGGCGCATGGGATTGGCCGTCCGAAAAGTTATGCCATTGTTGCGACTGTCGGCGCCGGCGAGATGCCCAGTGGGTGGATCTCCTGACATTGCACCACGCGGGTAAAGAGCGGCGGATTCGAGAGCCTGCAAGGCTCCGGCAGGTCATCGATATGTTGAAGCCCCTGACTTTGGGCTCGCTGAGCGTAGTCGTCAATCCGTCCGAACCTGAGAGGTGCGTGCATATCGAGGTCGCCCCTGACGGCCCCGGAGTGCGGATTGATTTCGGGCGGATGGAGGTCAGGCTGAGAGAGAAAGGGGATTCCGAATGGCATGTCTGCGCGGACGGCCGCCCGACTGCCTTGCGGCATCGCAGTATCCGCGGATTTGACGAGGCCGCTTTTTGGCGGAGGGTGTCCGCATCGGCTGCATGGGAGGCGAAGCCTTTCTTTGAAGATTGGCATAGCACCAAGAGCGTTCCCATGGCGGAGGGAAGCCTGTCCATCGAGATGAGGAATGGCGTCCGTTTCATGCGTGCGAAATATGAACATGGGCCGTACCGGCAGTTGGAGCTATTGTTGGATTTGCTAAGTCCGTTAACCTTCGATTCTTTGCGTGCGTTGGTTGCGCCGACACGGTGCGAATTTCGATTCAAAGACTCTTCTCTGCCGGCCGGACGGCGGAGAAGGGTCCGCCTTGCCGGCACGTCCGCGGTGCGGGCGGTCGACGAGTTGGTCGCCGTAGGCATTAGAGATTGGATGCAGCCCGTGCCAGATCACCAGGATGCATGGTGGGATGCGGCCGAATGGGAAACGGTGGAAGATGAGCTGAAGGGCGGCCGTCCTTATGTTAAGCCGGCGAGCTTGCCGGCCGCATGCTGTCGCAAGCATGAGGTTCGGCTCGCTGATAAGGCGGACGGTAAGCTTGCCTTAGAATGGGGACTGAAATTGACCGATCAGACGATGCCCCTCTCGTTGGGCGGCCTGGTCCGCGATCGAATCCGCGTGGACGCCCTCGTCGGCTGCGGGGTCTACGATTGTTGCGGACCTTACTGGGCAAATAGCCGCAAGTTCACGTTGCTCCGATGTCTTTTGCTCCGGTCTTATGGCGAAACCTTCACGCCGCCGCCGTTTTGGTCTGCTCAGGCCAATGATATTTGGTCTGCCGAGGATAATTACCACGGCCGGCCGGCGGCTTACCCTGCAGCCCGGCATGATTATTGGCTGCATATCATACCTTCAGGGGAAGTCTCGTGCGTGCTCGAGGGCCGGAGCGAGGAGGAGGAATTCCGTTACGAATTCATCGAGGCGGAGAAGCCGGTCGGCTTGCTGCCGGTAGCGGATTGCCCGCGGCCTCCTGCGATCGGCATCATGCGAGTAGCACGTCGTAGTTTCGCTACAGGTGTCTCATGGACTGTAGACCGTCCCCTCTCTTGCCCATGCTTGGACAGATTGAGTGATTTGCTCGAGGTGGGCGGTGTTTCGACTTGGACTGATTCGCCCGGTTGGCCTGGCAACTCGTGGAACTTCCGCGCATGCCTCAACGGTAAGACCTACGAATGCGGCGGGATCACGGCCACAGGTGGCGGCATCGAATCGCCGGAGCCGGATCCACGTCTCGCCGTCCTCCGCAAGATTCTGCATTTCGCCGGGTAGGCAGACCTTCGGTCATCCCAAATGGTTAGTTAAAGATAGAAATAGCTTCGGCCAGCCTATGACGGAGGCCGAGCGCGGGGTCAGGCCGTACCTTTGGAGTGGTGAACCAAAACTCGCGTGAAGGGAGCGAATTTCGGTACAGGTGATTTCCGGGTACGGCCTGACCCCGTTAGCGCCCCGGTCGCTCGGTCATTTGCGGACTATGAAGCCTTGGGCGGCTTGCCGCGCGCCTGCTTGGCTTCCTTGGCGTGGCCGGGGTCCGGCTTCTTGATTTTCGTCCAAAGTCGCTTTCCGCACCATAACACGAATCCGCCCATGGCCATGAAAAGCAGCATCGGAGGAGAATCTTGAGCGCTTCCCTGGAGCAGTGCTCCCGCGCCTCCTATCACCATGGTCAACCCAAACGCAAAGCACATAAGCCCAGCTAACGACCTGAAGCCGTCGTAGTTCGGATTTTGATTGATGAGCAGAAAGGCCACAAAGGCCGCAAAGGCGACAATGAGCTCAAACATTGTAGCCGAATTTAGATGGGGTCGCCGACTGCGCAAGCCTTACTGCCGAGCCGAACGAGGTGAGTGCGGGATGAGGCCGCGCCCGAGCCATATCCGTCAGAAGCGGGCTGGCCCACGGTCGGTAAATATAGTTACACTAGATAGAAGATCCGACCTTACCCCTTGGTCCTAGCCTATGACGTATCAAGGAATGGACGAGCTTCGGGACGGGAGTATGTTCACGTCATGAGCACCCCGCACATTCCTGCCGGCGCGATCGCGGCGTTGAGAGCCCTCCATGGCGAAAAGGCCCAGTGCGAGCGCTATGGCCGGCAACTCTTCGACCTGGACTACGAGACGGTCGGCTTGGAGGTCGCTCCCGCGGGCGTCCTCTTCGGCTTGGCACGGGATTGCCCGTTCGACGAGATCGCCCCGGGGCTGCTGGCGGTCTTCCTGCATCAGGTGCAAGAGCTGACCCCGGATGTGCCGGTGCAACACGTGGTGGGGTATGGGCATCCGATCGTCGCGCGCCTGCCAGTGACATTACCTCATGATGCGCCGGCGGAGGCTTGGGCGAAAGCCTTGGCGGAAGTCTGGCCGAAGCTGGATCTGGCCTTGCGGCGGCAGGACGAGGCGGTCGAGCGTTTCCACCAGGCCCGCGAAGGGTCATTTCATTGGGAGTGGCCCGAAGTCGAGGTGACGCCGGAACAGCTCCATCGCCTCGCGAGTCTGGCCGATGCTTACGCGCCAACGAGTGCTCCTGGTCCGCGCGGGATTCCCGATCCGGAAATGACCAAGCTGGAGCAGCTCCTGCAGCATGACGGCATCATCGACCGCCGGGAGTCCTGGGTGAAATGGCTGCAGTTACGTGACCTGGACATGGGTTACTGGGAGGCCGGCTTCGCGCGTGCGCTAAATGCCTCGCAGCTCGTGGTCTTGCTGAGGGCGCTATTTGACGGGGCATATTACAGCCCAGCCCTGCTCGAACGCGCCTACCGGGTGGGGCTGCTGCAGGCTATCTTCATGCGCTGCCGACAACTCGCCGGCTGAAGCGAGCTGTCGACCGGGTTGGCGGCGCTACGCAGTTATTTCAACGAACCTTTGGCGGAGCGGTAGCACTGCTCGCAGAAGTTGAATCCGGACAGAGAAACATCCAGAGGGGTAAGCTCGCCGCCGCAACGCAGGCAACGAGCGGGAGCTGGCTTCCACTTATGACGTGACCGCTCCGTCACATCGTAGGTCCGGGCTTGCGGGGAGATGCCATGCGGCGCCTGACCGGTTGAACTAAAGCATAGCGTGCAACGCATCCATCCATCTTCAACGGTGAAGTGCGTTTCGCCGCAGCGGCCGCAAGGTTTGGGCTCCTTGAAGCGCTCATCGGTATCTGCGTCGTCTTCGGTGACGTGCCCTGAGCCACGGTTTTTACGCGCGTTGATTTCGTCTTCCCAGGCCTGACGATGGTGGGATCTGTAGGCCTCGAGCGTCTCTGCGTCCACCAGCGCCCGGCAGTGGCGCAGGCAGGCCTCCAGCATTTCGTATTCGACGTAGGACAATTTGCCGCCCCCTCCGAATTTCGAACCGACGGAGACGCCCTCCGTATCGATGAAGGAGAAGTAGGTGGCGTGTGGGGCCAGGCTTGCGCACACTGCCCGGGCGACGTCTCGATAGGTGCGGACGCTTTCGACCGCCAAGGGGATACGGATGTTGTAAGTCAGGTCGGCCTCAGTCGGCCGCGGCGGACTGGTGCGAAGCAGTTTCAACCGCTTACGGTAATGCCAGCATCCTGTGATGCCGAAGTACACCGGAGCGAGAAGCATGGTCGCCAGCACGAGCGGAAGGAGGGCGAGGATGAACAGCAGGAAGCCACCCCCAAGTTTACCCCATCCTCCCCAGCAGTTCTTGAAACTCCGGAAGGCTACGTTCGGCGCATACTTCTCATCCCACTCGCGCAGCCGAAGCGTGCACCTCCATGCCTTGGCTGAATTGTAATCCGCCTCCAGCTTCGCGGCGAGCTGGTTGAGCTGCGCTTGGGTCGGCCCGTCGGCGGGCGAGGTCGGATGGTTCGTCATGAAGTGTCGGGTCTCGCCTTAGGCTTCAGGTGGCCGGTTGCCCTGCCGGCGGATCTCGTCCTGTTCGGCGATCTCGCGCGAGGTATCTTGGAAGGCTGAGCCGAGGGACCAGAAGAAATAGGCCAGCGGAAGGCCGAGCAGGCCGGTACGCCAGAGGCCAACCTCCGCTTGCAGGCGGAGCCCCCATTCGCCTGACCGCCAATAACCGTAAGCCAATCCGCCCAGATAAAGCAGGGTCAACGCAAGCAGCAGCGACTTGCAGAACCCTGCGAACGACCGGCGATATTCTAACGGGTGGGGCCCGAATCTTTCCGGGTACAGGAACATGTCTTTGAGTCCGGCGCCCACGCCTAAGGCGGCCAGCCAGAGCGCCCCCGCACCGATTGCCGGATCCTCCGTCCGGAAGCGTGGATTGATGAGCCGGGCCTCCGGGCCTAGCCACGAGTTCGCCATGAAGGGGTATGCGATCAATAGGGCGAAGACCAGCAGGAGTCCGTATTGGCCGCCGCGTCGTGCGGTCGACCAGATGAGGCCAACCGGCAGCAGCATGGCCAAGTAGGAAAGGCGGGCGTTCAGATCGACGTTCCAATGGTCTGGCCAGCCCCGGTAGTCCCCGATGGGTAGAAGGAATGCGAAGACCAGCGGAATCATCGCCGCCCCTACGGGGTAGCAGAGATAAGTCTGGCCGAACGGAGGCGGCAGGCGATCTTCCTCCGCGAGCACTTTGCATTCTGCGCAGACAGCGAACGCGCAAAGTTTCGACCCTGGAGCCAGTGAAGTCGTTTCGTCGACGAACTTACGGTGACAATGGACGCAGACGCAATCGAGAGGCATATTCTTAGGCGGACTGGGGCGAAGCGTTCCTAGGGCCTGGTCTTTCTAGCAGACGACAGGCCTTGGTCAATCGGCGAGCCTGCCCCATACTATTGGCTTGTTTAGAGAGGCGGTTCTTTATGTACTGAGCTAACCCCGCTCCCATGCAGTTCACCGCCTTCCGCGACGGCCAGAGTATCGGAACCTTCACCGAGCAGCAGCTGAAGTCAGCCCTCGAAGCCGGCGTCCTCCGGGCGAGCGATACTTATTTCGGGCCGGGAATGTCGGCGATCACGCCGCTCAGCCAACTCGGCCGCACGGAAGCCCCTGAGATTCCGGCTGTGCCTGCATCTGCCCCGGCTGGTGACCGCGCTCCGGCCGCCCCGGCTATTTCGTCCAACAAGGCAAACGCGGCCGCCCCCGACTTGAATATCGACTGGGACACCTTGGCCAGCGGCCCGGTGCCCGCCTGTTGCCAGCGTTGCAGCTCCGCGGAGGTCAAGTCCGTCCAGATGGTCTATAAGATGGGCAAGAGTTCTGGCACGATGACCGGCTTTAGCCTGTCCGGTGACGTCGGCGTGGCCGCAACCCAGAATATCTCGGGACTCGCCGAAGAACTTGCTCCGCCCGAAGAGGCCAAGGGCGGCTGCGCTATTCTCATCGGCGGACTGCTCGTTGCCACGGTCGTCTGGATTTCGGAGCAGAACGGTTCCGCTTTCTACCTTATCGTCGGGCTAGCCTTGGTGGCGTCCTTGGCGTTCGTCTGGCACGCCAAGAAGACATACGCGAAAGAGTTCTACCTTTGGCGCAACTGGTGGATCTGCCTGAAGTGCGGGCACAAGTTCCTTTCGCTGGACCCTGCGGCGCTGGCCGCCCTAAAGGACGAGGCCTAAGCGTGCTCGTCCTGCCGGCTCAGCGCTTAGGCGGGTAGTAGCCCTTGGCTCGCAGTTCGGCCAGGACTTCGCCGATCGGGTCCTCGGCGCCGCGCTTCTCGGCCGCCCGGATGCGGGAGCCGTTCTGACCCAGGAAGGCCTTCATTTCGCCTTCGTTCTTGAAGCGATAATACTGGGTCATGTTTTGCTCCCGCAGGGTCCTTTCCCGGTAGCGGCTCATGGCCCAGTTCTGCATGGAAATGAGGTCGGGCATGAAGACCGGCGCGTTCAGGATCTGCTGGGTGACCGTCCGGCCGGGGACGGGGTTGCGGACTTGGAAGCGGACGCCGGAGCTGCTTTCAAATTGGGTGACCGTCGTGAGGGACGTGAGGCCGGCGATGTCCGTCATGGTCCTTCCGGTGGCGACCTCGTCAATGGGCTCACCGTCGATCACGCCGACGACCCGGTAGCGACGGCTGGCGGTCTGGGCGGCTTGGTTGGCGCTATTCTGCGTCAGGCCTCCGGTCTTTCCGGCGGAGACGGACTGCGGGGCGTGGAGCGGCGTCACTTCAAGGCGGTAACCCTTTCCGCTGATTTCGAAGGGGAGGTCCTGCGGAGCGGGCGCTTGCGCGAGAATGAGCGATAAGGCGGCGAGAGCTATCATCGGAGCGAGGAAAGGGATGAGTCCTACTTGCCGAGGCCGTATTTCTGGCGGATCGCCGGGGCGAGGTACTGGTTATCCAATATCGCTCCGCCGGCAGGCTTGGTCTTGTACGCTTTGATCGAGAGGCGCACCTCCGGATAGGACGTGCTGCTCATGAAGCCGCTGCCGGTTCCCTGATAGGCGTTGAAGCTGCCGACCGCCGTCGTGGAAGTGGAGTTCTGTTCGTTGAAGACGGAGAAATAACGATAGCCGGCCGCGGCGGTCACCTCGGCGGCACGGAGCAAGGCGTAGTCGTTGGCTTCGCCCTGGGAAATCTCATAGCCGCGATAGGAGACGGACCAGACGTCGTCGCCCATGCGCGTGTCGTTATAGCCGAGGCTCCAATAGCTGTCGAAGGCATGATAGCTCCGCCCCGTGCTGCAGCCGACGACGACGCAGGCAAGCAAGGAGAGACCGAAGACGCGGAAAAGACTCATGGATTTATAGATTCTATAAGGCTTATGACGGCATGAGTCCAAGACTTATCCGTGGCGAACCGGGCATCATCCCGGACCCCAAGGTCAGGCGGTCCCGTGCGCGCGGAGCGCCTTCGCCCGGGCACGCCAGGCGGCGATGACGGGCTTCGGCTTGCCGGCGAGCTTAGCGCAGTCGGCGGCATGCTTGGCGCACAGGGCCGCCCCGTAGAGGCTGAAGGCGTATCGTGCGAAGGTGTCCGACGCCAGGGTCATGGCTTCGAATTCGCTTTCCGCATGGGTCAGGATCCGGATGA
>JACCEB010837459.1_pt1 | contig 24754 bp, 28 predicted proteins | sample 7454761 | NCBI WGS metagenome assembly JACCEB01 (sample SAMN15323454, study PRJNA562643) | freshwater metagenome | isolation source: river surface water | place: USA:Blue River Watershed | collected 2017-08-18
ATAGAACGTATAGAAGCAGCACCTGGTACTTCACTCGTCTATTCTGCATTTAAGACCGCCGAGGGTCTCGGTATTTTTGGTATTGCACTGGAAGCTGAAGGATACATTAAAATACAGTACAAGGGTGACGGTGATACTCTGGAATTCACCGAAGAAACTGTCCAAAGTTTCATGGATCCTGAGTTGAAAAACAAACCCCGCTACATGTTTTTCACAGGTGACGGCGACCTGGCCACACGTAAGGCTATTTTGAATATTTTCAACGCCAACATCCAGTCTCTACCAGCCAAAATCCAGGAAGTCATTAATGCCGCCGGCTACAAAGATAACATTAATGGTCAGATTTGCCGCGTCATTGGTATTACAGGTGCCGGCGCAGAAGGTATTTCGCTCAAGACGGTGCGCGCCGTGCATATTATGGAGCCTTACTGGAACCGCGTGCGCACAGAGCAGGTGAAAGGTCGTGCCATTCGTATTTGCTCCCATATGGACATTGCAGACCCTGCCGAACGTACTGTGGATATTTACACATATATTACGACATTTGACCAAAAGGATATTGACAGTGGAGCCGTCACCCAGACTATAAAAGTCCATGATGGAGGTCGTACAACGGACCAGCACATTTATGAGTTGGCTGAGCGCAAAGACAAGCTCAATCGTTCTTTCATTGATACATTGAAAAATGTGGCAGTGGATTGTTTGCAAAATATTCAGCAAAATAAGGAAGATATTGTGCTACCTGATGGTAGTACTAAACCTGACTACCCTACATGTTTCCGTGGTATGCCTGGGTCTATTGACCAGCCAGCCTTTATTCCGAATTTAGCCGAGGATAAGATTGCCAATGAGTCTGTTCGCATTCGTGGTGTTGATGGTCAAATGGCAATGGAGCTTGCTCAGACTGCTACTACACAATCTCGCAAACTACCAGCACAATCAGAGGCGGCACGCTTGGCGCTTGCAGCCGGTCCTACACGCTTACAGACACGGCGCTTGGCTGAACGTGATGCTGCTGCAGAAGCTGCGGCTGCGGCTCCAACGGAAGTTGCTGCACCCAAACCACCCACAGAGAAAATCAAGAAATCCAAGGGGGTTGTTGAATATGTAAGTATTGGCTATCAGGGTGAATCCTATATCGTTGTTCCAGACCGTGGTAGTGATGTGTGCAAATTGTATAAATCTAGTGATATTTTGCGGCAAACTCAGGTTGGTGAGCTGATATATAGTGCGGTCGCGAAAAATCCTGATGGCAGCTTCAAGGTGGCATCACTCAAATTATTTCGGAAGTAAATAACATAGTAGAAATAATATTAATTATTAATACAACTGTAGTGTTACAAATGTATTAATATTTTCATTATTTATATTTTAATAAGGCTTTGGTGCCACGCTCATATTCCCAACGGCCACCCCTACTGGTGAATTGAGCTCTTTTATAGATAGTGGTTTGGCTGCAACAGGAGCTGCTGCCACAGATGCTGCCACTACAGGCATAGGTGTAAGTTCGCGCTGAATGGGCTTTGCATTGGCCGTGTTCCGCACATTGGATGCAAACTTGACCTTGCCTGAGCGAGGCTTTACAGAACCACGGGACGGTACCCTGCGACTAGGACTTTTATGAGTGTTGCGGCGGACTGAGCGACGGCTCTTGGATTTGCGGCTGCGGCTGCCCTGCTTCCGTGATTTCATTCCAAAGAACCGCCGCACACGATTGAAGCCCTTCCGCGTTTTCCGTGCGACATTTCGTGAAGTCCGCCCAACTACCACTGCACCATTACGCACAGCCTTCACGCCACGTGTCACACGATTTTTGAGTGTCCCCGTCGTATTTCGGACAGCCTTCACCGTATTTCGCCCCACACCAATCTTCGCCAACCGCTTGTAGCCAGGTATTTTGCCGGCCAATTTTGCCACAAATTTCACTCCAGGAACGACCATACTCTACTTAATTCCACCATTCTTTTTCCCAGCCATCTGCTATATCCACCTTATAGTCAGCTTCGGTCAAGGTATAATCAAATACATGCATACGTGCCACCATTGCCGTCATTCCTGGACACGCGCCGTATTTCTGCCAGCCCAGCGTCAAGTAGGGCACGTGAGCAGAGGTCGCGTCTCCTCCTTCCAGTGGCTGGACCCTGTAAAACACATCATCCTCCACCCGCATCACAGCCTCCGCCTGACGCCCATACAGGGTCTTCACATTAGTTGCCGCATCCTTCATTGGCACTACACGCAAGGTCAAGTTGCCCGGGACACCGTCTGTATAAGAGACACTAATGTAATACCACGATGCCCGTTCAATTCGCTGACGTGAAAACACGTAGGCCGCACCCCGTTGCCTGAACAAATACAAATACACCCCTTGTGCAACCTCCTCCCCGTCGGGCCGTCGTTGGGCCGGCGTATAGGCCAAGTAGAGGAAGAATGGATATGCCCCAGCCACACATCGCATAGGCTCCGAACCCGCAGTCGGAAGCACTTCAAACCGCATCACCCACGTAATTGTCCTCCACGCCATCGGGCTCACAGGCGTTGTGCATTGCCAAAAGGACTGGGTTTTGAACACCGCGTAGGAATCATAGCCGGCCAATGTGTTTCGCCGGTTGTCAATCTCCACATCGTGCGTCAGCGAATAGAACACATCAGGACACCGCCGTTCCTCAAAGCGCCGACCCGACCCAAAGGTTCCCACAAACTGTGGATTTGCGTAGGTGCCGCGGGGTGGCGAGGCCCGTTCCCGTGCATACACCGCAAACCGCAACATTGGAGCTTTCGCGGACTGCGTCAGTTTCACCGCACCGCCTCCTAATAGGTTTGGCTTCGACCCAGGAACGGCCTCCTGATACTCCACAATGTCTTCAGGATAGGCAGACCAATTGATTCGCACGTAGTGGGGCTTGTAGGGAGTGAGTGCGGTGGCTTCGCGGCTTATGTGGCGGCCGGCCCGCAAGGCCCTGAAATCCCCAGGCTCGTCACGGGACTCTACTTCAAAATCCCACATCTCCTTATTGACCGTCAGCAGGAGTCCCGCCGTCGCCCGTACAGACCACCGCCATTTCTGTGGAGAATCTACATAGAGCGTGCCGATGGCTAAGTAGTCCGCCTGGGCCCCTACAAACTCTGGGAACGCCGAGGTGGGCAAGGGAAATCCGCCGACCACGCGCCGACGCACAAGGGTCCTTGAAGGCCCCACGCGGGCAAACACTTCCATCCCAGGTTGCCAGTTGCGCTCCGTGGGCCGCCCAGCACCTCCTAATAGTGCTCGTTGAGCGGCCTGCTGTGTATTTGGGTTGGGTGAGCGGATTTCTGCGGCCAGACCGGCCAGGAAAATCTTCATATCGGCCCACGTAGGCAGACTGTAGAGCTCGGCGGTCGTATCGGCGGGTAAGCCAAGGCCGGCCAGCGATCCCCCTGCAGCCAAGAACGCCTCCTTTGCACATCGCACAGGGACTTTATGGGCCGGCGTGGCGGCCGGTATATCACTGCAGAAATTGTAGTCTTCCCATCCTTCACGGAACACACGGCGGTCTGGTAGGGTGGCTTGTAGGATAGGGTCCAGGCGCTCTTTGGTGCGCGCAGGGATTGGTTGTGCTACCTGGTCAAGGGACGCTGACCTCACATAGTACCGGTCGTCGGTGGTTCGTGTGCGGAGCTCGTCCTTACCTCTGGCGGCTATATAGGAGAAGTTCGGCTCCTGCTTCGGAGGCGCCTCGAAGATGTTCGTAATCTTCTCGGCCTCCTGTGTGTGAGCTCCGAGGGACAGGTCCAACACATCGTCTGTGCGGAAATTGTTGCCGGTCCGTGCGGCGAGTTTTAGGGCCTCTGTACGGGGTGCGCGGGCAGAAGCAGGCGGGGCTCGTGTTCCCCCAAGACCGGTCCCTTCTGTGCGCGGGTCAAACGCTTTTAGGGCAGGCGGTAACTCCGCCGGCTCTATGATTGGCAAGACCGCTTGAGCCGCCGCCTTGACGGCGCGTCCCGCCTCGCGGGCTTTTTCGGCGAGGACCGCCCCGAGTTTGGCTGATTGGACGTAATCCTCCTTCCGTAATAGCAATGCTAGCGGGTCTATCATTTGACTGGGAGGGGGCACGACGGGCTGCAGACCACTGGCTGGCTGCCCTAAAAGAACTGTTAGGGGGTCTTCAAGACCTAATTTACTGACGGGGGATACATACCCTTCCGTCGTATAACGTCCGTGGATATCGCGGGCCCGACGGGGCGCTTCACGTTCCGCCAGTGGCGGAGGCGGCTCCGAATACACCTTGGGTTTTCTTGCGGACGCCCGTGGCTCTGGAATGGGGGCCGGCACTTCGTCCCCTTCTAGCGCTTCTGCGAGGGCGCGAAACATCTTACTAGTAGGGGCGGTTTTGGGCTAGTGAATTACTCGCAAATTATATATATTGTTAGTAGAACCACAGTAATGCCCGTAAATGATGAAGAAGAATTTACAGTTATAATTGTAAAATTTGAAGAAGAACCTCGCAATTTAATGGATAATCAAGTACAAGCATCGCGCCAAGAGATTGAAGCTTATTTAAATGGACTACAATCTGGCCAATTGGGTACATTGCAAAATGCTAGATATATTGAAATTATTTACAATCGTAATGACCGCCTATGGATGAAAGCAGTTCGTCGTGTAGATGAAAATATACCAATAAATACACCAATCAATGAACTATTAAATGCACCTATAAATTCAACAATTCCTCGTAGTCGTGGTTTGGAACGTTGGGATACAATGAGAATCACTCCAATAGACAATATACCTACAGGCAATCCAACAGGAACTATATATGGAAGAAATATACGTACTAACGAATTAATTAATATATTTAAGAAACATTTTTCACTTCGCTCTAGTGGTGGTCAGCGACGTCGCGCAACAAAAAAGGATAAGCGTAGTAAGCGTCGTGCATCGCGCCGCCGGCGTCCCACTTAACCACAGCGGTCCATATTAGACCAAGACGATGAGTATTCCACGCCAACTTGTGCTCCAGTCGTGGCCTACGTGTATTTACAATTATGGTGGTGGGCGGGTCTTGCGGCGGGCCCAACTACAACCCCTAACAGTAGAGCACGTGATTCCACGTTACTGGTTCAAAGAGCTGTATGGGCGTAAATACCTGACGCCCGAAGTCCAGGCGGCGGTCCATGATCCGCTCCACTTGTTTCCTGCCGGCCGCCAAGTAAATTCCCAGCGCGGGCACAAGGCCCTGCATTTCTTCAAGGTCCCTGATGAATCCAAAGGTGTCCTAGCTCGAGCGCTTGTACAAATGTCAGTGAAATACCCTGAAATTCACACAATTTTGCCCGAAATCTTGGTGGGTGAGCTATTAGAGGAGTGGCTGACCTACCGTGTATGTGCGGCGGAGCGGGCTAGAGCCGCCTTGTTGGCTTCGTATGCAACTGCTGAAAATTGTTTATAAAAAATATGGTGTTGCTACTCGCATAGATGTTTCATTTGAAGTGCCACCAATGTTTGCCGCCCATAATGCATTGCCGTTTGTATCATATTTTATAACATAATTATCAATTGAACCCATAGATATTAAACTAAGGCCTGATAATGTACCATTTGAGTTATATATAGGTAATGTCCCAGTATAATACCCAGATGCATATACATTTCCATCTCTATCTGTACATACACCTTGACATATATCTGCACCGCTACTAGTACCCATATTAATAGCCCAGCTTACAATTCCAGATGAACTATATTTAGCAATGAAACTATCATTGGTACCACTACCGCGATTTGTTAATGTTGTAGTAGTTGCATTTGTGCTATTGAGCGTTAAAGTTGTGGATGCAAAATAACCACCAATATATATATATCCGTCTGCAGTTACACTAATGCCAGAAAGTTGGTCAGCTCCTGTTCCTCCTATACGAACTGCCCATACACATATACCAGCTGGGCTATATGAAGCAATGTATCCATCACTTGAACCACCAGATGTTAAGCGCGTTAAAATCACATTATTAGAACTATAAAAATCAACATTACCACTGAAATAGCCACATGTATAAATGTATCCATTACTATCAACATTTATAGATTGTGGAACAATATTACTCCCAGATGTAGCAACACTTTTTATATATTGTTGAGCAAATCCGTTACTATTATATTTTATTATAACTCCTGTACTTAAACTTGATGGATTCGTTAGTGGGCCAAGTGTTTGTGTAGCATCCGAATTGTATATAATTAAACTTGTAGATGCTGTAGTTAAATATAAGTATATATTTTCATTTATATCTCTAGTTATTGAGAATGTTGCTTCACTACCTGCTCCAAGAATGCGTGTAGCCCAAACTACCATACCAGTGTTGTCATATTTTATGAAATATGTATCAGAACTACTAATAATTGCATTTGCTAATGTGCCATATAGTGTAGTATCTGAGTTATATATATTTACTGGGTTAGAAGTGTATCGCCCTAGTGCATAACAATTACCGTTATTATCACTTGTAATATACACATTATCTTCAGTACTCGTTCCTCCCACGCGTGTTGCCCAACTTACAGTTCCTGAAGATGTATATTTTACAATGTATGTATCTTGACTAGTATTAGTATTACTTAATGTACCAAATAAGGTAGAGTCAGAATTATAAATAGATAGTATACTACTAAAATAATAACCTGATACATATATATTTTCTGATGCATCCACCTGTATAGAATTTGTGATTTCGCCAGATGTTCCACCAATAATTGCACACCATTGAATAGCTCCTGCTGAATTATACTTAACAACACCTACATCACTATTACCACTATTTGCGAGTGTAGTATATAATGAACCATCTGCATTATATAATTCAACAGGATTGGAACTATATGTAAATAGCCCATACAAATTTTGGGGCTCGCTTATTGGTATTTCGGGTGGTACTTCTGGTGTGCCAAATCCTGTTATGGGTGTAGTTATGCGTCCAGCGCCAAATGTTTGGACCGTATATGGTTGATTTCCTGCTTGAATTTCTATATATGATGATGAATCGGTCGGTTTGGTCATTATTGGATTTAACAACTTATATGTGGCCATTGTTGCTTGCCGACGGCGAGCCACTATTTGGTCATATGATAAATTTGGCATACAATACTCTTACTATATAATTGCCATATTATTATTTTATTCTTGTAATTTATGTTCGGAAGCTAATCCTTCTCAGGCCCAATCCAACCCGCAAACCATCCCGCCACACCATCTACAAGTTTTCGTAGCGTCGGCCACTGGACCTCGGGTGGCGTACTCCAGGACTGCGGGGGACCGCCGGCCGTTGTTTCCACGGCTTCCAATGTCTTCACATGGCCAAAGCATTTACGCTGTGCCCATGCGATTTCCCGCTCTGAGGCCTTTGTCCCATCCGCTTTGCGACCAATACGCGCCACAGCACCCATTTCACGTACATACTTGTGAATCTGCTGCAGACTCTGGGCTTTGCCCGTATCATAGTCCCACAGGAGCTCGGCGGACTGCTTAATGTCCCGCGGGTATCCGTGGCCCTTCGGTGAGCAACCATTGACCTTCCATATATACTGCAGACACTCCAGGCTGTAATTGCCAGGGAACGAATGCTCACCTGCACACGCTCCGAAACCAATCTGGTCGGCAGATTCACGTGAGCGTAATACAGGTCCGCTATTACAACTATCTGAACCTGAACCCTCCTTCCCTATGAACTCATAGGGGATACGCAGGGGAAGCACAAGGCCTGAATTGCCTGCGGCAATCATACGATAGACGTAGGCCGCTACGGGTCCATTTGCATGTTCGCGGATACCAATGTAGCCTTCACGACGGGGCGCCGAGCCCGAAATCATATCCACAAATATGAGCTTGGAAATGTCGGCGGAGTAGGTGCCGGCCGCTGTGGGGCCCATTAAGAGTCCACCGACGATGCCTGGAGCGCCGACACGGAGATGGAGGACAGTGCCTTCACTAATGTCTTTTAGGGGGATGAGTATGCCGCCGGCTGTGTTCAGAATCCCACGGAAAATGGGTTTCTCGGCTCCCTGTACTTGTACTATTATGGGGCCGTGACCATACAAGCGGAGAATGGCTTGATTGGGGGCTGACCCAATGGGCACATATTTGGACGACCCGTCGCTGCTGCATACAGCACAATCGGGATCCGTGAATTTCCCTTTGCCCTCACAGAAGAGCTGGCGCTTGCGGGCCTGACAGCGCTCCTTATCTACTACGAAGCCGCCTCGTGAGCATTGTCCATAGGTTGGCTTCGGAGGGTCATAATAGGTTCCATCGGGTTTCTTCATGACCGTATTTTCGGCCGTGTTGAAATACTGGCCGGCAGCAAATACGGAGGCCGTCGGGCCTTCGGCGTCGCTGTCGGCATTTCCGCGCGTCAAACAGAGCCCACAATATTTCGCAAAGAGCGGGTCGTCAAATGCACTACAGTCGGCCTTGTCCCATTGCCCACAGAACTGTATAAGTGTTTGTAGAGCGGCATCATTACCGGTCCCTTTACTTGCCGCATAGGCTAATTCGGCTTCTGTAAAAGTCTTTTTGGTTGGACTGGCTGCCGAATCTGCAGCGGCTTTTGTGTAGTTGCTGTCTTTGAAATCATATAAGCCGGGTCGGGCGCCGAAAATCGTCACAGGGCGTTGATTTGGAAGTCCGCGAAATGCTGTGGATGGCGTAGTGGATTGTTTGCGGTCCTTGGAGTTCCAATTTGTACTATTCCAGTCACTGGGTGTAGTATAAGGTATAAATTCGTCAGGCATCGTACTACGTACTTCTTACTAGTAGGTGGGGAAAGCTGCTGGATGATTTCTACAACACACCTAATAGTCTAAGGGCTATTAGGTTATTTGGTAGGGGCACAAAATACAAAATCATGATTTGAAAAATACTCTCGGGTGCCAACGTGGTTGGCCAACCAGGGAAGATTTGTGATTTGGAAATCGTATTTTTTGTATCTCAGAAATCGAGCGATAAATGAGCGCGGGCAAAGTCTATTATGTAACCAGCATCTCTAATATGCACGTGTCCATCACTGTGGTTGCGATTTAAATATTTCTCAGGTGTTGCGTAAGCGTCGTATATATCTACAAATAGTAAGCCGTTGCCTTCACACGCTGCCTTCAAGGCACTATTGAAATACAGCGTGTACGACCGTCGCTCTTCGTCAGTTCCAAGGAACGGATATTGCTTATTTTCAGCAGACATATGGCGCTGTACTGGGGGAACTACATTGTAAATACAACAGCGCACACCAGGTAGTGTAGTGGCCAGTTCAACTATGCGTCCAATGTACGCCGTCACAATAGGGTCTATGATTTCTTTGTAAGATTTTTCGGGGGTCACGTGTTTGTGTATGTGGCAGCGGCAGTCAATCTCGCCGAACGAAAATACGACTGTATCGCCGGCTTGTATGCCATATTCGGGTGGCACTGTGAGCCCATCACGGCCGACTGAAAAGGCGAGCTTGGGGCCAATGTGATGTACAATGACCCCTGGTATGTCACGCCAGCCAAACATAGAGTGGCTATCACCGAGTGTATGAATGGGCATATTGTTAGTACTATTACGTGTGTATTTAGACGGTGGGGGCGCTTAATTTAAGTTATCAGGGCGCAAGCGAGTGGCTGCGTCCAATTCACGGGTAATCACGCGGAACACAAACTGCGTCTGGCGGTTCAAGTTGATGAGCTTGCCTGACCATGCAGTGGTCGCATCATTCAAGTAGTTGTTATGGTCAGCGGACCCACCAAATGGATCAACATTCGTACTACCAAGGGTGGGGTCTTGCATACGTACCTCTAAAATAATCACGTTTGCGTAGCCAACTGTGTTTGTACCAGGGTTAAGGGCAGTACCATCGTAATTTGCAATACCCACCACTACGTGCCCCTCAGTGCGATTCATAAAGGTCGCCATTTCTAGCGCCGACGTAGGATATGTTGCATTTGTGCCAGCAAAATTCTGGAATAAAATACGGTCCCCTACCTGCACTGTAAATTGGGAGAAATACTTGTTTGTGACAACAAATACATATCGGGCATCACCTGTACTAGAACCAAATGTTGTGTTATTTGTAGCAGTTGCCCCAATTATATCACTTGAAATTACCTGTGACACACTGTATGTATCTGCCAATGTATTTACAAGCGAACCATCTGGGCGCTCCAGGCGTAGTGTGAGTCGTGTGAGCGTTGCAAGTGGGGTAGGCTTCCATTCACGTTGGGCCTTCATGCTTTTTGGGATGAACGCAAAATACCCCTTATTGGACCCATTTGTGGATGAATCTGACGTCCAGTTTGCATCATACTGAAGCACCGCAAATGCATTGTCCAAATTGTTATCTGTACCATAGTTGTTGGCGTCAAACTCTCCTACACGCAAAGTAAGATATGGGAAAGTTAGTGCATTACAGTTAATATCTGTATTATAGACCTCAGATGGAGTTACTGTAGTTTGACGAATCAAGATGTCTAGGCCCTCTGCAGGAATAATCGCCTTCACAAACTCAATGCGCACAATGTTACGGAACTTCACGTTGGCCGCAGGGTTGAGACCGAAGGTCTGCTTGTTGTTTGCAGGGTCAAAGGTCACATAGAAGTTGTAGCGGTTGTCCGTGGTGTTTGTCGCACCGTACCAGTCACGGTCCGCAGAATACACAAAGAGGTTGTTCTCCACCTCCTTATAGGCCACCACATCGTCGTCCTTAATGACCACCTGCTGGCTGAGAATCTTGCGGTCATCCAGTGGGGGAGGTACGAGGTTGGGCGATGACGTCGCAATCCCTCGCTCACGGGCGTCCTCCATATCCACGCCAGCGACTGTCACGCGGGGCGGACGGGTCTCGGCAGGCACTAGCACATCCACCTTTCTGGCAGTTGGCGTGTCAGTGAGCAGACCATCCTTCTCACGTGCCTTCTTGGCACGCTCGTAGAGCTCCATGGGCGTCGGCCCGTCGTCGTTAAAGTCAATCTTGAACTCAGGAATAGGGGGCGGCTTGGGCTTGGCATCCATCGCCGCACGCTCCTTCTGGAGACCATCTAGACGTGAGTTCGTGTCCTGGAAAAGAGCCTCCAGACTTGTAGAGGCGGGGCCATCAGGCATCACGGTACCCTTAGAACCACCCGAAGCAAAGAACTCATTCTCTTCTTCGCGCGCAGGAGGACGGCCGACTGCACGAGCAGCCACTACAGGCCCAGGCCCACTGACTGCCGTTGCAATTGCAGCCTTCGCCTTTGCCGGGATGGTCTTCAGAGTGTTCGCAAACTCTGTGGCAGTCACAAGAAGAGTCTCTTTGTTCAAGAACTGGAGTGGCTTGGGACCTTGGACTTCAAACACCTCATTGATGTAATGATCCAAGTAGCCTTCTAGCTTTTCGGCGGTCTCTCCCGTAATAGAGTAACCCTTCTTTGCAAGGTCTTTAGTGAGAAGCCCGTAGAGCATATGACGGTTTTCAGAGCTCATAAATTTTTCCTTTATAGGTGGCGCTGCAGCCGGCGGTTGTGAATATACAGGACGACTCATACTAATCACTAGTAGGGATAGTATAAAGCGTTTTTAGACGGGAGCGTGAATTTGAACTAAGTTTTGGGGCCTTACAGTATAAGTAAGTATGGGTGTTCAAATCATAGTAGAATCTACAAGCAATCCGACCTTCTATGCGCGCGATGATCCAAAGCGATACTTGAAGTGGGCGTGGCGGGATATACGTTGGGAGGAAATCTTTGACTGCATTGGCATAGAAATGTCAGCACATATGTACTATGATGATCCAGAGTATAACTACAGGTCGCCACAGGAAGTCGTCGCAATGAGAAACGCTATTCAGGCGTTTGTGGAGTGTGATATGTCATATTGTGACGAAGCCACCATTCAGTGTCGTGATGAACTACATAACGACGCTGTACAGTTACTGGCGTTCTTTGACTACTATGTGGCGCACGGGGCACATATACGCCTATACTAGTGACACACATAGGTTAATATAGCAAGCTATAGTATAATATGGCAAGAAAGGCAAATGGACCTATTGTGAGTGCTTTCAAGCTCGGATTTGGTGCGGGACTCGGACTTCTTCTTGCACGTGTATTGTTTTTATTGGTTGGTATGGCACTGTTTGTACCAGGAATGCTTATGTATGCAAAGGAGAAGAAGAAGGCTCAAGGGGACAAGGATACTACAAAAGTCGTGTTTGCGTTCATCCTTATGGGACTAGGGTGTGTAATTGGTCTTGGTCTTGGAGCAGGTATATTGTTTGACAGTATATTGAGCGAATTTGAATAATGTGGCAACTTCTTTATGAGAATAACCAATCCCGTAGCGCCAACATAAACCGGTCTGCTACCGGCCGCTTCACGAACTTCGCAAACGGATAGCCGTGCATCAGGCAAATCAGGAAGAACATGCTATACATGCCACACTCCGAGTTCCCAAACTGGAAGCGCCGCCCATTGAAGCCCAGCACGGCCTTCGGCTCCTCAATGCTCAAATCCTGCATGAAAATCCACACCTGCTTCGGCGGCTTCATCCCGTAACTGTCAAAGTAATACACACCAGGCTTCTTTGCATTCGTATCAATCATCAGGGCCACCCAGTGACTCCCCGAGCCCAAGTGGTTGTCCAAGTTGAAAATCACACCAGCATACCGAATTCCTTCACGTCGCAAGCCCGGAATCTCAATAGAGCACATCTTCGGAATCAGGCACTCCTTTGCACCCCCCTTCTTGTACGGCGACGGGGCCGAGAAGTCTATGGGATGCACCCCGTAGAAACGGAACCACGGGTATGTGTCTTCATATTGCTTCATAACAGCCGCAATGTTGTGGTTGTCCAGCCACTGGTCCGGGTCCTTATCCCAGTCCGCGGGTTTGGCCGGCCGCAACTCCCCTAATAGCTGCTTTGCCAGGGTCCCTCCCAGCTTCTCTAGCATACACCGTTCATCAGCCGACGAGCAACCTGTGCGCTCCCCTACAAGTTTCCGCAGAGTCTTCCCCTTGGCCCCGGTTATGCCAGCTCCAGCCGCAGCAGCTGCCAAATCCTTGTCTGAAATACACGCCCCACGTCGCCTACGTGTCCGGGCCGCCACCCCACGATACCGTGGGTGGCACTTGGGCGCCCCCAAATATTCTTCGTAAATCTTCACGACCATTGTGCGTACGTCTTACTAGTAGGAGGGAAAGAAATCACACCTAGAAGTAAGATGGAAACTACACAGCCTTTTTCACGGTATGTGAAATTTAGCCCACATTTATATTGGCACGTCGTGTTTCCGCTGATGCTACTGACATTGCTCGGGCTGTTTTTATACGTCACTTATGCATATCCCGCCACTGGCGACATTGTCCGCAATTCTGCCATATTAGGAATGGTGACAAACGCTGCAAAAGTTACTGCAAATGCAGCGAAGGCTGTCCAAAATGCGGCCGCCAAGGCAGTAACACCAAAAGCGAACGCAGCAGCAGCAAAACCCACACCCTAATAGTAAGAACACAATGAACGAGAAGATTATACTGATTATTCTTGGTGTAGGCGTTTTAATGTTCCTCGGAAGCTTTATAAGCCTAAGCTATTACGTAGGTGGTAAAGATGATTATGCTGCCTTGCGCCCCATGCTTACAACTGTTTCAATCGTCAATATGGTGGGCGTTGTGCTGTTTATGATTGGTATATTGACATTCTTTGCCCGCTATCCTGCAAATGGGCACCTGTTTAGTGTAGGGTTGTCCGGTTTGGCTATCTTCCTCAGTTTCACAGCGGTGAGTGTGAGTGTGTTAAGCAAGGTCTATAGCTAAAATGAGAACACAGCACATATAGACTGTTGAAATCTTATGCGGAACATATTGGGGTCCGCAATTGGAATCAACGACGGTGCAAACGAATTTGAGAGTACTGAAATTCCTTGCAACGTGAAAGCCACGCGCATTTTCTGCCCATTTGCCGCCATTCCAGGAAATCCTTCCTGGGCCTCGCCTCCCGCCGTCACATAGTTCAGTGTGCGTGCCGACGCCCCCATAAAGAGCGTCAGTCGCTTGTTATTGACCAGCGGAAACAACATTCGCTTGAAATGTTCTGCCGTAAGCCCAAGTGGAAACTGGAAAAACGTTTGCTGGTTCTGTGCCAGTGTCATCGCCATGGCTTCGTGTAACAGTGCCAACTTGCTCACAAAAAACGGATGATCGCTCGCGTCAAACACAATGCGGCCTGTGTGGGGGTCGTGGTGAATGACTGTTAGGGTCGGTGTGAGAATCGTCAGCGTATTCAGGCTGACCGCGGGACTCTTGTATTTGAGCGGTGCCACAAGTACCCGCTGGTTTTCCGAGGGCTGAAAGGAGCCCAAGTTAATATACTGTATATCCAATGTTTGTGCAGGTATCCATAGCTCCATATGCGGCACACGTATTACTTGGTTTGCGCCGCGGCAGCTTAGGCTGGCCTAAGCGGGTCGCCGCATATTACACCAATATGTCCCTAAAAGTCCCCAATCTAGTATGGATAGGCCCACGTGGTGCAGGCAAACGGACGGCACTTCAGGGCTTCCTGGAGTCCTACACGCGCCGCATTGGGCAGAACTACATCCTCCAGACAAAGCGCTGGCAACTCCAAGGCGGCGACGGCGATGGCGGTGAAATCACGACGACGGTGGAAGACAGCGGGTCGTCGGCCAAATCTGAGAAGAAAGGGCTAGTATATGAAGTGTCGCGGATTCACCAAGGCTTTGATGTGGCTCGCATGAGTTTGCAGGACAAGAACTACATACAAGCCATATTGGAGACCTATCAGGGCACGTCCAACATTTTGCTCGGTGAAGGGCCGGCGGCGAGCCACGTGCTAGTGATTTACCATGCGCATTTGCTCAGTGAGGAGAGTGTAATCTTACTCCAGGAACTTCTGGAGAAGTACTCGGACACCGTCAGCATCCTCCTAACAGCCGAATATCCGTTGTCGCACCGCTTGGCCGACTGGTTTATGGAGATTCCCTACCCTGGCCCTGACCGGTCTTACACGACCTTGCGCGGGAACCACGTCACGCTGCCGGCACTTCCTGAGGATGGTCAGGGTGATGCGTGGATGCGTTTCTTCCAGGAGTCGTGGGACAAGTGGCGGGCTCACAAGACCAAGACGTGGAGTGTGGATGATGTGTTGGTGATTCGCCAATGGATTTACACGTGTATGCAGCGAAATTTGCGGTGGTGCGATATGATTATGTATTGGACCCAGACGATTTATAAGAACTGGAAGGCGGGTCGCATGAGCGCTGCCGAGGCGAAGAACGCATTCAAGGTGCTGGCCGAGGCGAAGACGGGCGGCGGCTATGTGATGTTGCCGAGTTACCGTATTCCTGTTGCGTGGGAGAATTTCATGATGGATTTCTTGGGTACATTTGGTGGCGCATAGGGGACGCGGAGCGTCCCCTAAACCCCTCCCTTGAATAAGGGCTTCGCATTGGCGTAATTTATATATCTACATATAACCACGCCTCCACAAATTTGAATATATTAGAAGGGGGTGTGGGAGAGGTACCCCCCATGTCTCTTAACGAAAAAGTCACCGTCAATGTCGGCAGGCCAGGTACCATGGGGTATCGCCCAGGGCACACTGGAAAAATCATCGGCTACGTGATTGAGCTTGACAAGCCCACTGACGTAGAAGAAGTGTTGTCTGCTAACGGCCGAATGGATATTGGCGGAGACAAGTACGCATTCACCACAGACGGTCGTACCTTGTACTCTCATGACATCAAACCAGCAACACTTGTCAAGAAGTAAATTTGAAGTCGGTCATCACCCACCCTAATAGTACCCCCACCCAATCAAAACAAGCCCACAATGAAAACCATCCTCTACAACGGAATCACCTACAAAGTCGGCCAGTCCGCTGAAGAAAACTGGTCCCTGGTCCAGCACGCCAACAAGACCCACTACTGGGTCCATCTTGACGGCAAGCCATCGTGCCACGTCATCGTGGAAATGGATATGCCTATTGAGGCTGAGCTACAGTATGCCGGCCATCTTTGCCTTGCGCAGACTTACAAAGATAAGCCAGCGCCAGCCAAATGTGTCTTCGTCAGCACACCTGTGCGGAACTTGAAGCTTGGGTCCAAGCCAGGTGAGGTGCTGTTTCGCAAGGAGGACCAGGTGACATACTTCCTTCTCTAATAGTCCTTCTTGCGATTCTCAAGTGCATGTTTCACATTTGTAAGAGTTCCATTTAGCCGCTGCATTTCATTCAAATGCGCCCGACTGTGTTGAAATGCCTGAAAGGTACAACATGCAATAAATAGTTTGAACCCAATGTGGCCATAGATAGGATAGAGATTCATTATTGAGTAGGACGCACATTAGTTTTAAACCACGCCGCAATTTCATTGCGATTCTTATACGCCTGATAACCCGCATAGGCCGATGGAACAATGACTGTTAGAGGAATATGTATATATTTTTCGTTGCTGATTGCGTAAGCTAGACCGGCTCCGCATAAAAAACTACGGGTTGTGGTGAAAAGCACATGGCGCTGTGTAGTGGATCTAATATACTTGATAATAGTTTGTGGTATGGTCATTTGCATTATATGTTGGAAGTGTCTTTAAATATATATAGTGGATATAAATGCGGAGCTAGATTGGGAGAGGGGGTTTAGGGGGACAGAATGTCCCCCTGCCCCATCTGGTCCAGAAGATGGAGGTTAGAACCTCTGTATCGCGGTCCGCCGAATGTGCCCCAACAGGGGCCTTGGTGCCAAAGGTGGCCTCATACAGCTCATCCAAGCGTGGCATCTTGTAGGGGTCATTGGGCTTCGGGTATTTCGCCGGCAGTCGCAGCTCGTCACGTGCAAGGATCATTGTACAAACTTCCGCTTCATAGGGCCAAATGACCCGTGGGTCTGCATCCAGTCGCCACTTCAAGGCCGCATGGACCACATTGCGGTCAAAGTCCATGTTATGTGCCACGATGTAATTGCAGGTCCGCACGTCATTCACAAAGGTATGCAGGACTTCACGTAGCGGGTCACCACGCTCGTGGGCGATTTCGTCCGTGATTCCGTGAATCTTTGCGGCGTCGGCTGGAATGTTCCAGCCTTGAGGCTTGATAATGTGGGTTTCTTTTTTGACCGGCTTGCCACCTTCGCACACAATCCATGAGATGCTCACAAGATCTGGCCAGTTCCCGCGCTGGAGGATGGCATTCAAGCCTTTATCTTTAGGGAGGCCGGTGGTCTCGGTGTCAAAGAAGAGAATACGGGAGTTCATAAAGTTGGGTGCGCGACCTGTCATTGTATGAACGACTCAATTTTACCGCGCATATAAACCGCACTCACACCCCTAACAGTAGAACCCCAGATGCCCATCGCTTTTGATATTGAAGAGCTCCGTCAGCGTTTTGGTTGCACCACCTATTTGGAGACTGGTCTCTATGACCCCCGTGTAGATGTGAGCTGTCGCAAGGCCCTACAGTGTGGCTTCAAGAAGCTCTATACTGTGGAGCTCCGTCAGGATTGGGTAGAGCTTGGCAAGGCCGAGTTCGCGGCCGACGTAGAATCCGGCAGACTACGTGTGATTCACGATGACAGTGCCAATTTGGCTGCACATATTCACGGGAATGCGGACTTTGACGAGCGCACCTTCTTCTTCCTGGACGCCCATGTGGATAACCATTTGATTAAGAACTACGTGAAGCGGTGCCCTATTGTGGAGGAGCTAACGGCGATTAAGGAGCTGGCACGCAAGGACCACGTGATTTGCGTGGATGATATGCGTATTATGCGGACCCCGTTCCCTTGGCGTGAGGAGTCGGGTGGGAATATCAACTATGAGGACAAGATTCGCGAGCTGATTTGTGAAATTAACCCCGCGTACCAGTTTATGTATTTGGATGGGCACGTGCCTGGGGATGTATTGTGTGCTTATATTGCTTAGGAAGGCTATGTTTAATTTCTGGGGGTGTTGTAGAAAGTTATGCAACAAGTTGCTGACCCGTTTGCAGCACAGGGACAAATACGCCCTGCTAGCCCAGTAGGAAATAATAATAGTCAAACATTATTGCCAAAAAGGACTGTTAAAAATAAACTACGTAATATTGGAAGAAGTATAAAACGTTCTGTTAGCCCACCAGCACCTGGAAATCCGAACCTTGTTGTTAAATCTCGTAAGTTTTGTAATTTAAGTCCTACAGAGCGGAAGGGTATTGTTAATGCAATACGCCCTTCACTTGAAAGTGCTATGGGGCCGTCGGCTGTTTCTGGGTTAGCTACTATCATTTCTGATATAACTCAAAATCCAACTACAGCAGGTGATAAGGCGGCTGAAATTCAGACACTTTTTTCTAGTGTTCAAGGACCTGGTACAAATACTGTGAATCCTAGTAGGCCTGCTGCACTGCCAAGAGCATCTGTACCTGTTGCACAATCTAATCAAAATGAAAACCTAATTAATTTTCCTAGTAGTCAAGAACCTGATATAAAAGCTAGTTTACCAGAAATATTAAATGGATTAAAAGAAATAACTCAAAGTATTGAAACTGCAAATACTAAAGGTGAAATTATAAACATATTATATATATATCTTAAGTATTATGATAAAAAAATACCCCAGCTGCGTAATTTGAATAATAATACTAATACTTCTCAAGAAACTAAAAATATATTATCTCAAATATTTGATTACAATGAACATTTTACTAGCATATTAAATAGTCAAGTGACGAATTTTGGTATCCCATTAGCTGAGATAATTGAAAAGTATGAGTCACTGCCTTCTAATAATTTTAATGCATATATTCAAAATATTTCAAAAAATACTAATAGAGGTGGTCGCCGTCGCAAAACCCGTCGCTCAGTTCATCGCTCTATAAAGCGTAAGGCTTCTCGTAAGGCCAACCGCAAAGCCAATCGTAAATCACGTCGCAACTAAACCCGAATCTCCACTACTAGTAAGAACGTATGCATACACAGCATCCATTATGGCAGCAGCTGTACGCATCCATACTAGCAGAGGCAAAAAAGCCCGCACCAACCTGGACTCGTGGCACTCTAACAGCAGCCGATAAGGCCTGGATAGAGGAAGCTGGCGAGCCGTCCAAGTTTGACCGCCAGAACCTCCGATCGCAACTGTTAGGGGAGTTGCGTGCCGGCAAAGCCCACGCCTACGTACGTGAATGCCCTTACGGGCGCATTGTAGTCCTTACACACACCAAGACCCCTACAAAGCGAGACTTGGAAGTGTTTGATGTGTGGGGGCGTATTTTCCGTATTTTCAACGCAAAGGGGGCAACAAAGCCCAAGCCGGCAGCCCTATGGTTTGCTGTGCAGGCTAAACGGGCCTGGCCGGCCCCAAATACCCCGTGCGGACCTGAGCACATAAACGGGGGCTACTGCATGGCCTGTAAGCCAGGGACCATTGTGATTTACCGCCACGAGGACGCAACTCGCGTACTCATCCACGAACTCCTACATGCATTCTGTACGGACAATCACGAAGAGCCGATTGAAATCGTAGAGGCCAAGACCGAGGCCTGGGCAGAGCTCGTACTGGCTGCAATGAGAGAAGCGGGGATTGCTGGGCCACGATTCAAAAACGCCCTACATGCACAATTGGCGTGGTCGGCTGCACAAAATGAGCGGCTCCAACGTGAGCACATGGTTCGCACACAAGCAGACTACGCATGGCGTTACACTGTGGGCAAATCCGAAGCACTGGCTAATATGGGATTTGGAGAGCCCAGGGGTGTTGTGGCAGCGCGTGATGTGCGGGCTAGCTTACGCTTGACGCCGCCGAATGGGCCAAATGGGGCGTTATAATGATAATACGGAGTTACTATTATAAGTAATTAGTGAAGCTATTACAAGGTACTATTAGGGTGTTGTGATGAGTATTTTGTATTTTGCAAAATACGAAATACCCCTCGTGGGAAGGCGAGGCCGCCAGGCCGAGCCATGGATGAAAAATTTTTCGCAAACGTATTTCGCCACCCAAATCTCCCTAATAGTAAATACAGTAGATGCGCTTTGCGCTCTCCCGAGGGATATTATATTAATAGAAAAGTATTATTACAATTATGAGAGTGGCTATTACACACTCATCATTGTAGGTGCTATTAGGGATGTTGGGTGGGTTGTAAGCAGATGTATAAAGTACGCCAATGCGAAGCTTTTATTTAAGGGAGGGTTTTAGGGACGGCACGTCCCTAATGCGAAGCCTTCATTCAAGGGAGGGTTTAGGGACGGCACGTCCCTAATGCGAAGCTTTTATTTAAGGGAGGGTTTTAGGGACGGCACGTCCCTAATGCGAAGCTTTCATTCAAGGGAGGGTTTTAGGGACGGCACGTCCCCCCCACCCGAAGGTACTCTCCCCCGCGTAAATCATATACAAGAACCCGTCCTCGGCCTTATGGTACTGGTAGAGCTGGCTAAGGAGGGTGGAAGTGGTCGGCAGGGTGTTATTTACAAATAAAAAAAGGGACTTTTCGGGCGCCAATGACAAACGACGGCGCACCACATAAATAAACTGGCCGACGGTGAGGTCAGCGGGAGCAAGGAATTTATGTTTGTCTAATTCGGGGGCGTCTGTGTGTTTGGCTTTATTGACTATAATAGGGATTCGCCCAGGATATCTTTGATTTATGCGCTGGACCTCTGCTTTTCGTTGCTCCAGGCTCATCAAGGGCATACACTTACTGTTAAATACGTTTTATGTGTCTAGGCCGCTACGCATTGCAACGGTGTAGTGTTTAGTGCTGCTCGTAGCCGTAGTGAGTGTGGTAGAGAATCTTCTGGATGGCGGGCCAGGACGTGGTGCTGCCGGCCTGGACGCCCAGGAGAGTCGCAAGGGTCGCATCGGGCACAATGATGCTCTTCTTCTCGCCCCAGAGCTTGTTCTCATAGATGTAGGTTTTGATGCGAGTGATGACCTCCGTGGGGGCAATCTCGGTTGTATTACTGACACCGAGGAAGGTGTAGAGGGAGTCACTGACCTTGCGGGGGATGTTGAAGACACAGGGGCGCTTGGCGGCCTCCTCGGCGCCTGCGACGGTCCCATCGCTGGTCTCGGTGAGCTTCTTCTTGTTCTTGCGCTTACGGGCATCCTTCACCTCGCGGTTGTGCTTCACAATGAGCGCCTTGAGGCACGCAATGCTGGCATTGGCCTCATCGCGAATCTTGATGAGGCGGGCGAGGTTTGCGTGGATATCCTCCACAACGGTGGGCTTCGGGACGGGAGTAGTAGCTGCAGTAGTGCCCGTGACCTCCGTTGCAGTGGGGACCTCAGAGCCGGCACCGCCAGTAGCAGGAACAGGAGCGGCCTCAGGCACAGGCTCAGGCTCAGGCACGGTCTCAGCGGTGGCCTTCTTGGGGCCGCGCTTCTTAGCGGGAGCAGGAGTAGTAGTCTCAGTAGTGGCAACAGGCGCAGCAACGGGCTCAGGAACAGGTGCAGTGGTCTCCTCAGCGGCCGTCTTCTTGACGATGCGCTTCTTCATGGTAGTCGTAGTGGCAGCAGGCGTGGTAGTGGCAGAGTTCATTGGAAAGCTTGGCGTGGGTACCTTACCATCAGCACACAAGGCAAATCAATTTTTGACCCTGCGACTTAGGTGCCGGGTCCGGTCTATGGGCCACGCCCACTTTTTTTTGAAATCCTACAGGACTCACTAGAGGTGCGAGAGAATCTACACCCCTAGCGTCACAATACAACAGGCCAAACCTACTACACCCCTAACAGTACTCTCTATTGACGCACCGGTCGCCGCAAAAACCCGTAGAAAACACCCGCAGAATCATTTAATACTATCCCGTACTTGTAAAATGAGAACCTGCTGGGGAGAACATACAAAGGCCTGCAAAGAGCGCGCAATGAACGGCGATTACTGCTTTGACCATTCGCTCGTAGTCCCACACGACCCTTACGCCAAGGCCCCGCCGTGGATTGCTACGGAGCGCGAAGTGGCTGTACAACGTATCATAGCACGGGCCTGGCGGGCCCGTGGTCCAGCCCTTGTCCAGCGCACGGCCGGCCCCTATTGCAGAACAACCTGGTTCAGCCTGGCGACTAATGAGGAGGAGTTCGCAACTCTAGAGCCGCTCACGGCCATCCCGACGCCCTACGTGTTTACTTTCGTGGATTTACAACACAAGCTCTGGGTCTTTGATATACGGTCCTTGGCAGCCTCACCGCGCAATGGGGCTGCGCTGCGAAATCCGTACAATCGGGTCAGCCTAGAGGCGGCCGTGGTGGCTCGCTATGAGGCGCGTATGTTATGGCTCCAACGGCGCGGCTATTGTCGCATCGTCTATGCCCCTAGCTCACTCCTAACTGTCCGCCAACGGTGGAATCACCGTATTTTGGAAGTGTTCCTGACGTTGGATTCACTGGGATTTATTGTGAATCCTGCTTGGTTTGAAGAGCTGACTCCGCCGCAACACATGTACTTCCGTTACCAGTTGGATGATATATGGTCACGCCGTGTCAAACCAGAAGACCGCGAGGCAATGCTGCCTGGAATTACGGAGCGCACTGGAGGTCGGCTATTTACACGCCGTCTATTCCCTGGAATTGGCCCTGATATGACCGCCGCGGAAACATTGCAGCTGATTGAGCGGCTTACCACTGCCAGCCCCGATAAGACACTGCGAACGCTCGGCGCGCTCTACATCTTGGCCGCATTGACTACTGTTAGTGAGCAGGCACGAGAAGCGTATCCGTGGTTGTGGCCTTATAGGTAGGGGAGCTGCGCTCCCCTAAGCCCCCTAGCCCTAAATATAGCTTCGCATTCGCAGACATATTCCGTCCATATATACCTTCTTATATTTTATTACACCGTAATAGAAATTACCCTTACACAATCATCACAAGCAGGCATCTGCCACATCCCTAATAGTACCCTACTAGTGATATGTTTGATTTGCAATACAAATTGACACGGGGACAACACCCGCGTCAAAAATTGATTTGAGATTCCCTGTCCCTAAAATACCACCCAAGCCCAAGCTAAAGATGTCCGACTCAATCGTTTTCGCCACTAACTTTAACGCCACCAAGCTTACCATCTCAGATGTCCGCACGAATCCCACTACGAAGGCCAAGCAGGCCTACATCAACTACAACGGAGGGAAGTTCATCGTACAGACGCCTCACCATATGAACCTGCCCTTTGGACTCGGTGTCCAGGATAAGAGCAAGTTCGGCGGTACCGGCTTTGAGTACAGCCTTGACCTCTCCCTCAACGGCTACAATGACGAGAGCAGCCCCGTAGGCCAGTACTACGAGATGCTCCAGGGTCTTGACGAGTACATCATCAAGACTGCTGTCAGCAAGTCTGAGGAGTGGTTCGGCAAGAAGAAGTCCGAGGAGGTCATCCGCGATATGTACAAGTCCGCGGTGAAGATGCCTCGTGACGAGTCCAAGGGCTACGCGCCCACCCAGAAGATTAAGCTCCGCAAGAACCAGAGCGGCGAGTTTGAGACCAAGTTCTATAACCCTAAGGGCAAGCTCTACAAGGACACGCCCATTGAGGACCTCCTACCCAAGCGCGCCCAGGTCACTGTGCTTCTCCAGTGTGCCGGCCTCTGGTTTACCGCCGCCGGTTTCGGTGTGACCTGGCGTGCCCAGCAGGTCGTCATCCATAAGGTCCCTGAGAAGATGAAGGAGTTCGCCTTCGTTGGGACCTTTGAGGAGGGCGGTGATGAGGAGACTGGAGGCGGTGGTGCCGGTTCAGATGACGGCCCTGCCCAGATTAACGATGACAGCCTCCTTGGTGCTATGATGCCCAAGGCTGTTGTTAAGGCTTCTGCTCCTCCTCCTCCCTCCGCGCCAGTGGATGAGGAGTCTGACCACGAGGCCGAGGACCACGAGCCCATTCCTGCCCCTGCACCTGTCAAGACTACCACGGTCAAGAAGGTTGTGAAGAAGGTCGTGAAGGCATAAATGCCTAGCCCTCCTTGAGCGAACCTTTGGTTCGTGAAAGGTCGTGAAGGCGTAAGCCTTGCCGTCATACGCTACGCTGAAGGCTTAAGCCTAGCCTTCCTTGAGCGTACCTACAGTTTGCAAAAAGCCGAATCTACAGTATAATTTACCCCAAAAATAAAACGAGCACAACACAACATATGTATATTACATTTTTGTAATGTAATATATATATATATTAATATATTTTTATTGTACGTTCATTACATATTTACTGGTATGTTATGTTTGTGATAACTAAGGGTGTTCCAGATACACTAGTGAATCTAGCACCCGTTGCCTGTGCAACGACCCAACCTAGTGCCGGCATGCTAGAAGAATCAACTAAGCCGCTTGTTGAAACACTTGCAAGGTCTGTAGAAGTGGTTTCATTTCTGAAAGTAATTGAACCGCTAGCATATGTAATGGAATATGTGTATTGTGCAGAAATGAATTCAGCTGCCAACATTGTTGCATTTTGACGCACATATGCAATACCATTATCTAGTTTTATACGGAAATACAATGATGTAGGTTCAGCAGTGAATGACGAATCTGTGTTGCTTATACCAATATCAACATAACCAGCTCCACCAAAGTTTGCCCCACCTGATGTCATTCCACCTGGCACGGTGAAGGTTAATTTAGTATAATTTCCACCATTAAGTTGTCCTGGTGGTGTGTGATTTAATCCGTTAAATACACCATTTCCAACGATACTGATTGATGTGTCAGATAATTCAACGTTTGCACTATTGCTGTCATTATTTACTACACTCAACGCGTAGTTTGGAGCGCCTCCACCACCGCCACCACCACCGCCACC
>JACCEB011013418.1_pt1 | contig 24691 bp, 36 predicted proteins | sample 7454761 | NCBI WGS metagenome assembly JACCEB01 (sample SAMN15323454, study PRJNA562643) | freshwater metagenome | isolation source: river surface water | place: USA:Blue River Watershed | collected 2017-08-18
AATGACATGAAACGAGGTAAACTCTAGTGTCATCCTAGTACTCCGTATGGTCTAGGGTGGCACGTAAAAGAAAACATAGTACGAACACCCTTGCTAAACTTTGCTGGCGAAGTACCCGGCTCTTACCCGGGAAAACAGAGTTCGATTCTCTGAGCAAGGACCATTACGGGAGTATGGCGCAGCGGTAGCGCAGCGGACTTTTAATCCGTTGGTCCAGGGTTCGAATCCCTGTGCTCCTACCATATAAAAACACATTACGAACGGTATCGCTTTTTAGCAAAGCCCGTGCCAAAGTAGTCAGTCTAGGATAGTGTGTTTCTATATGGTAACACCATAAGAATGACAATTTGATGTTAGTAAGTGAAAGTCACAGTTGTGAGTAGCTGGCCAGCCAAAGCAAATGTAAACAACGGGAGGCGCAAAACCTCTGTACAAAATATAGACACGTTGGGCAAGTAACTGTAATAACGTACCGACTGCCGTCCGGACTTGTATAATCGGCTGAATGGTTCCAATAACGTGGTGGAACGTTCAAGTTGTCATCCTTATGGTGATGTAGCATAGCGGCCAATGTACCTCCTTCATACGGAGTCTATCGTCGGTTCGAGTCCGACCATCACTACCAAAATATCTGATATATAATTTTGTGAACATATATCAAAATTTTTTAAACTCCGAAACGCATAAACAAATCTACAACCAATTATCTGGCAACGGATTTGCTTGGTACAATTACAAAACTGTAGTTGGAGATAGCATGACTCAATCGGATACTTTTTTTGTACCTAATGTGTTTAGGCATTGCTTTGTACAAGATTACAAAGTACAGTCTCAATGGATTAGATTGATTGAGCCTATTTTCTTTAAATTAAAAGACTGTATGCAGATTGGTAATTTAGAAATTATCAATCTACATGCTAATTGGTTGTTTCCTAATAAGTCTAAACCAAATCAAATAGATTATCCTCATATAGATAAGGATGACTTTAAAGATGATTGTTATACGGTTTTATATTATCTAAATAGTTGCGATGGAGAAACTATCTTATATGATAATCTAGTCGAATCGAACAAAGATATTGTTCTAAATAATTTAAAAATTTTAGATACTATCAGACCAGAGGCCAATAAATTAGTTGTATGGGAAGCAAAAAGAGTACACTCTGCACCTGCTTACATTACTGAACCGAGAATGGTCTTGAATATGAATATAAGGGTTGCTAAATGAATTTCAATAAAGATGCATTTAGTAACGGCCAAATAGAAAGTAAACTTTGGCTTTGTCAAGAACTAGAACATCTAGGCTGGACTAGCGAACTTACACATGTATACGGTGGTTGGTATGGCATTTTATCTTTTTTACTTTTAAGTAGAGAAAAGTTTCAAGTAGACCGTATAGAAAGTTTTGATATAGACCCGTCATGCGAGTCTATAGCAGATATGATAAATGAAAATTGGGTGCGGCAAGAATGGAAATTCAAAGCATACACGTTAGATTGTAATCAAGGTGTGAGAGGTAGCCCGGACCTAATTATAAATACAAGCACTGAACATTTTAACAGTATGGAATGGTTTAATCGCATTCCCGGTGGTACCGCAGTCATACTGCAAAGTAATGACATGCCGCACGAAGATCATGTTATAAATTTTCAATCATTAGATCAGTTTATAGAACACTTTAATTTAAGTAACTTGGTATATTCGGGTAGCAGAGATTTTGTTTACCCGGATTGGAAATTTACACGTTACATGATTATTGGTTTCAAATAATGCGGGTGTAGCTCAGTTGGTAGAGCACTACCTTGCCAAGGTAGATGTCGAGGGTTCGAACCCCTTCGCCCGCTCCAAAATATAGCCCTATAAGCGTTTTAATTAAGGTCATGGTAGCCTAGGCATACAAAAATTAAAAAGACGCTTAAACGACGTTTAAATGGGTCCAAGAGTGTTGTGAAAAAACAACAAAAAAGATATTGACATAGCACCTTACCGGTGCTATAATTTTATTAATGTAGGGGTGGCAGAGAGGCCCAATGCAACAGTCTGCAAAACTGTAAAACCGAGGGTTCGAATCCCTCTCCCTACTCCAGAGATATAGATATGATAGAAGTAATATACAACAATCAGTCACACGAGTTTAAAGATCTTAACCAAGCAATGTCGTGGGCAAAGGTTCTTGGACAGTTCGTGACTATAAAAATTAACGGAATGGAACTTGTGGGCCGCTTTGGTGTTGACTCTGTGGCGGATGGTAAGTGCCCAGATGGTGTTGCTTACGATTGGAACAAGGCAAGCCGCATTGGCCGTGTTAAAAAGGAGCGGGTATAATGCCGTGGATTGAAAATGTATCACTGGGAGATATTCCTAAAGGTCGGCATCACAATGCTGGCGAGAATAGTATGCTGATACAAATCGTCGATCCAGCTATGGAGTTTCCTACTCCTATGCACACGTTTAAAGAAGTTCATCAATTTGAATTTCTTGATCTCGAGCGTGGTGATAAATGGGGCGAGGAATTTAAAGTAACTGATGCACAGGCAGAACAGCTAGTCAAGCTATTGCAACATGCCATGGATAAACGAATGAATGTGGTTGTTCATTGTGTTGCAGGTGTGTGCCGCAGTGGTGCAGTCTGCGAAGTCGGTGTTATGATGGGCTTTGATGACTGCGAAGGATTCCGTAGCCCTAACTTAATGGTCAAGCACAAGATGATGAAAGTCTTGGGTTGGACCTACGATGAACAAGAGCCGCACACTATCAACGGTGTGCCGTTCGAATATGACGAACTTGGCAACAAGAAAATTTGGGTCTCACCCCAGAAAGAAGATACCAATGAGTAAACCTCCGAAATGTTATCAACTTATAGGAGTTCCAGCTAGCGGTAAGACTACTTGGGCAAATAATCAGGAATGGGCTCTCAAGTGTGCTTATATTAGTACAGACAAATGGGTAGATATCTATGCTAAGGAAACTGGTAGTACCTACTCGAAAGTCTTTAATCATTTTATGCCGACTGCGGTCGACTGCATGGTTAAGGAAGTTGAATTAGCTAGAGATTTGGGCAGAGATATTATTTGGGACCAAACTAGCACGACTGTAAAAAGTCGTTTGAAGAAATTCAATATGTTGCCCAATTACTATCACATTGCTGTGGTGTTTCGGACACCCGAACACAAGGAACTCATGCAACGATTGATGAGCCGTCCGGGAAAGGAAATTCCGGATCATGTTATTGCCAGCATGATTGCAAGTTTTGAAATGCCCACAGAAGCAGAAGGGTTTAAGGAGATTTGGTACACTTGACAAATTCTCCTTTTGATTGTACAATATAGTTATAATGAAAGGAGCGATATATGCCCAGTGTATTTTTAGTCAGCGACACGCATTTCGGCCATACCGGTGTATGTCGCTTTACACGTAACGATGGTGTTACAAAATTAAGGCCGTGGGATAGTCCTGAGGAAATGGACGAAGCCATGGTCAAGGCCTGGAACGAACGAGTCCGGCCCACCGACAAGGTCTACCATTTGGGTGACGTTGTTATTAACCGTAAGGCTTTGAAGACATTGAGTCGCTTGAACGGTGACAAGGTCTTGATTCGTGGTAACCATGACATCTTCCGCGATGACGAATACAGGCAATATTTCCGAGAGCTTCGTGCATACCATGTTATGAACGGAATGATTTTGTCACACATTCCTGTCCATCCAGAAAGTTTGGGCAGATTTGGTGTTAACATTCACGGACACTTGCATGCTAACCGTGTTAAGAAAATGCGTGGCTTCGATGTTCGTACAGGAGAAATCTTGTACAGCGAAGATAACGATCCTCGCTACCATTGTGTTTGCGTTGAGCAGACTCCAGACTTTGCTCCGATGTTGTTTGAAGATGTTATCAAGCGTATCGAAGCAGAAGGTGGTAGTGTGGGTTTTAGGAACGGCAACGGTCCTACAATGTAAGGTGTTGTATGAAAATCACAGAAGATCAATTTAGATTCGAATGGTTCTCTGGCACCGGCAAAGGCGGTCAGCATCGCAACAAACATCAAAACTGTTGCCGTTGTATTCACGAACCTACTGGTATTACTGCTAACGGTACTGCCAGTAGGAGTCGTGAAGATAATAAACGTGCCGCTTATATTACTTGTTTGTCAAGAATACAAGCACACTTCCATAAAGACAAAGAGCGTGGGCTGGCAGGCACAGAGCGTATTAGAACATATCACGAGCCCGATAACCGTGTTACGGATCATGCCAGCGGCGTTGTGGATACTTATACTAATGTTGTCATTAAGGGCAATATTGAAAGTGTTGTAGAAGCTAGAGCAAAGGTAGTGAGATAATGTCTTATCGTGAATATTATTTTAAACAAATGATTAGGACCGGTAAGGCATTCTTAATCTATTCCAAGGGTTTTATTTTGAATAGAAAAGTCTAAAGAACAGACCCCCGCTTTCTTAGGTTGTGCGGTGAACAATCTAAGACAAATATATGCCCCATTGGACAAATTGGTAAAGTCGGCTCTCTCAAAAGGAGCAGTTCTCTCCGTTCGAATCGGAGATGGGGTACCATGCTCCTATAAGTAAATGGCATACTAGCACTTTGGTAAAGTGCCATTACAAGTTCGATTCTTGTTAGGAGCACCACACAATGCTCCGGTGGCGGAATTGGTATACGCACTACGTTGAGGTCGTAGGTACTGTGGGTTCGAGTCCCATCTGGAGCACCATGCCGCCTTCGTATAATGGAGAATACAACACTCTTCTAAAGTGTGAATATGGGTTCGATTCCTGTAGGCGGTGCCAGTGTTTAAAATTAAATAAGAGCATGAGCACATTATGGTCCTTTGGCGATAGTTTTACACACCCGCATCCAAATAACTGGATAGAACAAATAGCCACACATTATAAGTTAGCAAATAAATCGTTTGGATTTAATGGATCCAGTTTGGACTTTACATATCTTGCGGTTAATAGACACGCTAAAGAATTTAAAGAGGACGATGTTGTAATAGTAGCACTAACAGAAGTATCAAGGCAATGGGTTGTAAAAGATCAGCCAGGGTGTACGCATATACAATCTTTGGAATCATTTGTTCCAAAGAGTGATATAATGTTTTACTACAGATATTTTATGACTTGTGTAATCCCAGAAGTAGTTGAAACAAGGCTTGAAAATTTCTTATGGGCATTAAAGGCAAAAACATTACACCTAAAACAAAAGCCTATTGTATTCTTTTGTTTTGGTTCTACGCTAGACGTTATGAAAAATAAAAGTTTGCCCGAGTTTAACTATGTAAGTTGGCCTTTACAAGCAGTAACTAAAGAAGAAATTGTAGTACAAGATAGGACAAAAAAATTTACAGGCGAACCAAGAGCTAATCATCTAATGCCTAATAATCATAATATACTGGCAAACAAGGTAATAGCATCGTTAGCAACAGGGCAGCAAATTACGCAAGAAGGCTTTGATAAAAATATACTAACACACGAACAGTATCATAAAATGCCGTCGGTCCTTAACTCAGTTGGATAGAGTGCCAGTCTTCGAAACTGGAGGTCGTGGGTTCGAATCCTGCAGGACCGGCCACTAAATAACTGTATGCGTACACAAGAACAGATAGATAAGATTAAACAGCGTATACAGGATCCTTACAATATCGAAGGGTTTCTTAGCACAGCTGAAATACAGTATTTGACACATTTGTTTGATTCGAATAAGCAAAAAATAAATTCTCCTGCTGTATACAAGAATACAGGCCCTGTTACTATTGACCTAAAGTTATTCTCAGATGATGTAATAATTCTTGGTATTATCAATCGATTAAAAAATCATATAGGCAATTTTGAAGTAACTGCGGCATTTTTCTTTTTTACAGATTATCCTCATATTATACACAATGACGATACTTATGAATTACCTGACGGTGTGTATAAAGGAATCACATTGCCTTTAAGAATTGACGGAAATGCAATTCCGAATCTGTGCTTCTTTGATCAATTTTATTTTCACGGCCCTGCAAAGTTTTTCTACGGAGATAAAGAAATACCCACATACTACAATAAACAAGTATACGATTATACCGATGTTGACGGTAGTTTGGACAGTATGTTAATAGATGAATCTACTAGGATATCATATTTGACACACTTAAAGCCGCAATGGCTAAGAGGACTAACTTTTTGGGGAACATTAAAATGGCGTCCAGGCAATGCACTTGTTTTCGACAGCACTAGATTACATTGCGCTAGTGATTTTAGACAACAGGGAATTAAAAGTAAATTAGGCATTAGTATTTTTACAAAGACATGACCCTTTTATTTTTACCAATTGACATAGATATAGATATATCTTCTTTCAGCCAAGAGGATAGTGCTAGTCGACTAACAGCATACAATCCTTATTGGGCTTCGACATCTATATCAACAACTGATATTGAAAGAAACAACTTTGATACAATTTTAGAACAATTGCCTTTTAATAAGATAACGACTATTATACACAAATTTCAAGAAAGAGAAGTACACAGTCATGTAGATGTATATCCTTCGATGATTTTCGAACAAGGAGAATATCAACACATTGTTGATAATGAACCTGCAGGATACAGAATTTTACTAAATGGTAATCTGGATAGGCTAGAAATTTTTAATGGTGTTAATTGGGTAGTTGCCCGAATGCCCAAGTCGCCCTGTTGCTATTTGTTGAATTCAACTGTTGCACAGCATAGAGTCAAAGACGATCCTAATCGTGAACTGATTTATATTCGGGGCTTCTTAGACAAAGAAAAACATTGTAATTTAATAGAAAAAAGTTATAGTAAATATAAAGATTATGCTATCGAATCCTTACTTTAAACCGTTAAATTTTAATCAAGAGTTTTTTGATAAAACTCGAGTTATGAACGAAGTAAAAGATTCTTATTATACAATTCTTAACGGGCACTGGAAGCGATGGAGTTATAAAACAGATTTATTTGATTTATCGCTACACGAACTTTTAGATAAACTAAATTGTGAAATATTAGCAGCAGAAGTTTTTTATACTGCTCCAAACAATTTACTTAGCTGGCACACTGATATGGGGCCAGTTGCTAAAGATTTTATAAAAATTAACTTTGTATGGGGTAGCGATGATCATTCCATGGAATGGGGCGAACCAATAGCAGTCAATAAAAACTATGAATTAAGTCCTACTCAAGCAGGAACAACATACGTCCATTTTAAAAAAGAAGAAGTGCAATTTACGGCTTCTTACAAACTAACATCCCCAACTATAGTTAATGTCGGAAGACCTCATAGAGTTATTAACAATAGTTTAACTAACGGTAGATGGTGCGTGTGTTTAATCCCAGGAATAAAAGGCCGGCCAGATCGAATCATGTTTGATGAAGCATTGGAAATTTTTAGTGAGTATGTGAAAGATTAGAAATTACCTTTGCAACGTTTTCTGTTGTAAAGGGAATGTTCAAAATTAAATGTTGACTGTTGTCGACCCAACTAATGGTTCTGTGTGTTAATCTTGTATTAACGTAGTAAACCTGACCCATTTGTATATTCATTTTCCTGTCGTCCATTAACCAATCGTACTGTAAAGGACCGCAGTTGTTGAGAAATACTATTAGTCTAAAAACATCTCGTGGCATACTAGGATGATCTCTGTGCGGTACAAAATATCCCCCGGTGTTAGATTGTACAACAAATGTACGTCCCAACGGTTTCCACATATCAAGAAACGGGTGCAGGCTTGTGCAAGCCCGATAAACATCAGTAGGCTCATTAAATTCTAATTCGCTTAATCTACGGCGTGCCGCATAACTAGCCTGTGCTAAACTAGGAACATCTGTATGTGTTTTACCAGGAAGGTTAGTTAATGTTAACGCTCGGCGATTATTTGGCCTATCAGTCCTTGGTAAGTAGTCAACCCAGTCATTTTCAAACTGACTGATTTCTTGCATATACTTACCAATGTCAATCCAAATTTTTAAAGGCTCAAACGGGCCTAAATTTAATAGAGCCAGTTCATTAGAAATAGTTTCCTGGCCTACTAAGGTTGGGTCATATTGTGCAGACTGTCCGCTTATTCCTGGAGGTACTTTCATTAGTATTTTCCTGTATCAATTTTGTTTAATTCTCGAAACGCCCATGCACGCTCTTGGCATTGCCAACATGTATTACATCGTGCATCGGTCATTTCTGTACACGAATGTGTTAAGTTGATTAATTCTTCGATATTATTTTCGTAAAATAAGTTTAATATTTTATCTTTATACATTTCGATAAAAGGTAAAAGTATTTTTGGATTATCAGACTTCTTAGGTCTTTTTGGAGCACTAGGTAAACTTGCAAGTATTGGAGGGTTTTGATTTAATCCTATAAAAAGAAAATCAACGTAATTATTATTGAATATTTCTCTAACACCAGAAGCGTTTTGTTGACTATGATGTAAATCAGGATCCCCGACAATCAAGGTATTGGGAATATTTGTATTATATTGTTTGTTTATAAACCCAATAATTGATTTGACATAATGATATGAACCATCATGTTTTGGAACACTAAATGGCTGAATATTAATTTTTGGAAATTCTTTAACTAATAAGGCCAAAAGTATTGCACTATCAAGGCCACCGCTAATAAGTATTCCATACTTTTTGGTTAAATCGACATTAAACATGGCAATATTTACTTGCATCTTTTCTGTTGACAAGTCGTCTTGATTGTGCTACAATAGATGCATAAGTTAGAAATTGTTCTTTAAAAAGTTTTTGCATTCAATGCACCATTCGTCTATCGGTTTAGGACAACGCCCTTTCACGGCGTAAAGAGGGGTTCGATTCCCCTATGGTGTACCATTAAGTGTATCGTTTTGGAAAAAGGCTGTGTCCACTAGCCTAATGCACTGGCAATGTTCGCTCTGTCCTGCAGGCATCGAATACCCAGTTTGAAGTAACGAAAGTAGAATCAGCATCGGCCGGTGCCTCTATACAAGTTACCAAGTTAAAAGCAAACGACAATAGGGCGATTGTTGTCCATAACGAAACGATACACTTAATGGTAATGAATAAGTAAGTATATGCCCCGATGGTGGAATTGGTAGACACGCTGGTCTTAGAAGCCAGTACTTCGGTGTGCGAGTTCGAGTCTCGCTTGGGGCACCAAAATTCGGAATGTAGCGCAGTCTGGTTAGCGCATCTGCTTTGGGAGCAGAGGGTCGTGAGTTCGAATCCCACCATTCCGACCAATTTGACGCAGAGTGTTAGAAGCGGTATCTGGCCAGGCTCATAACCTGGAGGTCGGGGGTTCGATTCCCTCCTCTGCAACCATTTTAGGACGTTAACTCAGTTGGTAGAGTTCCTGCCTTACACGCAGGCTGTCGGCGGTTCGAGCCCGTCACGTCCTACCATTTATTGTAAAATTGATTGTGACCTGATAATAGGTCCACGTGGAGTCACTATCCGGTTAACAAACATAACCAAGGTTAGTCGTTCGTTATCATCTCCACCGAGATAATCGTGTGCGGCATGATGCAAGTGTGCATCAAAAGTAATTAAACGATTGTATACGTTATTAACACGAATACTTTCTTCGTATATACTATTTGATTGCTCTTGTATTTTGGCCAGCTCGGGATTATTTTGTTCTCCAAGTATTTGTCTGCGTTTGGCATCATGCCATTCAGGTCTAGGCAGTATAGTTGGATCTTTTAAACGCATAATGCTTGTGCCGCTATTAGGTGCAGGCCTAGGATTAAGATATAGTATGGCTGTTAGTTGACTAATTTGTCCATCACTATGTACCCACCCTGATCCATAGTCTTTAGTAGTTTTCTGGAATCCCAGATTACTGTCCCAAGTTAATGGATCATTACGCACATCCCAGAATAGACTAAAATATCTCTTGCAAAAGAAATCATAAAATGGTCTATTAATCGTACTGATTTCTTCAGAACGTGTTCCGGGCCAATGACCCATCGGGTCTGGTTTATAATTTAGCGTTAGTGCCCACTCTCTGACTTTATCAGGGTCGGGTAAAAAATTATCTACTACAGATACAGGAATAATGTTCATGGAGATATTTATTTTATAAATAAATCCGAATAAGGAAGCGTGGCAGAGCCCGGTTTATTGCAACGGTCTTGAAAACCGTCGATCGTTAATAGCGGTCCGTGAGTTCGAATCTCACCGCTTCTACCAAACATACAATGTTAAAATCAATCTTTAGTAGTTTTATCTACACTACAAACATAGAGATAGACAATTTAGATCTAGAATCTAAATGCTATCAATTAGAAAAAACGACTCCCGGAATATTTGCCAGTAACGAAGGTGGCTGGCAAAGTCCAGCAACATCTAACTCATCAGGGTTTGAAAATCTTTTCCAAGAAATAAGACAACATTGTAATATAATACATAAAGATCTAGGATTTAAAAAATCTTTAAAACAAGAGATTGGTAATTATTGGATTAATATAAATCGAGATAAAGATTCAAACAATCCGCATGCACATCCCGGAGCATTTTTTTCCGGAGTATATTACATTAAGGCAGAGCCGTTGGCTGGAGCAATATCTTTTATGCATCCGGTATCAACTCATCCTTATACCATACCTTATGGTGTAAACGAAATTGAAACAAGTTTTAATACTTCATCGTACATTGAACAACCAGAAGCGGGCAAGTTGATTATATTCCCATCTTGGCTTGTTCATTATGTACAACCGAATAGAAGCGGAAATGATAGAATAAGTTTAGCATTCAATACCGTTTTGCTAGATAATCGTTGACAAAGGCACACAGAGAAACTATAATAAACACAGTTAAGAATTTGCCCGGATGGTGAAATAGGTAGACACAAGAGACTTAAAATCTCTCGCTTTAATCGGCGTGCCGGTTCGATTCCGGCTCCGGGCACCAAGTATAAGGAGCGTTGGCCGAGTTGGTCGAAGGCACTTTCCTGCTAAGAAAGCATCGGGGCAAAAACTCTGATCATTGGTTCGAATCCAATACGCTCCGCCATTATAAGAAGATATATACAATCTATTCCCTGATAGCTCAGTCGGTAGAGTAACGGACTGTTAATCCGCTGGTCGCTGGTTCGAACCCAGCTCGGGGAGCCAAATATTAAGAGGTAGATATGTCAGGTAAAGGTTCTAGTCCACGTCCCTATAGCGTTGATAAAAAAACGTTTGATGATAATTGGGAAAGAATTTTTTGTAAAGACAAACGTGTTGATGAAGATGCACAGGCCGAAGATGAGGAATGGAAGCGTCTAGAAGAAAATCAGCAACGTGATAAAAACACGGGGGTATAGCTCAGCTGGGAGAGCAGTAGCTTTGCAAGCTAAAGGTCATCGGTTCGATCCCGTTTACCTCCACCAAACATAAAAAGGTAAAATATGCAAGTAAGAGTACAAGAAGACGAAAATAAAATTGGCCAGTGCGGTTGTGGTCGTAGCCCTACGGGCAAGTGTGTTGGCTTCCATGCCCTGAGCGAAGACGAATGGACAGCAGGCAAGACTCAACTGATTCATGCACTACTAGCAGGGCAAAAGCTGAATATTCCACAATCGGATGAGTAAACGGTTATTTACTTTTGGTTGCTCTTATACGCAATATCAATTTCCAACCTGGGCCGATTTTCTCGGCCTTGAGTTTGATCATTATGAAAATTGGGCACTAGCTGGAATTGGCTGCAGAGCAATAGCAGAAAGACTAGCAGAATGCCATGCTAGGAATAATATAACAGCAGACGATGTTGTAATAGTCCAGTGGACTACTCATCTTAGAAACGATTTTTATACTCCTAATCCAATTGACGGAAGAACGGGAATAAATTGGAAGACATGGGGAAGCGTTTTTTCAAAGAAAAATCAAAAGCTCTATGATAAAAAGTGGTTCAGTAACTTTTTCTTTGAACCGGCTTACATTATGCATTGTTTGAACCATATTCTAATGTCTCAAATAATGTTGGAACAAATAGGATGTACATGGTACATGACCAGCATCGGCGATTGGCCTATGTTATGTAGCGACCTCGATGACATTACTGGCAACGGTGAAAAGCAAGACAAGCCTATTACAATACAGAATAAGTTTCCTGAATTAGGTTTTTATATCAAACCAATTTGGGAAGATAGAAAAGATAAATGGTTATACCCTATAGCCCTTAAAGCTAATCAGATGCCCGATGATTGGTATTGGTTTAGGCCTAAAAATCAAGAACCTTGGAGAGAACAACATCCTAGTCCTAAACAACATGTTGCATGGTTGAACGAATACCTCAGACCTAGATTAAATTTAGGGCCGGCTCCTGCGTTCCAAGCACAGTGGATTGATCAGATTGATAAAATTAAAGTACTGTCTAAAGACGATCGTGCCACAATGGAAGATATATTTTTGAATAAGCAGTCAGAGCAAGAGTTCTGGCCTAAGGGTTACTGGCCACGTAGATACGAAGGCTTTTTTTAAGTCACTAAATATTTTATGATGCAAGAAATAAATCTTGGACTTACAGAACCTTCATTCATTCGTGCATGGATGTTAGAGGACACTAGTATATGCGACAAGCTCATTACTCATTTTGAGCAGAGTCCATACAAAAAGCCTGGTACTGTTATGAAAGAAAATCGGCCTAATGTGGTAAAAGATTTTAAAGATTCGTTAGATCTGAATCTACTATTTCATGAACAGATCACACAGGACTATTGTGAACAATTAGCACAAGTATACTCTGCATACACTGATCATTTTTTTGCGCTGACTACGGGTGCGCCGATTAGGGTAGAAGCAGTAAATGTACAGAGATATAATCCTAGTCAAGGTTTTCATGGCTGGCACTTTGAAAGAGCATCTGCATCTTACCCGTCAGGAGCTCGTGTTGTTGTTTATATGACCTACCTTAACGATGTCAACGACGGCGGCGAAACAGAGTTCATGTATCAAAATGTTAAAATAACTCCTCGCAAAGGACTTACGTTGTTGTGGCCAGCTGATTGGACTCATACTCATAGAGGTATAACTAGTTCAACTGAAACAAAGTATATTGTTACAGGCTGGTTTCAGTATTATTAAATCATGAAGTTAATTGTTGCAAATGGGTGTAGCATGGCTAGCGGGTTTGAATGTACAGAACCTGGCAAACAACTTCCTACAGACTGGGAGCATGCGTGGCCAAAACAACTATGCGATATTTTAGGAACGGACGGTTGCAATATGAGCCGAGCAGGCCAAAGCAATTGGAGCATAGCTACAAACATTCAGTCTATTATTATGCAACAGTTTGCTGATAGCAATCCAAAAGATTTATTAGTTGCAGTTGGATGGACCGAATTTACACGTAGTGAATTTATTGCAGACGATGATATATTCTATTTCAACGCAGGGTTCAATGAACGTTTTAACAAAGATGATCTAGAGCCTAATCAAAAGCGTAAAGACGTTTATTATGCTTATCAAGCATGGATCCATCAAAGTATAGACAGCCATTTATCCAAGTTTGCATGGACATACTGGACACTAAAAAACTTTTTAGATCTACGTGAGATACCATATTTCTTTTTTAACAGTATAAGTAAACCAACAATTCCTGCACATGACTTGTTAATATGCAGTGATCCGCAACGTCATAGTCCTCAATTTATATGGGATACAATGTTGAATGATCCTAACTACTTTCATGAAGAAACACAGTTCGAATGGCTTAAAAGAAATTATCCCAACGATACGGTTGGAAGCGGTGTAGGTCAGCATCATTGGAATCCAAAGGCATTACGTGCGTGGGCCGAATTTATTGCACCAAAAATTCTTGACCGATAAATAAAAAGAAGATATAATAGATACATGCTGGTTTAGCTCAGGGGTAGAGCAACTGCCTTGTAAGCAGTAGGTCGTCAGTTCAAATCCGACAACCAGCACCAGACAACCCGGTTTACACTTTTACGTTATAAAAGTGCGTCCCTGAAACGAGAGAACAGGGGGTACACTAGGACCTGACCTTACAGTCCCTGTTGGGGGATACTGAAAACTGCCTAGGGGGGAGAACGCAACTTAAACCCAGAGCAAAAAATGCGTGGACAGAGTAACAGCTCAGTCTAGGGCCTATGTGGTGTAGGTAGCTAGACACTTTATTGAAACATATTATTACAATGGCAGGCGAAAGTCCTACGCCTTAAGTTAAAACTAGATAGTGTGTTTCAATAAAGTGTGCGGGGTTCGTATAGTGGTAATACCTTAGCCTTCCAAGCTAATGCTGAGAGTTCGATTCTCTTACCCCGCTCCACTAAATTCTTTAAATAGTGTCATGCACAACGATAGAGACATTATTGAACTCCCGAACTTAATTCCGAAAAGTTACGCAGACGAAATAGAACGTACTATGACGTCAGTCGAGTTCCCTTGGTATTATAGAAAAAATGTTTCAAGCCAACCGGATCATCCAGATGTGTTTACTAATGACCCGTTTATTAAGATAAGAGATGCATTTATACACTTGTTTTATGACAAGGGCTGGAATATCACAAGTCAGTATGCACCGTTGATAAAACCAATATTACATTTTATGGAAGATACTACAGGGTATAAAGTATTAGATGTCATGAGAATGCGATCTGTTATTACATACAGGGATCCAAACTGGGATGATCGATTTTACTTAACTCCGCATGTTGACGATATTTCCGATGAACATACACATACCCTAATTTATTATGTAAACGACTGCGACGGCGACACCTTTTTTTATAAAGATTTTTACACAACAGGCGACAACTTTAACAAACGATCTTTACTAAAGAGTTTTACTCCTGTAAAAGGAACTGGTGTGTTGTTTAATGGTAAACGATACCATAGCAATGGTGTAGGTAAATTGCATAATCGTGTTGTTATTAACATGAATTTAAAACTCTCGCTGTAGTTCAATGGATAGAACGGGGTCCTCCTAAGACTCAAATCCAGGTTCGATTCCCGGCGGCGAGGCCAAAAAAATTGATATATAGTGTAATCTATAGTAAAATAAACATTTTAAGGAATCAAAATGAATAGCAAAGATCTTAATGGTAGTCGAGGAATACAAATTGATCCCGATAAGTGTTTAGAACAAATTGGGATTGATAGATTCAGCATGGTTTTAGTTGCGGCAGCAAGGGCCCGTGAAATCAAAAGAAAAAATACTCACAGTAATCGAAGAGAACATATATTTCCTACTGTTACTGCTTTACTTGAAATACAGGAAGGCAAAATAGGAAAAGAATATATTAAAAAGATATAATGATTTTTGAAAATATTTTCAGTAACTTTTTAGCAATTGATCAATTAGATCTAGACCATGATGCTATTACAAAGTTTTGTTATGAAAAACTAGAAAAGGATCCTGGTGTTTTGGACAATCAGGTCATGGTTAATTACGAAGAAGGCCATGGTCCGATCTTAGGGCCTCTTGTTGACGAAGTACAAAAACGTTTCCAATTTTTACACAGCAAGTACGATTTTAATCCTAATATAAAACAAGAAATTATCAACGTTTGGATTAATCTTAATAGCAATGGAGTAATCGGTGCGCCGCATACACATTCAACAGCAATGTTTTCTGCGGTGTACTATCCATTGTGTTCAGAAGGTTCTGGTAATTTAGAATTTATTACACCTATTGCCGCTAACAGATATTCTATCCCCGATGGTGTCCGTGAAAAAATGAATCATTTTAATTCTGATATGTGGGCAGTAAAACCAGTTAAGGGAAGAATAGTATTTTTTCCTAGCTGGCTTATGCATTTTGTCAGACCCAATACAGACGGTAAGGATAGGATATCTATTGCGTTCAACAGTCAGTTCGAACATATGGTCGGATACAGATGAGATTGGATTTAGAAAACAACATCTGCTACAATGTTTGGTCTCCTTATGTTTTATCTAAGGTAAAAGAAGTGCTCATGGGGCCTGAGATGCCTTGGTATTTGTGTACTACTGACTATTACGGAAACTATAGTAACCCTAACAGCCATAAGTGGCAACATATAGCATACCATAAAAATGTTAGCAGTAGTTCGGCAGGCCCTTATTTAGAAATGGCAGTATGGGATGCTTTAAGTAAGACACAACAGAATGTTGACGAGTTAATCAGGATTAGATGTAGCGTTACGGAAATAGGCAACGAACATTTTGTAGGCGGGCCGCATGTAGATACTAACACACCTCACATGACTGCTCTGTTCTATCTTAACGACAGCGATGGAGATACTATTATCTATAATGAAAAGTTTGATCCAGCACTTGGGTTAGATCAATACAAGTACTACGAACAGCATGTGGTTAAGCCTACTATTATGAAAACCGTTACGCCAGAAGAAAATAAAATGACTTGGTTTGATGGGTTGCTTTACCATTCAAGTAACTCTCCAACAACAACTGCCAAGAGATTTATTATTAATGTAAATTATACAATTAAAAATGGTTAACTCTCAATTTAATGTCCTGACACAGTCTGTATTCAATAAGGTAAGGCAAGCTGTAATGGCTCCTGAAACTCCCTGGTACTCAGTTTCTACTGATTACTATAACGCCCAAACTCCAGATCATTATAGCCATTCATGGGCACACTTGGCATTTTCCGACGGCGTTGCTAATTCCCCTCTTGGCGAATTATTGCATATGGCTGCATTATCGGCATTAGATAATACAGGGCAAGAAGTTGGAGAAATTGTTAGGATACGATTAGGGTTGCATACTATTAGTCCGCAAACTAGGTATGGCGGAGCACATGTTGATTATAACTTGCCGCATCGAGTTGCATTGCTATATTTGAACGATAGTGATGGCGATACTCTTGTGTTTAATGAAAAATACGACCCTAATTCAAATGCTGACACTTATCATTATTTCCAAGATCAGTATCAGGGCAAGGCATCAGTTATACATCGTTCAACCCCAGCAGCAAATAAAATGATCTGGTTTGACGGAATGCACTATCATTCTAGCAGTAGTCCAACTACTGTTGCCAAGCGAATCACTATTAACATCAATTACCTTCTAAAATAATTAGAAGCGTATCCCCCAGGTACTTCTATAGTAATAGCGTACCTGTCACTCTCGGAATCATTTTCCGCACTATGCAATATGTTCACCCTAGTCATCGTAGGGCCTCTGTACGTATGCGTATATAACTTCAAACCCTTATAATAAAAACTAATCTTTCCCTTGTTTTCACCTAAGGGAATAATAATTGCGGTAGTACGACCAGGATCAATATGAGGTATCATATGATAATTTGGCAAACACCTTGTAACATAACTATTCTCTATGATCGCATCAGGATATGCAGATAGAACAGCTTCTACTATTTTTGGAAATCGTTTAAGCCTGCAGAGATAAAATCCGCCATCGGGTTTGTCTTTAACAAAAGTTAAAGTTCCGTCTGGATTATTTCGTGCAGTCCACCAAATTTTTTCACCAGCATTTTTAATTTCGGACAGCAAGGAATCTTCGCAGCCGAGCGGTGACAACTCTTTACAATATAATTTTCCGTACATGAAATCTATTTATAAATAGTTTTATGTACACCACTAGATTTATCACTACTGAAGAAATCGATCCAATTATACAAGATTTATTTTCCATAGATAAAACAATTACAAGGATGGAGAAAACGGAAGAAGAACTAACTATCCTTAGGAATCAATGGAAAGAATTGAGTGAAAAGAAACAAATGTTGATCCCTGTTGTCTTTGACGAATCAGGTCAACCAGTAGCTATGTACTCTGCTAGACTTATACCAAAGATTGCTGGCTGGTGGGTTGGTGCTACAAAAATCAAACACCCAAATACTAATTTTCATACTAGTGCAAAAATTATGGTTCCGGCTTTGGAACTACTAATCAATAAGATGGAAGAACTAGGCTACTATAAATGGTGGATGGTTGCTCCAGAGAATCATCATAATATTAGAAATACTGTGATGAAAAAGTATAGCCCGGCACTACGCCGCTATGACTGGTACGACGAGAAGCTCATAGCCAAAGGAAAACGAAGCTATGTCGAACTGTACGAAATGCATAGAGGTGTTGTAGATTGGACTGATGTTTTAGTTAGAATTTTTATACTAAAACAAAAACACAGAGTAGAATATCTCAAGGAACAATTAAGTAATGACTATGAAGGAACTATACCAGAAGTGGAATAATCTGGGCGAAAACTTTAAAAGAGTTTATCTCCCACAACATATTATTGTCTTGTTTGCAATAATTACTTTGTTTACAGGCAATACTAGTCTGGCATGGCTATGGCTTGTATACCCTGCATGGTTTTTATTTGGACACATTGGATTTGGTATTTTCATACACAAATACTGGTGTCATAAGAGCTTTAAAACATATGATTGGATTGCTAGACTAGGTGCATACTTTGGTATGCTTTGCGGAACAGGTAGTCCTGTTATGCTAAAAGTCTTGCACATAGGTTTCCATCATCCTAACAGTGATACAGAAAAAGATCCGCATACACCTAAAAGAGGTTTCTGGTGGAGTTATTTCTTGTGGCTAAATCACAAGTGGGACTTTAAGAAAGTTTGGTTGGCTAAAGACATCATGAAGGATCCTTGGATGAAGTTCTTTCATAAAAATTACTATCTTATATACTGGACTACTTGGATTATTCTAGCAGCTATTGATTGGCGACTTGCAGTCTTTACTATATCAACTGCTACTGTAATTGAGTTTCATCTAAGCGGTATTGTTAATACTTACGGCCATACACCCCATAAGGGCAGTTATCAAAACTATACTGACGGCGATGACAGCCAGAACATCCCTTGGTTAAATTGGCTTACATTAGGTTTAGGTTTACACAACAATCATCATGGAAGACCATGGGACTATAACTATGCACATAAACCTGGCGAAGTAGATTTTGCTAAATGGTTTGTACCTTTAATAGAGAAAAAGAATGGATGATATTGAATTAAAAGTTAAGAAGATTGTTAGTGAACAACTAGGTATACCAGTTGACCAAATAAACAACAGTAGCGCATTTATCGCTGACCTGGGCGGGGACAGCCTCGACACAGTTGAAATGGTACTAACTCTAGAAGATCGTTTTGGTTTTGAAGTCGAAGAAGAAGTAGCTGAAGAGCTACACACAGTTCAGGCAGTAATTGATTTAATTAAATTAAGAACTGCTTAGGATCATTAAAGCCAATTTGTAAGTTTACATTAAGGGTCAGACGATGTTCTGGCCCTTCGTTCCAGATGCTGTGGTACTTGCCTGTATCTATAAAATACCAATGTCCATCTTCGGGTATCTGGAAACGTTCCCCGTCTATTTCGTACCATGCATTACTACAACCTTTAATACTTGCGTGTAATCGTATAGTTTTATAGTAAGGGAAATCAACGTGACTGCCCAACCACCCTCCGGCTCTTAGCTCTAACAGACTAGCCTTATTAATCGGACTTTTAAAAACACTAAACACCTTGGTAAAATATTCGTCTAGTATTTCTGTTGGCTGAGTAAAATCATCTTCGTACAAGTCTGGCAACTTGTCTTGTAAATGCAAGTCGTCAGGAAACACTTGGCCATAAGCATTATCTCTACGAACAAAATGATCTTCTAATGGGCTAGGACTTTCAGGCCTTGAGAAAAATCCAAGACCCCTATACTTACTAAATCTGCGACCATTTTGATTTGCCAAAATTGATATTGTGTTTAAGGAAGATGCATGCCGTTGCATTTCTTCTATATTAAAACTATAAGTGCTTGGAAGCCTGAACCAGTTGTATCCAAGTTTTGGATATTCACTATACCATTCGTCTAAGGACGACGAATGTTTTAAAGTATCTATACTATCACCCCATGCTTGATTAATATACATTTTCGTGCATCTTTACATGTTCGAAGAATGGTGCAATTTTAAAATCTTGTGTTAAACGTCCTCGGCGATTATTTCCTGGATCAGGAAAATTGCTGTTAACAGGACTCCAGTCAGTAATCTTAACCCATGTAGTTTTCATACGTTTAGTTTCATCCATAGGGAAGAAAATTACATTCTTTTCATCGCATCCGTTAATGCGATTCCATTTAGCTGCCCATGCTGGATCCTTGCCAAATTGGTCACAAACTAATCCAACCATTTGCCCAAATGTCCAATTTTGGTCTTTTTCTAAACTGTAACGACCAACTTGTCCTACATTACGGAAACGTATAATAGAGTTACCCCCGTACTGATTAGACAATTCTAGTAGTCTGCCTGGTATATGATTGTTAACTCCTTTTTGTAGAATAGCGCCTACGTTAACATTCATTTTTGCCTTGATACATTCTTGCCAGCCCTGTAGTTTACGATCAGCACATTTAACACCATCCATGACTTCATAAACATCGTCATCATCTGCTCCGTTAAGGCTAATGTAGATACTACGCATTCCTGCGTCAACCAATGCTCTGGCATATCCAGGCCGTGCTAGCATCAATCCATTAGTCATCATAGTTGGACGATGGCCCAGTTCTCGTATCTTTGCAACAATATCAACCAAGTCTGTACGTACAGTTGGTTCACCGCCTATCAATCTTATTTCTGTTTTCTTTGGAAACTGTGCAAGTGCGTGATAAAACTTATCCAAGTCTAAATCTGGAACATCTCTATTGGGAGTATAGCAATTAGCACACTCCATGTTACATCTATGAGTAATATCAACAAATACACTATAGAAAGTGCAGTCTTTTGGTTGTTGTTCGTAATAAAAATTAATTGGTTGTACTAGCATCAGATATTTATCTAACACTTTTCTGCCCATATAAATATTCAAAAAGGAGCCTTCATGTTTTTAGGACACGTAAATGACCTTCAACCTGGACAATCAAAATCATTAGAAATATTAGATCATAATCGTATCTTGACCAACGACAATGGAAGGTACAAGTTAGGTAGTAATATATGTCCTCATCAAAATAGTAGAATTATTTCTGGAACAAAAACAGAAATAAGGTGCCAGTATCACGGATGGAGTTGGAACATCGATGGAACACCGAACGACTCAGGATCAAGCAAGGTCTGTAACAAGGTACCATTGCACTTTAAAGATGTGTATGAATACAAAGGATTATTGTTTGATACACAAATCGACTTGTCAGTACTAGGTGATGTAAATTTTGAACAGCTTATACTAGACGAATTTAGAGTTGATAAAATACATGCAGACCCTAGAGTTGTGATGGATATATTTTTAGATGTGGATCATATACCTGTAGTTCATAACGGCGTTTACGACTTGTTAGGCATTGAAGGCGATGCCAATGTTAAATGGGACTTCACAGAGTGGGGTAGCGTACAAACAGTGACAGATAAGTCTGGAGTTGTTATAGCAAGATGGATAGCTGTATACCCATTTACCATGATTGAATGGCAGGCAGGATATCTATTTGTTACCCATGCTATCGATAACAATAAAATAGCAGTCTGGAAATATAAAAGTAAAAACTGTTCAGAAGAAAATTACAAGGTTAATTCAATCATGTGGGAAACTGCATTCTCCCAAGATAAGATACAAGCAGAGCAAATGTTTAGATTTCCATCAGCACATTTAGAAGAAGCTAAAGAACACTATAGAGATTGGTTTGATAAATGAAATACGGGTTTGAAGACGATAAATTTTTTATCGAGCTAACTTCTCGAAATAGGGAAGTAGGCAACATGCGTGAAGAGTCGGATCGCAGGGCAAGAGACTTAGCTGAAAAATATCGCGGCAAGTTTATGCTAGGCAACAGTGGTGGACTAGATAGTCAAAGTGTTATACATAGCTTTGTGACGCAGGGCATTCCTCTTGAAACTGCATTTTTACATTTACCAGGTTATAATGATAACGAGCTCGAGCAGGTTAAATTCATTGATAAAAAGTATGGTCTCGATACATATATCATCGACATAGATCCTTATGCTTGTAAAGACGAAATCATCGAAGTTTCAAATCAGTTAGATATATCATCTAGGAATAATGTATTACAACGAAAGTTTCTTAGCATGTTACCTGACGATTATAATTTTATACAAATGGTCCACGACCCGTTTGTTTATGTGTACCCAGGATACGAACGTTTTGGATACATGCAAGGATACTACCTACCTGAAATTACCCGCTCTCGAGCATTTGAGAGTTTGAACAGAAAAGGTGCAAACATCTTCTACGGAAACACGGAAGAATTTTTATTAAGCATTATAGGTGACGATATCTTTAAAGCAGCTCTGATGAGTGCAAGGTACTTTGACGGTAACGGTGTAACGCATCCGGACAAGTATTTAAAGACTGTTGACCGTTGGGATTTTTATATTAAACCATTGTTATATGGAAAGTACTGGGGCGATGAATTAACTTACTTTCCTAAGTATGCAGGGTTTGAGCCAATTGAATATCTACACGGTAATAAAAAGTTTCGACATAAAGCTGTAATAATTCCCTACGACGAAGTCATTGAATTTATAAAAACACCTGGAGCAATAACTAAAAGATTCTATCAAAATGTACCCTTACAATCTAGGTAATCTTTTAAACAGAAAAGATGATAAAATCGCTGTAGTACACCACGAGACATATACTTTTAAAGATGTTGACGACCTGGCGAGTAAGTTTTCTAATGGACTATTAACTCAAGGCATTGGCCGAGGTGATAGAGTCGCTATCTTTTCTGAAAATAACATCTACCTAATATCTGCTTACATTGGTATACTTAGATTAGGCGCAGTTGCGGTCTTGATAAGTGCTAGGCTTCCAAAAGAACTAGTGGATTACATAATAGAAGATAGCCAATCAAAAATTATTCTTACAGAAGAAAATTTTAAAGATTATCTTGTTGAAGGCCCAGCAATTATAGAACACATGTCTGAGGACGATCCTGCATTTATTTTGTATACCTCTGGATCGACAAGTAAACCCAAAGGTGTTATAGTTCCTCATAGACATTTATGGACACTGAAAGAAAAAACAAGGCCCGACTTCTGGCCCAAGGTGCGTATGTTTGTAGCAGCTCCTATGTATCATATGAACGGGTTATCCAACATAGAAGTTTGTTTGTGTAGCGGTGCCGCAGTATATCTAATGGTCAAATTTGATCCTGTAAAAGCAATTGACTTAATTATAGAACATAAAATTAATTACATTAGTTCAGTTCCAACTATGATGTCGCTGCTTCTAAAAGAATTAAAAGATCAAGATTTATCCTGTGTTAAGCACATAGCAATGGGCAGCGCACCAGTAAGCCAAAGTTTATTCCGTTCAGTAAAAAATAGGATACCTAGTGCTGGCGTTTCTATAGCATACGGCAGCACAGAAGTGGGTCCGGGACTATTTGGATTCCACAAAACAAAACCTACACCGGAACTTAGCGTAGGTTGTAGAATACCCGGAATTGAATACAGATTAGTCGACGGCATACTACAGGTCCGTAGCCCTTCTATGATGCTACGCTACAATAACATGCCTACTAATTTTACCGAAGATAACTTCTTTATCACTAGCGATTTATTCCGCGAAGATGAAAACGGTTTCTTTTATTTTATTGGACGGGCTGATGATATGTTTGTCTGCGGGGGGAATAATGTATATCCTAGGCAGGTCGAATCTGTCTTAGAAGAGCACCCTTGTGTTCAAGAAGCCGCAGTAGTGGGCGTTGAGGATGAAGTGAAAGGAATGAAGCCATATGCCTTTATTACTTTAACAAATGATGTTACAATAGAAGAAATAAAAGAGTTCAGTTTGAAAAAATTACCTGCTTATTTGTGCCCAAGAGAAATTTGGGCAATTCAAAATATGCCGCTAAACAGCGTACATAAAATTGATAAGAAAAAATTAAAAGAGCAAGCAATTAACCTACTATATAATATATGAATATTTTAAACGATAAGACTGTAGTTATTACTGGCGGTCTAGGACAAGTTGGTTGGGCCGTTGCTAATAGACTTGCTGGCTGTGGTGCGACCGTGTATGCGCTAGTTAGACGAGATCTTGAAGCGGCAGAACATAGAATAAAGTTAATATCGCCAAAATGCCATGCGCTGTTAGCTGATGTTAAAGATTCGGCCAGTCTAAAAGAAGCAGCCAATAAAATTGGTAAATGTGACATCTTAATCAATGCTGCCGGTTATACTAGAAGTATACCTCCTGTGAAGTTGCAAGAACTTACAGATGATATTTTTGATGATATAGTTAGCACAAATCTAAAAGGCACGTTTCTAACAATTCAAGCCTTTCAGCCAATCATGACTGAAGGAGTTATCATTAATATTTCTTCAACAGCAGGATTGAGGGCTAGTACTAGCAACTTAGCATATGGCGCTGCCAAAGCTGGGATTGACCTAATAACAAAAACACTAGGTAAATCACTTGCTCCTAAGATACGAGTTGTTGGAATAGCACCGGGATATTTAGAAACAGCTACTTCAGGAGCAGTAAAGCCGCCGGGCGCCAATGAGCAAATTGCTAACATGACTCCGTTGAAACGTGTTGGTCAAGCAAGCGACATTGCTCAAATGGTCGAGAGTGTTATCGCCAATCCTCACATAACAGGGCAGACTATTGTGATTGACGGAGGCATCAGTTTATGAAAACCATTATAACTTGTGCAATTACAGGTGCGGTCACTAGTAAAGAACAAACTCCGTACTTGCCAGTAACTCCTGAAGAAATTGCTACTAGTGCATTAGAAGCCGCAGAAGCAGG
>JACCEB010752191.1_pt1 | contig 24671 bp, 31 predicted proteins | sample 7454761 | NCBI WGS metagenome assembly JACCEB01 (sample SAMN15323454, study PRJNA562643) | freshwater metagenome | isolation source: river surface water | place: USA:Blue River Watershed | collected 2017-08-18
CTCTTTTACATTATTTTCTTCAATAAAGTCTTCATATTCGCCATTAGCTGGAAATGAAGTAGCAGGAAATAGGAATGCCAGTTCTCCAACACTAACTACCTTATTATTTTCAACTATTGCGTACATGTTGCCCCTTTATTTATTAAACGTATAGATCAGCGAATGCGTATCCGCCATAAACAGTTGTTCCGCCATCTCTTGTATAGAAGTTTAAAAGAGTTGTATTTGTTGATAGAAGTGGTGCAACGTTTGCTGCTCCTCCACCATCCCATTTAATTCCTCCAGGCCAAGTGATTGCATAAGATCCTCCGCCTTTAATCTCTACTTGCCAAAATGCTGCTTTAGCTGTTGATGGAAAGTTTGTAAAAGAAACTGTTAAGTTTCCGTTAGCATTAATTCTAAAAACTCCTGCTGCTGAAAGATCGCATGTTGCAGTTCCTCCAGCGTTAATAGTTCCTTTATCTGAATATTCAACTGGAATGTTGAAGTATGTATATCCTTGACCATTAATTGGTGCTTGAAGATATGTATATGTCCAGAGCGCTGGTGTTACAGCGGCTGGCGTCATTGATACTGGCATTTTATTCTCCTTTTATTATTTAGCTAGACTTAATATAATATGTAATTATACAGATTCCTGAACCACCGTTATTACCTCCGCCGCCTCCGCCGCCTGAGCCAGTATTCGGTTGAGCATCTGCTCTTGGAGTACCTATATAATCTCCATGACCTTGACCACCACCACAAGATCCGCCTCCGCCTGAGCCTCTTCCTGATCCGCCGCCTCCGCCTGCAAGACCGTATAGACCATCTCCTCCACGTCCGCCAATTGAGTGTCTACCAGAGTCATTTGAATTAGACCAACCTGGTCCTCCACTAGAAGAACCTTCGGATGGGTATCTTGAGCCACCAAAGTATCCTGAGTATCCTCCAGTATTTGGCCAAACCATTCCGTACTCACCAGCGCTGTTTGCGCCTCCGCCGCCTCCGCCTGAGCCCCAAGAATTTACCCAGTTTCCTTGTCCTCCGCCGCCTGAACCTATACCTGTAATGTTATCTGCTCCTGGGCCACATGATCCAGATTGTCCATTTCCTTGTGTTGATCCTCCACCGTATGCAACCATATAGAATGGTTGACCCGATGTTCCAAATGTTGAGTTTCCACCTTGATTATTGCAACTACCTCCGTTTGCAATTCCAATTGCTATTGATTGTCCTGTTGCTACAGAAGAAATATCTAATTTTCTTCTTAAAAGCTGTCCTGCACCACCACCACCGTGGTTAGTAGAGCCATTACTGCAACCGCCGCCTCCGCCGCCTCCAACAAGTATTACATCTATATATGGCGCACTATTTACTGGTCTTGTCCATGAGCCGCCGCTTAAAATTGAAACTTGATATGAATTATAAAATCCAGAGAGGTTTGCGGCAATCAATGGAACAGCAACTGATGTTGAAAGTGTAGTTGTTGCAGATTGTATTTGTGAATCTAGTCCTGGGACGTATATTTGATTAATTGTTCCGTATGTTGGCATTATCCTTGTACCTCTATTTCAATAAAGTCATCTAATCCCCTGTGCTCTGGCAAAGGTCTTAGATGTTCTGGTGCTATAAATTTTCCGTCTTTAAGTTCCCACATAATTGCTGGTTGTGGATTATAATCTGTAATATCAATTCTTTCAAATTGAGATAGGTCTGGATGTTCTGCAATAAAGTCTTCATCTGCAACTATTACATTTCCTATAACATTATTAGGAGCCATTATTGCCCATGTTCTTGACATTATTCATTACCTCCAGCTAATTCATCTTCAGCAATTTCATCTTGAATTGGAACCAAATGTTCTAAATTTAGTGGTACTGCTTCAGGAGAATAGTGAGTCCATGTACCTGATTCTTTATTGTAAACAGACTGAGGTCCTGGCTTAATTTCCCAATCAGTGTAATCAAACCAAGTTTTATCTTTGTAATCTGGCATATCATCAATTGCTTCTAGCGATCTAACATTAAGGATGTTATATACAGTGCCGTCTTCATTTAAAAATACTACATCTTTAAACATAATTATGCTTTGACATACCATTCAATGATGGCAATGCCGCTTCCTCCTCTGTTTCCTACGCCATTGCTGTGGCTATTTCCGCCACCGCCTGATCCAGTTCCGTTTCTTCCTTCTCCTCCAGAGTTATCTGTGACAGGAGAACCTCCTGCGCCTCCGCCTGCAGAACCTCCGCCACCTACACCGCCGCCTCCGCCGCCTCCGCCTGCAAGACCGTATAGACCAGTTCCTCCTGCGCCTCCACAGCCAATCCAAGATGTCCAGCTATGGTTTGCCCCATGTCCGCCGCCTGATGCTCCTGGGCCCCAACCGAATCCTCCTGGATATCCAGATCCTCCACGTCCATTGTAAATAGTTGTATTAGTTGCATTCTGTCCTGCTTTACTTGCTCCGCCGCCTCCGCCTGCTGCTCCATACTGATAGTCTCCACCAGCTCCGCCGCCTCCGCCTGAACCTCCGCCGTTTGCATTTCCCATTCCTGCTCCCATTGAACCGCTGTTGCCGCTATTACCAGTTCCGTAGCAATAACCTCCGCCGCCGCCACCATATGCTATGCAATAAAATGAATTTCCGTTAACTCCAAATGTAGAATTACCACCGTTGTTTCCATTTGAATTTCCAGAAACAGCTGCTCCGCCCTGTCCGATAGTTATTGGAATATTTGCTCCAATAGCTACAGAAGAAATGTCTAGCCATCTCTCGATGAGCTGTCCTGCGCCTCCGCCACCTGAACCATTGTGTGACCATGAGTGTCCGCTTCCTCCAGAACCGCCACCGCCAACAAGTATTAATTTAATGGCTGGTCCTGAGTTTGCAGGTCTTGTCCAGTTTCCAGAGCTATATATTCTGGTTTCTCTTGGAAGGTACATAGAACTAACTCCACCAGCAGCAATTGCTTCTGCTGTAATTCCAGCGTTTAGGCCAGCTGTGATAGCAGTGTTGATGGTTGTTGATAGTCCTGGCAAATAAACTGATTGCGTAGAATTAGATACATTGGCGTTAGTCATTTAATTATTGCTCCTTAAATCAAGATGTTGTTATTTTGACACCAGAGATAAACATTGATACTGCTGCGTTATTTGATGCAGTTACTAGAATGCTTTCTGCTGTATTTAAAACTTGTTTGATATCAAGTGTCATAAATGTTTGTGGAGGAAGACTTAGCTGATATGCTAAAAATACTCCAGCCATTTTGACATTGAATGTCTGTGCTGCAAGTGTAAGATTTTGCACTGTAATAGATGTAATTACATCTGTTTCTGCTGCTGGAACCGTCCAAACTCCTGTTTCGGCGTTTGTCAGAATTCCTGCATAAAAACGTGCTGGTAAACTAACTGTTGTTGGCATTTTATATTACTCCCATGTTCTGATAGATTGTAAAGTTATTTAATTCATTAGCAACAGCTGCTACCTGTGTTGCTCCTGCTGCTGCTACTGCAGCTACTTGTGTACTTCCTGCTGAGGTAACTGTCGTTACTGCGCCAGTTACTGCAGTAGAGATGTCATTGAGTTTTGTATTTGTAGCCGCCAAAACGTCATTGACTCCCAAAAGATTTCCCATTGATTCAATTGCTTTTGCTAAATAAACCAATTCTTGTGCTCCGAGGGTGGATCCGCTAAGGGCTGAAACCTTAGTCTTAAAAAGATCTACCTGAGCGGTTAAGCTTGCATAATCTGGCATTATTTGATCACCTCTGTATTAGTATAGCATAACAACATTATAATGTAGGCTCTATAGGATAGACTATAGTAGGATTTTCTATTGTTATGGTTTCTGGAAGGTCTCTAAGAGCTTGTCTGTAAACCCTCCATTCTTCTCTTTTTTCTTCAGACATAGGGGCCGTATCGGTCCAATCTGATAACTTTAATAGCATGTCTCTTCTTGCTCTTGCAACATTTAGGGCTCCTGTATAATTAATGCCAGACTCCCACTCGGCATACTCTTCATCGGTCATGGGTCTTGGATTTCCATTATTATAAATTAAATGTTTTGTATCTGGAAATAGACTATCAACCTCGTACCATACAGAACCATCTTCGGTATTTCTAGTTGGCTTTTCTTCAGATTGAGAGGTTTCTATTTGAATACCATCTCCATTAAATCTTGCGTATAACTTTATTCCTTCATCCATTATCTATCTCCATATGCCGTAGCTGCAAAATTCCAAATTTTATACGAATCAATTGTTGATGTATAATTTGCGTTATTAACTTCATTATATAGTAATGCTGCCTGTGTTAATCTCATGTCTGGTTGAATAAAGTTATTTGAACCAGTAAATGTTCCTTGTAGGTTATAGAATGCATTGTTTTCATTCCAGTGATACTGATTACCTGTATCTGTCCAGTAGTAGAATGTATTACATAATAGGACTACGCAGGACTCTCCAGCATTTAATGTAAATGATCCAGAGATACCAGCATTTGTTGGGCTTCCACCTGTATATGTAGCAAGGTTTGTCCATGACATACCGTTTGCAGTTGAGTATTTATTTCCTCCTGCACCATATGTTGGTCTACCTACCTGTAATCCAGCTCCGTCGTATCCGCTGCACCAATACGTAGAAATAAGACCCCACACAGAAACTGATTGCTGAGTTGTTCCAAAATTTCTAAGGAACATTACACGAGATCCAAACGGACCGTAGCATGTTGTTCTTGGGTGTGTATGCATGCGTGAATTTGAAGTACCGCACATATTGTTTGTAGCAAAGTCTAATCTCTTATATGCTGCTGACCAATATGACTTTCTATTTTCATTCATATTTCTATATCCGCCAAGTGCATGCCAAAATGCTCTTTCGGCATCCCACGGCTGTGTTCCTGTTAAATAAGTATAAAAGTTGGTCCAATCATCTGAGTTATCCCATGAATAGTTATTCATGAATGCATTTCCACGATGATTTACGGAATATATAGAAGGTATTGAGTATGGTCTTCTTGATCCGTCTGTTACTTCAGGCATTACAGAGTTTAATCCACTTTGAATTCCTAACGATGCTGCAGTAATATTTAAAGAGCTTGCAGTAATTCCTCTTGAATTAAGATATAAGCTATCAAAATTAGCCATTATACTAGAACCCATCCTCTCGTTGCATTAACATAAACTAAAGTTATTGATGCTCCAGCTACGTTTACAACTAAATTTTCTTGCAACCCTTGAATTCTTTCTGAATTCCTGGCTATAGTAAAAGCTGGAGATGCTGTGCTAACTGCTGCCCCAGTTGCATCAACCATTTGAATAGACATACCAGCTGATGGCCCAAGTGGAAGAGTTAAAGTAATTCCTTGGTTTGTAACAAGAACTCTGCTTCCATTTGTTAATGTTGCGCTTGTTGTTTGCAAAACCCATGCTGTTGGAAGCGTTGCCAAAGAGGTCTGTAGAGATGAAACTGTTGACTGAAGAGTTGTATATTGAGCAGAGTTTGTGCTAACAAATCCTTCAATATTTGTTACCTTACCTTCAAGAACAGATATATCAGCTTCAGCATCAGTTAGTCTTTGTCCATTTGTTCCACTATTGAATGCTGTAATTGCAGCATCTTTTGTAGAATTAATTGTAGCTATGCCATCAACAACAGCATTATTTATATCTGCAACCCCCAGCGTATTCCCCATCGCATTTAGAGCTGCTCCTACTAGTTGCAGTTCATTTGCATCAAGCGTTTCGCTTGTCATTAAAGCAGATGCAGCTGTTTTAAACTGTGTTATCTGTGTACTTAATGATGAGTAATCTGGCATATTTTAGGCCTGCGCTTCCGTCCATGATAGCGTTGCTGATATGTTAGCCGCCGATGAACCTAGATTTGTTGCAACAATTGTTAAAATGTCTGGTGCATTTGGGAACCCTGGACAAGCAGTGCTTCCATCACCATTTAGAATTGAGTTTCCTAGATCTCTAACCTTAGTCAAATCTACACGAGTTACTGAGTAGTTTGTACCTCCAGGGTTATCTGTATAGAAAGCAAATACTCGGTCTCCTCCAGAAACTGTATTAGTTGGTGAAAGAACTGGAGACCCTGGAGTTCCTGTTCCATCATGATAAATAATTTGTGCAAGAGAACCAGAACCTACACGGCTAGTAGACCAGGCATCTGGTATAGAAACGCCGTTTAGAGATTGTGCATTAAGAATTCCTTCTATTAGGAACTGTCCCTGTGACAAAACGTTTATGTTAAACAACTTAAGCTGCATCGTATTCATAAGCTCACGAAGTCCAAAGTTTCTACCTGTACCGTTATCTGCAGAAGGTGCAACTCTTAAAGAAATCAAAGGACGTGCCTGCTGAGTTGCTCCGAATGTTTGTACAACACCTCCATTTGGATTTACCGCTGATGAAGCTTCATCTGCTTGTGCTAGTGCATATTGAATTGTATTTGATGTAACATTTGATATTAAGAATGTTCCATTAAAGTAGCTTGATGTTCTTGCTTGTGCTCCAGCAAAAACTGCTGTAAACGGAATATTAGTTGATGGTCTGCTGAACAGAATTGTAGTTGATGTAACACCAGTGATTGTCCATGTGCCATTAAAAACTCCGTCTACTCCAGTTACAACAACAGTTTGTCCTGTTCTATGTCTATGTGCTGCAGACATTGTTAATTCTGCAACGTTTGACTGCAATCTCTTATAAGTGATTGTTGATATATCATCTACACCTGAAATTGTTGCATTATATCCTGCAAGCAAAGAGTGAGGTGCTGAAGTTGTTAATGTTGCAACTCCAGATGCTCTTGATCTTGAAACAATTGTTGCTGAAACCGATCCAGAACCACCGACCTGAAGGAATCTCTGCATACCAGCTGTAAAGATAAAGGAAGCATCGTCATCAAAGCCTCCGTCCATAATAACAGACGATCCCCAGTGGCTCATAACAGGGGCGCATTCTTGAGAAATAACTTGAACTGAAACTTGTGCTGACCCTGATCCTCCTGGAATTGTAGCATCTGGTCTAAAGGTTGCAGCAGTATATGTACCATTTAGGTTGTATGCCTGGCCTCCATAGTAAGTTACATAAGGCTGTCTACGAATTAAATTCATTGCATATCCTTTTGCAGTACTATTCCATGCTCCAATGCTTGTATATCTTGCAATTTCGCAATAGTTTTCATCAGAAATTCTTACATAACCATCTTCTGGCCAGTAGTCTACGTTTTCAACATACATCACTGTATCTTGAGGCAAAAGATTTGAACCTCTTACTGCAGTTCCACCAGCAACTAGCTTGGAAAACTTAGTTGGTTCATTAATAGCTTCATATCTTGCTGGAAGGTTTCCAGATCTTTGATATGCTTGAACGTTTACGTTATTATGAGAAATTTCATGAACCCATGTAATCTTTCCGCCTTGGCCTCTGAATCCATATCTAATAGTTCCAGCTCCATACCATGAATAATCTATGTATGTCATCTGCATCTTTGATGGATCAAATACGTGACCTGATGGTCCTGTACCATCAAATTTATCCAGGTTCCATTGTGATTGTGGAATTTTTATAATTTGAGTCTTACGATATTTAACGCTTGGTTGTGTAGCTCCACGATATGCTGGAGCAATAGTCATAGATGTATCAGAAGCAATTTGAAGAACTCTATATGATTGACCTCTAATTACAATCTTATCACCTGAAACTAACTGCTTTCTAAATATTGTATTTGTTCCTGAAACAGTGCTGTTATACTTAATAACAGAAATATTTCCTCTTAGTTCTTGAGTTGACCATTGACGGCATGCATATATTCCTTGACCATCGTATTCAAAAAAGAATCCGTCTTGCTCAGAATAAAGTCCTGCTCTTGTAGAAGCGCCCTTCCACTTATACGCAGTTGCATATACGTTAACTCCGCCTGGAATTTGATCAATTGCAGAAATTGGAGATGTGAAATTTACGCTATATTTAAATGTTGTTGCATCGGTAACTGCTGTTACTAAATGTATTCCATTAAATGGATTATATTCTCCTGAAACTTCAACCCCATCCATTTTTACAAAAGCACCTGGCTGTAAATTATGTGAAGATAAAGTTGTAACAGTAATTTGTTGAGAGCCAGTTGTAATTCCTGTTGCTGCTATATATTCAACTTCAAATGTAGGTGTAAACTTTGTACCAGTTGAAAATTGAATTGACTTACCTGACTGATAACGGAAAAATCTGCGAGACTGACGCATTGTTTGCGTTCCACATACGTTATTACCAGTAGACATAATGACGCCGCCGTCCATTGGTCTGTGATTTACATATCCTTCAGGTTTTGCATAGAATCCCTGTTCATTAGTATTAATTGGGTTTAATATTTGTGTTGCTGCCATAAAAGACATTGAGTTAGGAGTTGCTACAGTATCAATAAAGAAGCTTCCGAAGAAGTTGCTTCCTTCTTTTTGTGTAATAAGAATTGGAGTTCCTGGAAGAAGTCCGTGTGGTTTTGTTGTAACAACTGTAATTCTTGATGGGGATGCTTGATCTGATACTGCAGAAAAAGATCCTAGTTGTCCCACAATTCCACCCATAATGTGAGCGTTATCAAAAATTCCACCGCCATAAATTGATGTCAGTGTTCCATCTTGAACATTTCCTGATACTAAACCTTTTGCAGTATATGTAAATGTAGTTGAAGATGTTGGAAAAACTAAAAACGTACCGTCTGCTTGATCATTTGTTGTTTCTTGAACAGATATAACGTCTCCAGAACTAAGTCCGTGAGGAGAATTACATGTAACTGTAACTGTTGATAATGGGGCAGCTCCATTTCCTTCAATAAGCTGAACGTCCAAAGCATTACCTCCAGAAGATCTTCCGAAAAATCCTGGATAATTTTGAATCATAGTAAGTGTTTCCCACTTTGAATTCTGAATACCGTATTCAAAGTCGGTATCGATCAAAGACTTAGGAGCAGCTACTCTAAGCTTTCCTACAGCATCAACCATGTAGTCTGCTGGTTCAAATCTCTCATTATTTTCATCATAAACTATTTGCCAAGTATCTGTTGGCAACATGTTTGCTGTATTATATTTTAGTGTAAGAGTAGTTGATCCGTGTGCAGGATCTGTTGTTGTGTCTGTTGAATAATTATATAGTCCGAGAGCAGGATCTGCAAAATTATATACAACCTTATTGGCAGTAGTGTTGGTTATTAAAAGAAGTTTTTCCCTTCTAATAATTTGAGGAATTGTTAATTGACCAGTGCCTGGTACAAACTTTAATCCTGTTAGATTTACAACTTTTCGTGCCATATTTTTTCTCTCCTAAAATATCATGCTTGTTGCTAAAAGCGTTGCATTATTTTGTGACATATTTGTTAAAAATTCATACTTTGGATAATATATCCCAAGATTTAAAACTTGATCCGCTTTCCATGAATCAAGTTCATTAATTACATTTTGAACTGCAGTTTCTCCTGCAGGTCCTGTTGCTCCAGTTGGTCCAGTTATTCCTTGAATACCATTTGAGCCTGCTGGACCTTTTAGATTTCCTTGAAGTATCCAGTTTGATGAAACAGAATCATATTGAAATAAATCTCCGCTTGTTGTATTTAAATATGTATCTAGTCCTAGTTTATTTGCTGGATTTGTTGGTGTTGGATTGCTTGAACCTACAAATGTATAAGTTCCTCTTTGTCCTGGTGTTCCTTGTGATCCAGCCGCACCTTGTGGACCAGTAGGTCCTTGAGGAATTTGAAAATTAAATATTGCAGCACTTGAAGTTCCGCCATTTGTAATTTGTGCTGAAGATCCTGCTGCAACAGTTGTTACAGTTCCAACAGAAATTGTTGCTGCTGCGCCTGTTGGTCCAGTTGCGCCTTGCGGTCCTGGTCTAGAACCAGCAACTGTAACCCAAGAGGATCCGTTCCATCTTTTTAGTGACATATTTTCATACCCCTCCTACCTAAAGTATACCAGAATGATTATTCAAATCCCATCCAAGCAAGGGCCTTTAGGTCTTCAAAAACCGTTGAGTTTGAAGTTATAATTGAATTTATATTGTTTGATGTTACAATGGCAAGCCATTGTCCTTGACTTCTAACATACGCTAGGCCTGTAGAGGCATCCGCTGCAACATAACCATTTGGAGCATTTGCTGGAAAATCTGCTTGAGTTGCGTAATTTGTAAAAGTTAAATCTTTATAATATGTTGGAGTTTCATTTTCATTTAAATCAACCCAAAGTTGAACATTATTTGGATTTGGAGGCTCTGTGCCAAACTCAAGAATAGATCCATCGTACTCATCTGTATCTATCCAAAGCTCTCCTTCATACGAAGGAGTTGCTGGTTCATCTGCACTATATATTAATTCTTGAATTGGCTCAACATTATCAACCCAAAATTCATATTGCTGAGGATCTGGAGCTACTCCTCCAGTATAAAATTGATTAAATGGAGTGTCAATGTCATCTACGTCAATCCACAAATCTCCATTTGCTGTTGCTCCAGTTGGGGGCGCAATTAGTCCAACAAAGAATGTGCTTGGTGGAGCGGTCACATCTGTTGGAATTAATGTTAATCCGCCACCGCCACCGCCTGACCCTTGTATGTCTTGCCACAATAATCCATCCCAAACCTTAAGCTTATCTAATGGCTTATTATAATAAATTTGTCCGTGAACTGGATCCGCTGGTGGACTATCAAGACCAATAATAATTCCATTAGTAAAAGTATTTTTTGATGTCCATGTATTTGTTGTTGATAATGATAAATCTGAACTAACATATTCCCATGTTGTAGCTAGGGCGTTCCATACCTTGAGAGCTCTAGTATTTCCGCTTCTATATTCATCTGTATCAAACCAAAACTCTCCGTCTGCTGGAGATGCTGGTGCAGTTGCAGACATAATAGCCTTTGATGGAGGAATTATTGTTTCTAGTATAAGTTTATTTGCAACGTCGTCATAAGTTGCTGTAATATTTGGATTTAACCCATGTGTAAATAATGGAGCTATATAGTCTTGAGCCTGCTCTTGAGTTAATTGTGCTGTTACTGATAAATTAACTCTATTATTTACATCATCGTATGTAGCTGTAACATTTGTATGGTTAGAGTGGGCAAATAGTGCTCCTGCGGCATCTTGAGCGGCTTCTGTAAATCCTGGAAGATCTGCTGTTGTGATTGCAAAATTAATTTTTCCTGTAGGATCATCATATGTAACAGCAAGTCCTGTTGACTCTGTATTTTCAGATACCATTCCTCCAACAACGTCTTGAATTCTTTCGTCTGCATCAACTAGTGCTAAATATGTATTTGCTGCATCTGTTATACTTAGCTTTGTAGCCAAAGCATTGGTGATAGTTGTTACAAAATTAGAATCGTCGCCAATTGCTGCAGCAATTTCATTTAGCGTATCTAATAAGGCGGGTGCTCCGTCTATCAAATTTGATATTGCGGTATTGACATATGTTCTGTCTGCAATTACTGAAGTATCAACAGCAACGGTTATAGTATTTGCTACATCGTCATATGTTTTTGTTATACCATTTCCAGCAGTTAGAGATGTTGCAATTGCATCCATAACCTCTTCGTCATCATAGTTTGCACTTAAACTTAATGTTGCTGCTGTATCATCATATGAAACAGTAATGTTATAATGGGTTCCATCTGTTATTAGTTTTGCAGCTTTGTCTTGAATTCTTTCATCAATATCTAGCTGCGCTTGAGGCACAAAGCCATTTTCATCAAGCTCTGCCACGCCATCTGCAGTTCCCATTAAGCTTAATGGTATATATGTTGCAGCTGAAGTATTACTTAATCCTGAAACTGCTGTATCAACATAAGTTTTGGAGGCCATTGTATCTGTATTTGTCCATAGGCCAGTTGTTGCATTGTAAATTAAAACTTCACCAGTTGCTGGTGCTGTTATTAAGACATTATGAATTTCTTGTAGCTCAAATCCATTTTGGATTTTAACAAATATTTGTCCATTTTGTGATTGAGATCTAGTAACAATTCCAATAAATACTAAATGGTTTGGTGCTACTGGTTTATTAGTAAGTCCATATATAAAAGTTCCCGTTGGACCTAACCATACTGGATCTCCCGCCGCCGCCATAGATGTATCTAGGCCAGAAAGTAGGCCTTCTGAAACAACAAAGCCAATTTCATTTGTTGCAAGAGATTGTTCAAGCAATCCTAAAGTTTTAGAAGAAGTAGACTCTGAAGAATATGATGCTGGAGAAACAATCATGTTGTCTCCAGTTGCTCCTGAAATATATACTGGTTGTCCTATTGTTAGTGCTTGTCCAGCTTTTACTGTGTGTTTAACTTGAGCAGAATATCCTGCTGCTGGTACTTGAGAGACATCTAATATGATTCTGTCTGCTATTTGATTCCATGTAGCAGTTATATTTTGATGATCGGTATGATTTAAAAGACTTGCTGCAAGATCTTTAATTTCTTCTGGATCTTGAAAATTTAATTCTAATTGTTTTACTTTATAGTCAAGCGAGTTTGGATCTGTTGAATTATTAACGCCAACTTTTTGCTCAAGGGCTTCAATAGCATCATTTGCATTAGCATGTTGAGCGGCATGCGAAACTTCCTTGACGGAATCCGTGCTTTGTGGATTTACAAGTTCGTCTAAACCAGTAGGAAATGATGTTGCCATACTTGCTATTATACCCCCAGATTAGTTATAGTTCTTCCTGTTCCAGTATTTCTTTTTGTAGTACCCTATAGCTCCTCTGTCATGAGCTTTGCCATCCACCTTATGTCTTGCCATTAAAACTTTACTTATACTCATTTGCCATTCACTTCTTTTATAAGGCAAAAGTTGTGCAACTGGAGTATTTTTAGGTATGACTCCTTGAAAATCTTCTTTAAGAAAAAAAGGAATATTTCCACTTGATACCCACCCGTCACTATCAATTATTCCTGATACTGTTGTAAATGGAAGATCAAATCTATTAAATGGATGAGTTACTAAAACAGAATAACCTCTTGGAACTTTCCATCCCCACTTTCCAGACCAAACAAAATGATTGTTCAAGTGCCCAGGTGGTCTTGGTATAGTGGAGCCAGAGGAGGACTTTCTTTCATTTATAAATCTAGACGAAATTTGGTTTTCTTCTATTTTATGATTATGAGAATGTCTTTTTTTATTTGGCTCAAATGAACCGTCTTCTTTAATTAACCCATCTTCTATGTAAATTACTCCATCTTGTTTTGATATTCTGATATCATCAATTGTTGTTATAACATATCCAGATAGCATTGCATCAAGAAATGGCACACAGGTTTTTAGCCCAGGCATTTCTTTATCATCATATGTCTCTCCGTCTTTATACCACTGAGGAATATGATTTTTTACTGGAGATGGCGGAATTATATTTTCCATGCCACCAGATGGAACAAATTTAAACTTTTTCATGTATTATGCTACTGGTGGTGTAAAAGTTGTTCCATCATATAACCAGTCTTGCTTTATAACAACCTGATCAATAGACCCATCTGGGTGCGTAATATCTGGGAATGTAATGTTGGTAATGTCTACAATAGTAGGATCACTCAAAATAATTGCCCACATTCTTTCATCAGTTGAAAGAGTTTGAACAACCTTTCCGTCAATAACGTATGCCAGCTTTTTAATATTTTCTTCTGGAATTGCTACTGGTACAGGCTGTGTTGCAAGCCAAGCTTCGTATGCTGTTGTCATATTATTTCCTCCTCTTTTAGTATCTGTCCCCATTTTCCAATAGGGCAGGATGCATTAGGAAGCTTAACTTTAGCAGTCATAATACATCCACACTTTTTGCATTGAGTTGTAGGTTTAATAAAAAACTCACAACCTTTGCAAATCTCTAGTCTTTCTGCAGCAGTAAGATTGTCCACACGACCTATTTTTTTATTATATAGGTCCCACGGTCTTGCTGGTCTTTCAAAAGGATCAACCATTGTTTTCCTTTACATCTTCAAATTGAAAAAAGTCTTTTTCATCTTCATTGTATATCCACGGCTGTCCTTCATTTAAATTAATTTTATCTTTTTGCTCATGATTAATTTCAATAAATATTGGTCTCATTTTTAATAGATTACCAAATTTTGGATTAGTGGTCATAATATCTTCAACAATTAATGAATCTGGATCTAAAATTGCTACGTGCATGCCGAGCTTTGATTGGTCTGGAATAAAAGCATGGTCTTTTGGGGTCTTATAACCTATTTTAATTTTATGTCTTATAAAATTATGGGTTCTATCTTTAAAGTGAATTTTTATATCTCTAAAGTAATCTTTTATATTTTGAATAAAACTTATTTTATTGTTCATTTAGTTTACCCTAAACTCATCAATTGTATAGCCTTGGCTTGCATTTGAAGCTCTTGAAATTATACCATGCTCTTTAGACTTTTGTCCAGAGTGTGTAGAGGTCAAATCAGAACCAATTTGACTACTCAAAGAAGTATCTGAATAGGCCTTTGCAGTAATATTATTTCCATTAGTTATTACCTGTATACCCTTTATATCTGTAGTTTGATCGGTTGTAGATGCCACTACTGTTTCCGTTCCGCTTACTTTTTTAACAAGATCTAATTTATGATGATCAGTACAACTGCAGCTAAATGTGTAGTAGCTTGCACATCCGCAACTTGCATTAGCTCCATAAGTGTATCCGTTGCAATATGAGCACTGATTATATAGGCCACATACGGTACATGTTCCATATCCATTGCAATATGTGCAAGTATTATTTGATGCACAAACTGTACAACTTGTGTAAGATGTACAACATGACTGTTGTGAATATCCTGTACATACTGTACAAGTTCCATAGGTCATACATCCTGAACATTCTCCATAAGAGTTACATGTTGATTCAGCGCATGTGGTGTATGATGCACATGCTGAACAGTTTCCATATGCTGAACATGATGTCTGTGCACATAAATAATAATATGTACAAATTACTCCGCCTTTATATGCGCTATATGTGTATGCTCCGCAGCAAGCATAAGTATAATACGTGTATTCATTTGTACAACATGTATATGTATAATAAGATGAACAACATGAAAAATAACTTACATAATAGCTTAAACAGCATGGATAATAAAAATATGCAGTACAACAACTTTGAGTGCCATAGCTTGAGCATACTGTACATGTTCCATACCCACTACAACAACTTGTTGTAGTATAAGAAGCGCACCCGCAAGATGAGTGAGATCCATACGCATAGGAATTACAACAAGACTGTGTTGTATATGATTGACATCCACAACTAGAATCTCTTCCATATGTAGTTGAACTACAGTATGAACAACTATTGTATGATCCACAAGCTGTACATGTTTGACATATATTTGTTGTATTTTTAACTACCGCCCAGTAATTACCTGAGTCTGTTACCCAAAAGGCGGGTCCTACTCCAGAGGCTGGGTTTTTAGCTTTTAATACTGCATCTGTAGATGCAAACATTGTAGATATCAGAGCGCCAATTGAAGAGGATGTTCCTTTGCCTCCTGAAACACCCCAACCTGCAACAACATGTCTCCATTTTGCAGATGTCGCTCCAGCATTTGTAAGAGTTGCCCTAGAAAAGTTTTCTACTAAAGATAGCAAGGCTTTTAGTCTGGATGCTACTACATTTATTTTACGTTTTGATTTTGGCATTATGCAGTTGTATCTCCAGTAACGTACCAGGAATTAGTTGAGTGTTTTTCAAGTATAATTGAAGAATACTGCACTCTGGTTTTAAATCCGTTATCTGAAGCAACTGCTGTTGCTGGGCTAGTTACAGAAACAGTTACCTGTCCTGCTCCCATTTGTCTAATTTCTAAATAAGAACCTATTGGGAAAACTGTATCGCCCACGTCATTAGGTATTGTTATTGTTACTCCAGATCCTGATGATGTATGTATAACCTTATATAAATCTGAAGCACTAATTGTTCTAGATGTTCCTGCTTCACTAATATATTGTAATTTTTCATCAGACTTTAAGTCTAATGCTGCTTGGGTAGCAGTAGAAATTGGCTTATTGGCATCAGAAGTATTATTTACATTAGATAAATCGGCAATTGCTTTTGCAGTAGCAGATTTATTTCCTACAAAAATTGATCCCGCCATTGAAGCATGGTATTGACAAGCATAATATAAACTTGGTTCTGGAGCTGATTGACTTAGCTCTACAAGAATAGATCCATTATCTGTACCATTATTAGTAATACCAGTGGAGTACACGTTACCAGAGCTGTACGCTCCAGAAACTGTTTGAATCCAAAATGGGTGGCCTGGAGCATTGACAACTATTCTATATCTCTTTCCTTTTTCAAAATAAAGAGTTCCGTTAGAAATTCCATTGACTGTATAAGATCCCATTCCAGCATTTGTTACATAATAATCAATAGCAGCTTCTGTTTTTGGAACGTATGTACTTGTAGCAGTTGTTGTATCTAATTTTGTTGCAAGTGCTGTGGTTATAGTTGATGCGTAAGATGCATCATCATTTATTGCTGCTGCTAATTCATTTAAAGTATCTAGCGCTGCAGGAGCTGCATCAAGAAGATTTGATATTGCAGTAGAAATTGCTGTATTTCTATCAGTCACCTCTGTTGCAATTGCAGAAGAAAGTTCTGTGTCTCTAGTTATTCCTGCAGGAATTTGTGAATCTGGTACATACCCATCTGAATCTAACTCTGCTACACCGTCTGCAGTTCCCATTAAAGATAATGGAACATAACCACTTGTAACTGTATTACTAAGTCCAGATACTGCGTTGTCTACATAAGTTTTATTTGCAATAACAGATGTATCTACATCTATTGCAAATGTACCTAGTTGATCATCATATGTGAAATCAATTCCTGTTCCCGCCTGGAGTGTATCATTTAAATAATCTTGAACAAGTTCTAAAAGTTCTGCTGGAGTTATATTTAAATATGGAAGAACTTGCCATCTTGAAGTATTGTCATTAGCAATACCAACTTTAAATTTTTTATTTGTTACATCATAACCCATTTCCCCCGCTTGTAGTATTGGGTTATTAGTTGTCCAATTTGTTGCTATGTCTCTTCTTATCTGTATTCTAATTGCCATTATGCAAGCCCTCCATCAATTCCTGTTTGAGAATTATATTGCTGTCCAGAACTGCCGCCGTCAAATATAGTTAAAGCTGGATTATAAGCTCCTGCATAAACAGTATGAATGTCTCCATCGTAAGTATGTATATGATTTTCAAGAACATACTGAGAAGCATTTACTGGCATCCAATCTGACCCAGTATGCATCATCAATGCATTCATTGTTGTGTTATAGTATAAAGATCCAGCATGTCCTGTGGATGGATTTTCTGATAGTGACGGCAGCGACAGTGTTGCTAGAAATTGTCTTGCCATGATTATCCTGTGATAACTACTCTATATGCTCCACTTGCTGGCGCTGAGGCAAATCTTAATGTTATTGTGTTAAGCGATGTACGCTCTACATCTGTTTCAACAAGAGCCTTTGAACCGCCAGTTTCATAAACATTAACTGTAACATCGTCTGTGTTTAAATTATGTGTAATAACAAAAGATGTAGCACTTGTTGTATTTAATATATCTTCAGCATATTTTCTTGTTATTGCATGATATGATCCGCCAACTTGACCAATCTGCCATACATCTTGGGTTTCATTCCATAGAATTTCTGCATCTGCGGCATCGCCACGCTCTACTTTAATTCCAGCATCTGCTGATGGGGTTCCAGTAAATCCTGTATTAAGATTAATTTTATTATCTTGAACATTAATCTCAGTTGTATTTACCGCATTGATTGAGCCTGTTACATTTAGGTTTCCGCCGACATTAAGGTCGTTGGTAATTGTTACATTGTCTGGAAGACCAATTGTAACTGTTGTTCCTTCTCCAGATGTTGGAGATACTGTTACTTCATTTGCGGTACCTTGAATATTTGCTACATAATCACCTGTAGTTTGTGTTCCAAGATTTACATTCTTGATTGTTACTGCGCCATTTGTTACTGTAAAGTCAGCATCTGCAAAGCTTGCAATACCCTTATTTGTTGTAGTTGCATCTTCGCCTGATATTGTTATTGTATTATCAGTTACAGCAACATCAATACCCTCTCCGCCACTTACCTGCAAATCTTCGGTTAAGAGATTTATAGATGTGCTGCCAGTGTCTCCATTTACATCAAGAGTTGTAGCGACATCTGCTTCTCCTGCTGTAGTTAAACGACCTTGAGCATCAACTGTAAATGTTGGTATCTTTGTTTGAGATCCGTAAGTTCCTGCGGTTACTGTTGTGTTGTCTAAATCTATTGTTGTGGTTCCAGCTGTTTCATCATATGTAGCTGTTAAACCTGTTCCGCCAATTACTGAAGAACCAATTACATCTTGAATAACTTCTGTGGAAGCGCCCATTGGCATCCATGGGCCGTTTGGTGCTGCTAAACCATTGTAGTAGTAAAGAACATTGTCGCCAGTGTTGTAGTAGATTTGTCCTGTTACTGGATTTGAAGGGGCTGACCCTAGTCCTTGAATTCGAGCATTAAGAAGTTCATTCTTATTAAGATCTATGCTCGTTACAAATAATCTTGCCATGTTTTAATCTCCTTAAGACAGGTACGCTGTCCCTGAGAATGGTTGAGCCATCGTCAGTGTAATTTGGTTAACACTATTATAGTCTATTCCTGTTTCTAATATATCCCCAGCGCTGGTTTTAACGGTAACATTTGGGTGATAGCCTAAATTATGAACAATTGATAGAGACCATATGCCGTTTGATGGCCCCGCAACTTGGCTCATAGAGAATGGGTAGGTTAAAGTACCAGTGGAAAGGAAGTAACTTGTTGCTCCAGCCCAGGTATTGTCTGATAGCTTTGGTCCATAGAATTTTGTAGTGTTTTTATCATAATAAAAGTCGCCTTCTACACCTAAAGAATTTATAGGTGCTCCGACCCCATTAAGAATTGTTTTTCCTCTAGGACCTTGAGGTCCAGGAGCTGATATAACAACATCATTTTTGACTTCAGTTACTATAATTTTTTCTGTCATATTGTCACCGATCTAGATAAGGTAATATAACCTTCAAGTAATTTTGTTTTATTTCCATTAGAGTCAGTAATCATAATGTCGTATGAAGATTTTGGATAAAATAAAGAATTGGTTTGAGCTGGAGACATTTTAATTGTTAGTTTGCCTGCAGCTTCATCAATTACTATCCCATTAAGTGGAGAGTTCAAGGTAAAGGCCAATTTTGATCCACCTTTAGTGTCTCTAACCTGCATTTTTGCTGATGCATTAGTTAAAGCTATAGGCAAATCACTGCTATCTTTATATTCTACAATAAAAGAAAATGTTGTGTTTTGGTCTACTTCAAAATTTTTTTGGGCTGCCATAACTCTCCTAAAATAGGAAAACTCCTATGCCCATTTTAGCATAGGAGCTATCCTAATCAATATTAAATTATGACTTCTTTGTGAATCCAAAAGCTGGTTCATTGCTATTTAGTGCCTTTAGAATAACAGGAAGCACTGCTGCAATTCCACCTTTTACTAGATCTCCTGGGTCAGTATTTCCAGTCATGTAAAGAGCAATAGCGGCACCTAAAAAGTGACGACCATAGCTTGCCAACGCTGCTAGAATTTTCTCTTGCATTGTTACCTTTCCATCATTGTTTAGATCTTCTTTGACTTTTGTCATTAGATCCTCCTTATTTCTGGGCCCTATGCCCAGGAATTTTGGGAGTTACCCCAATTCCTATTATATACCCTTTAAGCAGAAATGTCTACAATCTCACAATTACCGTCTGAAGTACATGCAAGAGTTTGTGTTCCGCTTGTTCCATCCTCTGTTTCATAAAAAGATAAATCTTGCCATCTAATTGAAGACGGCATTTTAGCAAGAAGCTCTAAATACTCTGTTTCTGTAACTTCTTGATATGGAGCCTGCTTGTAAGAATGATCTGAGTGAGGTAGAAATGAAATGCCTGACACTTCATCAAAATAATGATATACCCAAGCACCAACTTCCATCCATTCGTCCTCTTTTACAGATACGGTAATAGATGGCTTATGCTCACACCATTCACGCTGATAAACAAGCCATGTATTTAAATGATCTAATGCTGTAAGATCGTCACGAATAATTGCACCTTCTGGCGCTTTTACTGGAAATGAAAACACATATGTATCGTTTGGTTTCATAAAATCATCTTCATATGGGATTCCAACTTCTTTAAGGAATGTTGATAGGGGATCCTTCTTGTCACCACGAACTGTACGAATATAATACGGAGAATGCCAAGGATGCATTCCTGAAGATACCCCAGTTAACTGTGAAACAGTTCCTGATGGCTTAACACAGGTGATTGCAGCAGATTCATTAATTCCAATTTTTGTTGCTTCGTCTTTATTTATTTCACGAGCACGATCACGAATCTGATTTAGGAATTTACCCAATTCTGTCAATCCTTCTTGCCCAGACATAAACTTGTGTCCAAATTGTCCAGTGATAGAAACACCCAATAGGCGCTCTTCTTCTGTATTGTCTTTCCAAATTTTACGAAGATACTTAAAGTCTGTAAGCGTTGACTGCCAAGTTCCAAGTATGGTAGCTAATTCTACTTTTCTCTGAATATCTTTCTTGGAGTCATTTGCACGAATTACAACTTCAGAAAGGTTACAAAACTGATAAGGTCTAAGAATGATTTCCGAGCATGGATTGGTTCCGTAATGTATTTCAGGGTCTCTACGTCCCCATCTTGCTGCCTGCTTTTGAGCAGCAGCCACATTGTATATGCCTCGTTCTCCCGATTTAGAATCATATAGGTTCTTCCATTCTGCAATAAACTGCTCCATTTCTGGCTTGCGAGAATATGCTACTGAATTATTTGACAAAGCCCTTTGAGAATTATTCTCCCACCAATTTCCTGACTTTGCTGCCGCCATTTCAATATCGTTAATATTAGAAAGAGAAATCATTGCAGAACGACGAACACCGCCAACTACAACAACCTCACCAATCTTACACATAATATCATGTGCTTCAATAGGTTTTAATTGACGACCTGCTGCTGTTTTAAACTTTGCAATCGTGAAGTCAAAAAGGTTAATTAAAGGCTGTGGACCAGATGAACGCCCTCCCATTGTTTTAAGACGAGCACCTGCTGGGCGAAGCTTTGATACATCGATTGATGGAATTTGTCCCGCCCATAACATTGCAAGAAGTTCTCTATAAGCTTTTGCCCAACCAGTCTTTGAATCTTCAACTACAATAACAGTAGTAGATTTTTCAAATGATTCTGGAACGGCAGGAAGTTTATTAACATACTTATATTCAACAGAGAAACCTACACCAGTTCCGCACATTAAGATATACATTGTTTCATCAAATGATCTTGGATTGTCTACTGGAACAAATGAGCAGTTATATCCTGCAACATGGTCTCTATCAAGAGCAGCACCTGCAGTCATCACTGCTCGCATTGAAGGCATTACGCTACGATCATAAACAGCATTCTTTAAATCTTCTATAAGCTTTTTATCTGGCGTATAGTTATAATTTTTTTCTAGATGGTTTAACATGAAACCAAAGTAGCGATCTACTGTTTCTCCCCATGTTTCACGACGATTCTCTTCTGGAATCCAACGTGCATAACGAGACAAAGCAATAAAGTTTTCATATGGATTTTCTATAATCCTTGACATTTGAGTAATACCTTTCGTCCGCCTTGCGGTTAAATTAAAATTAATGTGAAGATCCTATTCTACCAAACAACGTTTAAAAGGGAAAGGGGTTAAGAAAATTTTTTTGAAAGTCTTTCAAAAGCATTCTTGGTCAACTGATCCCAATTATATTCTTCATGTATTTTTTTTGATTGAGCAAAATAATAGCCAAAATAAGCTTTACTATTTATAACAACATCATACATTAAATCTTCTAAATGTTGTTTATCTGGCCTAAACATTTTGCCAACATGAGGATCTCCGACTGCTTTTGGTAAAGTATCACTTGTTAGTTGAGACTTTAATTTTAGCGGACCAATGTATTTTTCATAATGTGCCCAGTCGTAAGTTGATATTACTGGCATTCCTGTTGCTAAACCTTGTATTGGAATAAAACCAAAACCTTCTCCCCATGAAGGATAAATTAATGCGTGGTGGCGGTGAAATAAAGAAACTAGATCTGGCTCAGAATATTCTTCAGTAATAACAGTTATATTATTATATGCTTTATCTGGATTTACAAATTCTCTATTTTTATCATAAACACGTATAGTACTAAATCCATGTGCTTTAATTGTTAAATGATAATCTGGATTATTGCCAAATAGTTTAATAAAAGTATCTACTACTAGCTGTCCGTCTTTTCTTGGAGAAGGTTCTCCTACATGCAAAAACTTAAAAGGTTCATTTTCTTTTAAAACTCTTTTTTTAGGTTTCCAAATATCTTCTACGCCATGTGGATAAACATATATTGGTTTAGTTACACCATTATCTTTAAATACTTTTGCTACCCAGTCAGATGTAGCCCAAACTTCATCACAAAAATTAAATTTATCTACCCAGTCTGTCCTCATAGATGTTGACTCCCATGGAGTGTATCCGATCTGATATTGATTTCTGTGTAATTTAAAATGATGTGGCTGAGTAAAGTTTAATTGAATATCAGATTTTGGATTTGCAAATGAAACTTCATAACCTAAATTATTTAAAGATTTGACTATATTTTTACCAGCGTAGCCGAAACCAACTGCTGGATTTAGTCCTGCTTTAATAGTATAATAGGATATTTTCATTTATTTTTCTTAGTCAACTGGCTTGACAGTTATTGTCAAACAATGTTATTATAGTAGTTCGTTATCTCTAGAGGAGGAAATGCCAATGGAGAGAATCAAACAACGTTTGAGCGATGTTGTACACAACTGGTCATTTATAGCAATGATAACATTATTTCTATTTACTGTCCAGCCTGGTCCAACTATTTCTCAAGCACTACCTGTAAAGGTAGAAAAAACTGAAAGACAACTAAAGAGAGAAATACTGAACAAGTTCAGTAACGATAAATATGAGCACTCAGAAATGCTTGCACCTGAAGATTTAAAAGATTTACTATGGGCTGTAGGTTTTGAGGGAAATGCTCTAAAAACAGCTTGGGCTGTTGCAAGAGTAGAGTCAAATGGGAGACCAATGGCTCTAAACGATAACAGACGAACTGGAGATAAATCTTACGGAATTTTTCAGATCAATATGCTGGGAACACTCGGTGTAGATCGGCAAGAAAAATTCGAATTAGTTTCAAATAAGGAATTATTTGATCCAGTAACTAACGCAGAGATAACGTACTATATGACCAAGGGCGGCAAAGATTGGTCGTCTTGGCCAAACTCAATAGGTAAGGCCAGGAACCTCATATCAGAGTTTCCAAAGAACGCATAAGGAGGGCTTTTGAAAAAGATACAATACGTATCTAAGTACATAGCCCTATCAGAGGAAGGTCTTGTTCCTAGGATTAATTGTCCTATGGATCAAGGCCTTCTTCTTTGCAACCTATCTATAAACGATGAAATATATTTTTATTGCATATCCTGTAACTATAAACAGTATCTTGGTAACTCTATGTATGATAAAATAGTAGCTCAAGTAGAGAAGATTTTAAATGAAACCTAAAAAATTACAGTATGACGTATACCATCCTGTGTTCGAACCCATAACTCAAATGAAGAATGTTATGCCAGAATGGTTTAAGAAAATAGATAAATTCCACGGCGGAAAACTGAGTATAGTTCCGCATAGCACAATAACAGTAAAAAGTTGCGCTCCTTTTATGGACGCCTTTTTAACTGGATACTGTATGCCAGCTCCAGTTGATTTTTTAGTAGAACAAACTAGTATGGGTCCAAAAATAAGTTGGAACTGGTTTGATGTAGATGAAATATATAAAGAAACAGATTTTGTAATTGAACGAGATAAAAACATGATTCCTACTTTGCCTATTCCAAAAGGTTATCATGAAAATCATTTTTCTTGGGGCACAAAGCAAATACTTCAGGTTGAAGATGGCTATAGCCTTCTTATTACCCACCCCTTAAACAGGGACGATTTGCCTTTTAGGACACTTTCAGGAGTTGTTGATGCTAACTATGCAATGAATGGCGGAAAATTGCCATTCCTGCTTCAGGAAGGTTTTGAAGGCATAATTAAAGCTGGAACACCGATAGCTCAAATTATCCCAATCAAGACAGAACCGTGGATTTTAGAAAGAAATACAAATTTATTAAAAGAAGCAAAAATTGCTAGAACAGAATCGCTTAAAACAATTATTGGTTGGTATAAAAATAAATTCTGGAAAAGAAAGGAATATAACTGATGAGCGGTGGGTGCGGCTGTGGTACATGTGCATGTGGTCAAGGAATTCAAATAGACACATATAGTGCAAGTGCCGAAAAAAGTGAAAATTTCAGTGCGGCGGAAGTAGAAGATCCAATATTCGAATCACATAATTCAAACTTAAACAATGAGTGGAGAACTCCACAAATTTATCCATATACAGATGGGAATATAAATGAATGAAGAACAATTGCCTGATGGGGCAATAGTAAAAGAAGCAGGGTCAATTGAAGACAACCTGCCTATGGTTACATATATCATGCTTCACAGAATATATGACCTACTTTCGCTCATTGCC
>JACCEB011282085.1_pt1 | contig 24664 bp, 19 predicted proteins | sample 7454761 | NCBI WGS metagenome assembly JACCEB01 (sample SAMN15323454, study PRJNA562643) | freshwater metagenome | isolation source: river surface water | place: USA:Blue River Watershed | collected 2017-08-18
CGGCATAGGTGCGCGCCGCCGCGAGGGCTTTGGCTTCGAGCGGGCGCATCGGCTGCCGCGCCGCCGGCGTTCCGGGCAGGGCGCCGACATGGATCATCCCGATGATCGGCTTGCGGGTGCGGAAGGAAAACGAAGGACGCATCATCGGAACGGGTCGGGCGGGGGGAGAATTCGAAGCGGCGCCGGGCCGCGGTCGGGCGGGAAGCGCCCCGGGCTATCAGCGGTCGGCGTAACCGCGCGGCCGCGCGGCATGCCACCGCCAGGCGGTGGCGACGATGGACTCGATGTCGGGGAACTTCACCTTCCAGCCGAGCTCGGCGATCGCCTTGGCGGAATCGGCGAAGAGCGCGGGCGGATCGCCGGGGCGACGGGGACCTTCGACGACGGTGACGGGCTTGCCGACCACCTTTTCGACGGCGCGGATCACCGCGCGATTCGAGGTCGGGGTGCCGGTGCCGAGGTTGTAGAAATGCTGCGCACCCGGCACGGAGAGGCGGTCAAACACCGCGATGTGCGCCCGGCTGAGGTCGTCGACGTGCACGTAGTCGCGCAGACAGGTGCCATCCGGCGTCGGGTAGTCGGTGCCGAACAGCTGGAGGTGGGGACGCTTGCCCACCGCGACGTCGATCGCGAGCGGGATGAGGTGGGTTTCCGGCTGGTGATCTTCGCCGATGGCGCCGTCTTCGGCCGCGCCGGCGGCATTGAAGTAGCGGAACACCGAGAAACTCAGCCCATGGGCAACGGCGAGCGCTTTGAGCGCGTTTTCAATGTCGAGCTTGGTCTGGCCGTAAGGATTGATCGGCGCCTGCGGGAGATTTTCGTGGATCGGCAGCGAGGCCGGCACGCCGAAGGTCGCGCAGGTGGACGAGAAGACGAATTTCTTCACGCCGGCGCCGATCATCGCGTTCAGGAGGTGGAGTGTGGCGGCGACATTGTTGAAGTAGTATTTCAGCGGTGCCGTGACCGACTCGCCCACAAAGCAATAGGCGGCGAAGTGCATCACCAGTTCGATCCGCTCCTCGCGCAAGACCTTGCCGACGAAGGTCTCGTCGCCGAGATCGCCCACGTGAAGCGGGATTCCGGGGGCCACGGCGGCACGATGGCCGTAGACCAGATTATCCAGCACGACGGGCCGATGGCCGGCCGCAACGAGTTGGCGCACGCAATGGCTGCCGATGTATCCAGCTCCGCCGACGACGAGGACGTTCATATCGAGCGAGGCTTGTATTGCTTTCGACCGGACGCTGGCTAGCGATTTCGGTTTCCATCGAATGAAGCAGCTTCAGCCAGCACGTATCGTGATCACCGGAGTCGGTCTGACGGCACCCAACGGCAACACCCTGCCGGAGTTTCGCCGCAACCTGCTGGCGGGGGTGGCGGGGATCGAGCGGATGGAGATCCGCTACATGGGCCCCCAGCTGGCCGGGGTCTGCCATTACGATCCCCTCAAGTATCAGAAGAAGAAGGAGGTCCGGGTCGGCACCCGTGCCGGCAGTATTTCGATCTACTGCGCCCGCGAAGCTTTGACCGACAGCGGCGTAAACCTCGAGGCCCTGCCCAAGGATCGGGTCGGCATCTACATCGGCTGCACGGAGCACGGCAACGTCGAGACCGAGAACGAGATCTACAACATCTCGAAGTTCAATTACGACACCAAGTTCTGGTCCCACTACCACAACCCCCGGACCGTCGCCAACAACCCCGCCGGCGAAACGTCGCTGAATCTCGGCACGACCGGCCCCGCCTACACCATCGGCGCCGCCTGCGCGGCCGGCAACATGGGGCTGATTCATGCGGCCCAGATGCTGCGCCTCGGCGAGGTCGACTTTGCGATCGGCGGCGGCGTCAGCGAAAGCATCCATACCTTCGGCATCTTCGCCGGTTTCAAATCGCAAAACGCGCTCGCGACCCACGCGGACCCGGCCAAGGCGTCGCGGCCGTTCGACAAGGCCCGCAACGGCATCGTGATCTCCGAAGGCGGCTGCCTCTACACGCTGGAGCGACTCGACGACGCGCTGGCCCGCGGGGCCAAGATCTACGGGGAGATTTCCGGCTATCACGTGAACAGCGACGCGAGCGACTACGTGCTGCCGAATCCGACCCGCCAGGCCGAGTGCGTGCGGGCCGCGCTCCGGCGCGGCGGGCTGAATCCCGCGGACATCCACATCGTCAACACCCACGCCACCGCCACCCCGCTCGGCGACATCCAGGAGTGCGAGGCGATCCGTGCCGTGTTCGGGGAAGGCTGCCCCGACACCCACATCAACAACACCAAGAGCTTCATCGGTCACGCGATGGGCGCGGCCGGGGCGCTTGAGCTGGCCGGCAATCTGCCGTCCTTCGACGACCGCATCGTGCATCCGACGATCAACGTCGACGACCTCGATCCGCAGTGCGCGCTGCCGGGACTGGTGCTGAACCAACCCCGGTCGGTCGCGAAAGTGGACACGATCCTCAACAATTCCTTCGGCATGCTCGGGATAAATTCCACGTTGATTGTTCGACGCTTTCTCCCCTAATTCCGCGCCCTCTGACTATGACCAAAGACGAATGCAAGCAGGTGGTGCTCGATATCATCGCGGACATCGCGCCCGATGAGGATCTGGCCAACGTCAAGCCCGACGTCCGCCTCCGCGACCAGCTTCAGCTCGATAGCATGGACTTTCTCGATATCGTGATGGAACTGCGCAAACGCCACGGCATCGAGGTGCCCGAGGCGGACTACATGCAGCTCGCTTCGCTCGACAGCTGCGCGGACTACCTGACGCCGAAATTCAACGCGTTGGCGTCCAAGGGTTGAGTCGGGCACCGCTCCTTTTCGCCGGCCGGGACCTCGCTCCCGGCCTTTTTGTTGGGTCCGCATGAACACCCGCTCCCATTACGATGTCGCGATCATCGGGGCCGGGATGTCCGGGCTCGCCGCCGGCATCCGGCTCGCGCACTTCGGCAAGCGGGTCTGCATCTTCGAGCGGCACAATGCCGTGGGCGGACTGAACGGATTCTACAGCACGGCCGGCCGGAAGTTCGACGTCGGGCTCCACGCCATGACCAATTTCGTGAAGCCCGGCGTGAAGGGGACGCCGCTCACGAAGCTGCTCCGCCAGCTGCGCATCGATCGCGACGAATTCGCCCTCTGCGAGCAGAAGCAGTCGCGGGTCGCCTTCGGGCCGGCGGGGGAGCTTTCGTTGCGTTTCACGAACGACTTCGCGGTGCTGGAGGCGGAGGTTGCGACCCGATTCCCGACGGAAATCGACGGTTTCCGCCGCCTGGTCGCGTTGGTCCGCACCTACGACGACGTCTCGCTTTCGGCGGCCCCGGAGTCCGCGCGCGCCATCGTCCGTCGCCACATCGCCGATCCGTTGCTGGAGGACATGCTTTTTTGCCCGGTCATGTATTACGGCAGCGCCTCCGAACACGACATGGAGTTCGGCCAGTTCGTGATCATGTTCAAGGCGCTGTTCCTCGAGGGTTTCGCCCGGCCCCTGGACGGGGTGCGAGTGGTGCTGCGGGTGCTGCTGGACAAATATCGCGCCGCCGGCGGTGAGCGCCGGATGAAGTGCGGGGTCCGCCGCATCGTCGTTCGCGCGGGCCGCGCGGCCGCGCTCGTGCTCGACGACGGCGCGGAGATCACCGCGGACCACGTGCTGTCGTCGATCGGCGCGCCGGAAACCGGCCGACTGCTCGCGTCGACGGACGACGGGGCGGGGCAGGGGAGCGTGCGCGACGACGTGACGGCGGGGCGTCATTCCTTCGTGGAGACGATCACGATCCTCCGGCGCCAACCGGCGGCGCTCGGCTGGGGCGACGACACCATCGTCTTCTTCAACGACTCGCCGCGCTTCGACTACGCCTGTCCCGAATCCGAGGTCGATGTGCGCAGCGGGGTGATCTGCCTGCCGAACAACTTCGACTTCGGTCCCGGACGCACGTTGCCGGAGGGAATCTTCCGGGTCACCTGCCTCGCCCGACCCGCGCCCTGGTTCGCGTGGCCGGAACCCGACTATCGGGCGGCCAAGACGCGCTGGTTCGACGCCGTGCAACGGAGCGCGCGCCGTTTCCTGCCGTCGGTAGCCGACGAGGTGCTGGCGGCGGACATCGTGACGACCGACATGTTCACGCCGCGCACGATCGCCCGCTACACCGGCCACGCCAACGGCGCGATCTACGGCGCACCGACGAAAATCAAGGACGGGCGCACGGCGGTCGAAAACCTCTATTTGTGCGGCACCGACCAAGGTTTCCTCGGCATCGTGGGCGCGATGCTCAGCGGCATCTCGATGGCCAATTATCACATCTTGCAAAAAGGCTGAGGCCGGCCCGACAGTCGCGGTTCCCCTTTTCCCCATGAAAATCCTGCTCCGCTTCGCCCTGTTTCCCGTCCTCGCCGCCGCGGCCCTCGCGGCCGATTTCCGCGATCACCTTGGGCTGCAACTTTACAGCCTGCGCGCGCAAACCAAGGAAAGCACGACCGGTGCGCTTGATCTCGCGAAGTCCTACGGGATCAAGGAAGTCGAGCTCGCCGGCACGGGCACTCCGCCGATGCCGGCGGAGAAATTCGCCGCCGAACTCGCTTCCCGCGGGCTGAAGCCGGTGAGCGCGCATTACGGTTACCAGGTGCTGGAAAAAGACCTCGCGACGGCGGTCAAGGACGCGAAGACCCTCGGGGTGAAGTTTGTCGTCGTCCCGTATCCGCCGGTCGGCGCCGACAAGATGTTTTCCGAGGAGCTGGCCCGGAAAACCGCCGCCCAGTTCAACGCCTGGGGCAAGGCGTTCAAGGCGGCGGGCATCCGCTTCGGCTACCACCCGCACGGCCTCGAATTTCGGCCGACCGCGAACGGCGAGACGGTGTTCGACATCCTGATGCGCGAGACCGATCCGGAATTGGTCTGCTTCCAGATGGACGTCTACTGGGCCCACTACGCGGGCCAGGATCCCGTGAAGCTGCTGAAGAAGTATCCCAAGCGCTGGGTCACGATGCACATCAAGGATATGCTCAAGGGACTCGCGACCGGCGTGCACACCGGCGGCACGCCGCCCACCGCCAAGGTCACGGTCGGGCAGGGGCAGATCGACTATCCGACCATCCTGCGCGCGGCGCAGGAGGCCGGCATCCAGCACTACTTTCTCGAGGACGAAACGCCCACGCCGCTGCAGTGCATTCCCGACAGCTTCAAATACCTGCGCGCTTTGAAGCTTTGAGACTCCGCCCGTTCCCGGCAGGCATCGCGGTTGCTGTCTCTCCCCTGTGTTCTCCTGTCCGGCACCGATGAAAGCCGTGTTGCCCAGCTTGGCCGTGTTGCTGACGACGGCCGCGGCGGCAGCGGCACCGATCGACTTCAGCGCCCAGATCCGTCCGCTGCTGAACCAGAATTGCACGTCATGTCACGGCGGGGTGAAGGCGGCGGGCGACGTCTCGTTCGTTTATCGCGACGTGGTGCAGCAGGTCGGGAAGAAGTCGGGCCGCCGCGTGATTGTCCCCGGCGAACCCGATGCCTCGGAGTTGATCCGGCGCATCACCGCGGCCGACACGACGGAACGGATGCCGCCGGTCGAGCACGCGCCCGCCCTGGCGCCGGAGAAAATCGGGCTCCTGCGGCAATGGATCCGCGAAGGCGCCGTCTGGGCGGACCATTGGGCCTTTGTTCCGCCGGTCGCGCAGACGCCGCCGCGGCTCTCACCCGCCCTCGAGGCGAGGCGGCCCGGGGCGATCGACCGCTTTGTGCTCGCGCGGCTGGAACAGGCTGGGATCACACCCGCCGCGGAGGCGGATCGCCCCGCGCTGCTGCGGCGCGTTTCGTTCGACCTGACCGGACTGCCGCCGACCCCGGAGGAAACGGCGGGCTTCGTCGCCGACCGGTCGCCGGAAGCCTTCGCCAACCAGGTCGACCGCCTGCTGGCCTCGCCGCATTTCGGCGAACGCTGGGCCAGTCTTTGGCTCGATCTGGCGCGCTACGCCGACACGAAGGGCTACGAAAAGGACACCGAGCGCACCGTCTGGCCCTACCGCGACTGGCTCGTCGGGGCGTTCAACCGCAACCTGCCTTACGATCGCTTCGTCGGCGAACAGATCGCCGGCGACCTGTTTCCCGGCGCGACGCTCGACCAGCGGATTGCGTCCGCGTTTCACCGCCAAACGCAGGTCAACGACGAGGGCGGCACCGACGACGAAGAGTATCGGATCGCGGCGGTCATCGACCGGGTCGCGACGACGTGGCACGTGACCGGCGCCGTTACCTTCGGCTGCGTGCAGTGCCATGCGCATCCCTACGATCCGATCCGGGCCGGCGAATATTACCGGATGTTTGCGTTCTTCAACGGAACGAAGGACGCGGATTTCAACAACGAGTATCCGGTCGTGCGCGTCCCGACCGATCCCGCGCGCCGGGACGAGTCCGACGCGCTCCGCCGGGAGATCGCCGCACTCCGCCGCACCGTCGTCCAGGCCGGCCGCGACCTCGCGCAGACGTCCCGCTGGACGCAACTCGACGCGCTCGGGGCCCGGGCCTCGAGCGACGTGGCCTTCAGGATTCATGACGGGGTGGTGCATGCCGACGGCACGACGCCGGCCAATGTGCGCTACGACATCACGCTCCCGGCCCTCGGACTTTCGCATGGGCCGATTACCGCGCTGAAAATCGAGGCTCGGCCGGTCGATCCCGAGAAAGCAGTGCACACGCCGGAGCGCGGCTTCGTGACCACCGAAATCCAGGTCCACCTCGCCGGTCCGGACGGCACGGTCACCCGGGTCGAGGTCGGCCGTTACTTTCCGGATACGGAGAATTTCACCACGCCGGTCACCCGGACCGTCATGCGACGCCCACCCGGGCTACCGGAGGGCGAGGGGCCGGCCGCGCCGGCGAAAAACGGAAAAGCCGCCAATCGCAAGGGGAAGTCCGCCGCGGACTCCGCCGGAACGGCGCCCGAGGTCCGCGACGTGACGCTCGACTACCACTTTTCGGCGAATCCCACGCTGGACCGTCCGCGTTGGATTGTGGCCGCCCTGCGCACGCCGCTGGCGGTGCCCCCCGGGTCCACGTTGCGCGTCAGCGTTACGCACGGGCGCGGCATCACGGAAAAGCCCGCCCCGATCCGCCGGCTTGCGGTGGCGGCGAGCGGCGACCTGCGTTGGAGCGCCGTGGCCGGCGACCGCGACATTGCACGCGCGGCGGGGCGGCACAGCGAAGCGCTGGCGGATCTGGCCCGCATTCCCGGCGTCGACGTGCCGACGAGCGAGGAGTTGCCCGGCTACGAACGCCGCGAAACGCGCGCCTTCGTGCGGGGCAATTTCCTCGAAAAGGCCGGCGCCCCCGTGTCGCCGGGCGTGCCCGCCTTGTTTCCGCCCCTGGCGAGCGAGAATCCCGATCGCCGGGACCTCGCGGCCTGGTTTTTCCAGCCCGGGCAGCCGCTGACGTCGCGGGTCGCGGTGAATCGTTTTTGGGAGCAATTGTTCGGCACGGGCCTCGTCGCCACGCTGGAGGACTTCGGCAGTGCCGGCGAACGACCGAGCCACCCCGAACTGCTCGACTGGCTCGCGCTGCACTTCGAGCGCGACCTGCGCTGGGACATGAAGGCCCTGCTCCGTGAGATCGTCCTGAGCGCCGCCTATCGCCAGGAGGCGCGCCTCCGCCCCGAACTGGGCGACCGGGATCCGCAGAATCGCTTGCTGGCCCGCGGACCGAGACAGCGGCTCACCGCGGAAATGGTGCGCGACCAGGCGCTCGCGGCCAGCGGGCTTTTGAGCCGCAAACTCGGCGGGCCGCCGGTGATGCCACCGCAACCGGCCGGAGTATGGCAGACGGTCTACAACTCCAAAAACTGGGTCGAGTCCACCGGGCCGGACCGCCACCGGCGCGCGCTCTACACCTTCTGGAAGCGATCCGCGGCCTATCCGGGATTTCTCAGTTTCGACCTGCCGAACCGCGATCTCTGCACCGCCCGGCGCACGCCGACCAACACGCCGCTGCAAGCCCTGGTCACGCTCAACGACATCGTGTATCAGGAGGCCGGCGACGCGTTGGCCGCCCGGGCCGTGCGCGACGGCGGTCCCGAAGCGACGCCCGCGCACCGGATCGCGCTGGCCTTCGAGCGGGTGGTTTCGCGGCCGCCGACCGCGGCCGAGTCGGCGCGGTTGCTGCGCCTGCACGACGAGATCGCGGCCGCCGAGGCGCGGCCGGACGCGACCGGATCCACGGGCGGCTCCGAACGGCCTTCCCGCGCGCTGGCGGCGGTCGCCGCGGCCATCCTGAACCTCGACGCGGCCTTCACCCGATGAACAACGTCGACCGGCTCCTGCGCGAATACGATCAACACCGGCTCGAGGCGGTCACGCGCCGGCATTTCCTGCGCACCTGCACGACGGGATTCGGTTCGATGTGGCTGGCGACGGCCGCCGGAGCCGCCGGCCGCCTGACCTTCGATCGTCCAGCCGCGACTCCGCTGGCGCCGCTGCCGCCGCAGTTTCCGGCGAAGGCGAAACGGGTGATTTACCTCCACATGGCGGGTGCGCCCAGCCAGCTGGAGCTATTCGACCACAAGCCGGATCTCGCGCGCCTCGACGGCCAGGACTGTCCGGCCTCGTTTCTCGAGGGCAAACGCTTCGCCTTCATCTCGGGCGTTCCGAAGATGCTCGGCCCGCAATTCCCGTTCCATCAGGCCGGCCGGAGCGGCACCTGGATCTCGGATCGGCTGCCGCACCTCGAGCGTTCGATCGACGACCTGTGCGTGGTCAAATCGATGCGGACCGACGAGTTCAACCACGCGCCGGCCCAACTGCTCCTGCACACGGGCACGCCCCGGCTCGGCGGTGCCTCGCTCGGTTCCTGGGTCACCTACGGCCTCGGGACGGAGAACCAAAACCTGCCGGGTTACATCGTGCTGGTTTCGGGCGGCAAGACCCCCGACGGCGGCAAAGGCCTCTGGGGATCCGGTTTCCTGCCGAGCGTCTACCAGGGGGTGCAATGCCGCGCGAAGGGCGACCCCGTGCTGTTCCTCTCCAATCCCGACAGGGTCTCCCGCGACGAACGCCGCCGCGTGCTCGACGCCATCGGCGATATCAACCGCCAGCAGCACGCACAACACGGAGACCCGGAAACCTTGACCCGGATCGCCCAATACGAGCTCGCGTTCCGCATGCAGGTGAGCGCGACCGACGCGATGGATCTGGCCAAGGAGACCGCCGCCACGCACACCCGCTACGGCACGAAGCCCGGCGCGGAAAGCTTCGCCAACAACTGCCTGCTCGCGCGGCGGCTCGCCGAGCGCGGGGTGCGATTCATCCAGCTCTACCACTGGGGCTGGGACAGCCACGGCACGGGCGAGCAGACGTCGCTGAAACACGGTTTCGCCGATCTCTGCCGCGAAGTCGACCAGCCGATCGCGGCGCTGCTGGGCGACTTGCGGGAGCGCGGCCTGCTGGAGGAGACGCTCGTGATCTGGGGCGGGGAATTCGGCCGCACCCCCATGCGCGAAAACCGGGGCGGCCAGGAGATGAAATTCGTCGGCCGCGACCATCATCCGGGGGCTTTCACCGTGTGGATGGCCGGCGGCGGCGTGAAGGCCGGACTCAGCTACGGTCAAACCGATGCCGTCGGCTACAATGTCGCCGAGAATCCGGTCGAGGTGCGCGACCTGCAGGCGACGGTGCTGCGGCTGCTGGGCTTCGATCATCACAAGCTGAGCGTGCCCTTCCAGGGACTCGATCAGAAGATCACGGGAGTGAAGCCGACGCGGGTCATCCGCGAACTGATCGCATGAGGCAAACACCGACGCGGACCGGCGCGCGCGCCGGGGTGCGGGTGGCTGCGGCTGTCGCCGCGCTCGGCTTTTCGGCCGGACTCCGCGGGGCGGAGCCGGGAGCGACGAGCGCCTACGCCGCGGTGATCGAACCGATGTTGGTCGCGCGATGCGCGGAATGCCACGGAGAGAAGAAGCAGAAGGCCCGGCTGGCGCTCCACACGTGGGAAGCCCTGAACCTCGGCAGCGATGCCGGGCCGGTCTTGCACGCGGGCAAGCCCGCGGAGAGCCCGCTGCTCGGGCGGATGCGTTTGCCCCTCCATGACGAGGAGCACATGCCGCCGTCCGATCGCGCCCAGCCTGCGCCGGAGGAAATCGAACTGCTGGAGCGGTGGATCTTTGCCGGTGCCAACCGCGGCGCCTCTCTCGCCGACTTGCGGCTGACGGCCGCCCAGCTGGAATTCGCCGCCGGTTTGCCGGCGAAGCTGGCGGCGCTCGCCCGGGCGGACGCGGAGCCGGCCTGGGAATTGGATGCCGCCGCCGTGGCCCGCCGGCGCGCCCCCCATGCGGCGGCCGTTGCCGTCCTTCAAGAGGCGTTTCCGGGCGCGCTCGGCTACGAATCCCGCACGGCGGCGACGCTGCGTTTCAATGCGGCCGGCTTCGGCGCCCGTTTCGACGATGCGGCCTTGGCCCGGCTGCTGCCGCTCGCCGAGGTGCTGGTCGATCTCGACCTTGCGGGCACCGGCGTCACGGACGCCTGCGGGGACACGCTGGCCCGGTTCCGGGCGCTTCAGGTCCTGCGCCTAACCTTCACGGCAATCGGCGACCGCGCCATGCAGTCGCTCGCCGCCGCGGACAATCTGGCCACGCTTGCGGTTCACGGCACCAAGGTCACCGACGCCAGCATTGCCGCGTGGCGGAGTCTGCCCGCCCTCAAGCGGCTGCACGTCGGCGAAACTGCAGCCGTGGATGCGGCCGTGGCGGCGGGCCTGCCGGTGGTGCGTTAACCGATAGAAAACCGTCAGCGCGCGGCCCCGGTCGCGCGCACGCGGATGGCGTAGAGGGACTTTCTGGCCGTGATGAAAAGGGTGCGGCCATCCTCGCCGCCGAAGCACAGATTCGCCGGCGCCTCGGGGACGAGAATTCGACCGAGCAACGCTCCGTCCGGCGAAAAGACCTGCACCCCGTCGCCGGCGCTCGACCAAACGCGCCCTTCGCGATCGACGCGGATCCCGTCCGGTCCGCCGCGGTCGAGGGCGCAGAAGACCCGGCCGTCGCGGAGCGTGCCGTCCGGGGCCACGGTGAAGACGCGGATGTGGCGCGGCGCGCCCGAATCGGCGACATACAGGCGGGTTTCGTCGGGCGAGAACGCGAGGCCGTTGGGGTGGGAGAAATCCCGCGCCACCGCGTCCAGCCGGCCGGACTTCGGATCGAGGCGAAAGACGAAATTCCCGGCCTGCTCCTTGCCGATCTTGGCCTTCGTGACCGGATCGCTCTTCAGGCCGTAATCGGGGTCCGTGAACCAAAGCGACCCGTCGCGCCGCGCCACGATGTCGTTGGGAGAGTTCAGGCGTTTGCCGTCGTAGGCTTCGGCCAACGTGACAACTGTGCCGTCGGCTTCGCGGCGCGCGACCCGTCGGCCGCTGTGCTCGCAGGTCAGGAGCCGGCCGGCGGAGTCCAGGGAGTTGCCGTTGGCATTGCGGCTCGGCGAGCGGAAAACCCGGATGCCATCGGCGCGGCTCCAGCGCATCAGCGCGTCGGCCGGAATATCGCTGAAAATCAGGGCCGCCTCGCCGGGCAGCCAGACCGGGCCCTCGATGAACTGGAAATCGCCGGCGAGTTTTTCCACCCGGGCGTCAGGGGCGACACACCGCTCGAATTCGGCGGCGACGATCGGAACAAGGCTGGCGGCGGAGGCGGTAGCCCCCGCGATGCAAGACGCGATAATCGGGATAAGACGGACAAAGAATGCCATGGGGCAGGGGAGGTGGTGCGGAGCGCAGCAGAAAAGTGGCGGCAGGAAAACAACGACCGATCAACGGATCTTCCCGCGCGCGAAGCCGAGCCCCCCCTGGGGCGGCCGTGGGAAGCCGGTGCGGCCGGAGCGGCGCCGCGACGGGCTGCGGTGCCCGACGCCGACGTGGTGCGCCCGCCTCTCCGCGGTCGGGCCGCGACCGCGCCGGACGGTCCCGCCGGAAATGCCTCGCCGTGCCGTCAGGCGCGGGAAAGGGTCGGCGCCGGTCACCCCACCGCATGCTTTTCCGCCCTGTCCGTTGGTTTATGTTTTTGGCGCTCGCCGCGTTTTCCGCCCGTGCCGCGCTCCCGCCCACCGTGCGGATCGACACACCGATGCCGCCCCCGGATTGGGCCGTCCTGGAGCGTGAGTTGCTCGCCCGCCAGGTGCCCGCGTGCCGGGAGTTTTACGACAAATACTTCGATGCCCGGGGCTACCTGCAGTGTTTCGTGCGGTGGGGGGCCAACGACGGTCCGGACGATGCGTTCGAAAACTTCAACGGTTGGCCCGAACTGCACGCGCTCGGCGCGGATGATGAGATCCGCGATCTGATGGTGCGCGGACACGAAGGCTTGCTGCGGCAATACACCGCGGCCCGCACGATCGAGACGCCGATCGCCCGCGAGGGGATGTATCACAAGGAGTTCATCGTCCAATCCGACTGGATGCACCACGGCGAGGGGCTCCAGCTCTTCAATCGCCTGAGCCTTTCGCTGGGGCGCGGTGATGCCGTCCACAACGCGCGGGCGCGGCGCTTCGCCGGCTTCTACATGGCGGAGGATCCGGACGCCCCCAACTACGACCCCGCGCTCAAGCTTATCCGCAGCCTGCAGAACGGCAGCCGCGGGCCGATGCTGCGGAAGGCCACGGCCCTCGACTGGGTCGGCGATGCGTTCGACGTGGGCCGGTTCGTGGCCCAGCACGGCGAGAGCACCTATGCGCAGTTTCTGGCGCACTACGAGGAGTATACGGACGTCGCCGGCGACCACTTCCTCAACCTGGTCGCCACCACCTTGCCGACGACGGCATTCCTCGCCACGGGCGACACGAAATATCGCGACTGGGTGATCGGCTATCTCGACGCGTGGCTCGGCCGCATGGCCCGGAACGGCGGGGTCATTCCCAGTCACATCGACCACCGGGACGGACGGATCGGGGGACCGGACAACCGCTGGTGGGGCGGGGCCTACGGCTGGGGATTTTCTCCGGTGAATCCCGTGACGGGAAAACGGGAAAACCGGAACCGCATCCCGCGCGCGATGGTGGGCTTCGCCAACGCGGTGCTGCTGTCGGGCAATTTCAACTACGCCGACGCTTGGCGCGGCATGATGGATGCCGTCAATCGGCAGGCCCGCACCCGTGACGGTCGCACCGAATACCCGACGATGCACGGCGCCGAAGGCTGGTATGGCTGGCAACCCCAGCCGTGGGCCGTGGGCGCCCTGGACCTGTGGTATCTCACCCAGCGTGCGGATGACCGGGCGCGGATGCGGGACCAGCCGTGGCTGGATTTTCTCGAGGGCAGGAACCCGGACTTTCCCGCGGCCGCGCTGCGGAGGGATCTCGAGACCCTGGAGAAGCGGACGGCTCTCTTCCGGGCCGATCGCACGCCGCCGGAGCGCCGCCTCGCCGACAACATGCTCAACTGGAACCCCGCGACGATCGGGGCGCTGATCCAACTCGCGCAAGGCGGCCTCGTGCCGGGCCGCGAAGGCGGCTTGTTGCACGCCCGGCTCCGGTATTTCGACCCGGTGCGCCGTCGAGTCGGACTGCCGGCGGACGTCGCGGCGCTTGTGACCCGGTTGGGCGCGGATTCGACCACTGTCACCCTCGTTAACCTTCACCCGACGGAAACGCGCCGAGTTTGGGTGCAGGGCGGAGCCTACGCGGAGCATCGCGTCGTCGAGGCGCGCACCGGAGCGGGCGCCCTGCCGATCGGCGGCCCTGGATTCGAGGTCGAGCTGCGAGGCGGGGCAGGGGGCACGCTGGAAATCCGGATGGAACGGTATGCGCGGCCGCCGACCGCCGCCCTCCCGTGGCGGTAGGACGGCCGAATTTCACCTGCCATGACCTCCCTGTTGCTCCGCGCTTTCCGCGGCCTTTTCGCGACGATCACACTGGGACTGCTGCCGGGGGCCGCGCCCGGCGCCGAACCGCCGGACCCGATTCCGCTGTGGCCTGAAGGCGTCCCGGGGCTGCGGGCCGACGCAGGTCCGGAGAAGGACGACGGCAGCGGCCGGTATACAAACATTCACCACCCCGCATTGGTGCTGTTGCGGCCAAGCGCTCCGGCGAACGGCACCGCGGTGATTTACGCGCCCGGCGGCGGATATGTGCGAGTGGCGGCCGGGGTGGCCGGCGGAGACCTCGCGAAATGGCTGCGCGGCCTGGGTATCACGGTTTTCCTGCTGAAGTATCGCCATGCCGACTACGGTCAGCCGGCGCCGTTGCAGGATGCGTTGCGCGCGGTCCGGCTCGTGCGCAGCCGGGCGGCGGAGTGGGGGATCGCGCCGGACCGGATCGGAATGCTCGGGGGCTCCGCGGGCGGCCACCTCACGGCCTCGGCGGCAACGATGTGGGATACACCGGAAGGCCGCACGGGGCATGGCTTGGACCGGGTGAGCGGCCGGCCGGATTTCGCCGTGTTGGTTTTTCCCGTCATCACGATGACGGATCCGCATGCCCACGCGATTTCCCGGCGCGCCCTGCTTGGGAGCGCGCCCGCGCCGGAGCAAATCGAGCGTTGGTCGGTCGAGAATCGGGTCTCCTCCGGCACTCCGCCGGTATTTTTGGTCCACTCCGCGGAAGATGCGACGGTGCCCGTGGAGAACAGCCTGCTATTTTACCAGGCGATGCGCCGGGCCAAGGCTCCGATCGAGCTGCACCTCTACCCCAAGGGGCCGCACGGATCGGGCATGGATCCCCGGCTCGGCCCGACGGCGGATTGGCCACGCCTCTGCGAATCTTGGCTGCGTTTCAACGGCTGGCTGCCCAAGGTGCCTTGACCATGAAGACACTATCCATGCCTCGGCGCGGGTTTGTGCGTGCAGCCACGGGCCTCGTTGCCGCCTTTCCGGCCGTGCTTCGCGGGGCGACGCGGCCGAAATTCGAAATCGGTCTCGTGGCCGACGCCCAGTATGCGGATGTGCCGCCCAAAGGAACCCGCTATTACCGGGAGTCGGTCGCAAAACTTGGCGCGGCGGTGGAGGCATTCAACATTCGCGCCTGCGCGTTCTGCGTGCACCTCGGCGATCTCATCGATCGGAGCTGGTCGAGTTTCGACGCGATCGAGCAACCCCTGCGGCAAAGCCGGCCGCACTGGCATCAGCTGCTCGGCAACCACGACTTCGACGTGCTCGACGCGGAAAAGCCCGGGGTCCCCCGCCGGCTGGGGATGGCCTGGCGCTACGGCTCTTTTCTGCACGGCGACTTTCGTTTCGTCATTTTGGACACGAACGACGTGAGCACCTACGCGCCTCCGGCGGGCACGGGTGAACAGCGGGCCGCTGAGACGGAACTCGCCCGCCTGAAGGCACTGAAATTGCCCCAGGCCCAGTCATGGAACGGAGGCGTCGGGACCGCGCAGCTCGCGTGGCTGGATCGCACGTGCCGCGACGCCGCGGCGAAGGGCGAGAAGATCGTGGCGCTGGGTCACCACCCGATTTTTCCGGGCGGCAATCATGTGGCGTGGAATGCGCCGGAGGTGCTCGGAATTCTGGCCCGGCACCGGCACGTCGTCGCCTATTTCAACGGCCACAACCACGCCGGCGCTTTCGGCGAGCACGACGGCCTGCCGTGCGTGACGATGCGCGGCATGGTGGAGACGGCCGCCACCACGGCGTATGCGACCGCCGCCGTGCTCGCCGACCGCATTGTGCTGACCGGGACCGGCCGCGAGCCCTCGCACGAACTCGTCTTTCGCCGCTGACGCCGCGAACACCGAACGGGGTGAGCCGGCGCCTCTCTGCCCGCGACCGACAGGAAAGCCGGCCCTGACTTATTTGACCGCCGCCCAGACGCGCTGGACATCGTCGTTGTCCTCGAGCGCCTGCAGGAACTCGCCGACCTCCGCGCGGGCGGTGTCGTCAAGTTCGGGATACATCTTGGCGACGTAGCCGAGCTCCGCGGTGATCACGGCCCAGCCGTTTTGCTTGAGCCAAGTGGCCGCGGCATGCACCGCGGTGCGCTCCGTGAGGAAGCGCGCGCCGGCGTGTCCCTCGGGAATATCGTCGTTCTGCGCGTGCGACACGGGCTCGAATTCGTTGGCGCCGGCCTCGATCGCGGCGGCCTCCAGGTCGGACGCGGCGTCGGGATGATGGGCTTCGACGATGCCCACGTGGTCGAAAAGGAACTTGTTGCTGCCCGCGCCGCCCATGACGCCCTTCTTGAAGAGGACGCGAATGTCGCTGGACGACCGGTTGTGGTTGTCGGTCATCACCTCGACGATCACCGGCACCTTGTGGGGGGCGTAGCCCTCGTAGACGACGTGTTCGAGCGCCGCGCTGTCGCCGCCCGTGCCGGCGCCCTTGTTGATCGCGCGCTGGATGACGTCGCGGGTCACGCTCGCCTTCTTCGCCTTCTCGACCGCGGCGAAAAGCCGGGCATTGGCCTCGAGCTCGCCGCCGCCGAGCTTGGCGGCGACGGTGATTTCTTTGACCAGTTTCTGGACCGCCTGACCTTTTTTCAGGTTAACGATCGCGCGCTTTGCGTGGAGCCATTGACGTCCCATGGCGCGAGAGTGGAAACGGGGCGCGGCACTCGGCAACGCCGAATTTGGGCGGCCTCAAACCTCAATGCTTGCAGTCGCCGCTGTAGCACAGCCAGCACATCAGCAGCACGATAACGGAAAAAATCGCGACCAGAATCATCGGAAGGGGCAAGGGCCCGGTGGAAGAAACCGGGGGTTGAAGCGTGCTGAGGTCATGCCGGTAGGACGAACGATGCCAGCCAATTCTTCAGGGAAACCTCCCGGAAATTGTCGGGAAATTTTGAACGCGCGGCCGCGGCGCTGCGTCGCGCGATCCGAAACGGCGGTCTCGGGGCGAGTCCGATTTGGTCTTTGCTCCGGCGGGGCGAACGATACCAGATGCCGCGCATGAACGGCCGCCTGCCGACGATCGTGCATCTCGACGCCGACGCGTTTTTCGTGTCGTGCGAGCTCGCGTCGCGGCCGGAACTGCGGGGCACCAAGTGCGCGGTCGGAGGGCGCGAACGCGGTATCATTTCGTCGGCCAGCTACGAGGCGCGGGCCTGCGGGGTCTACACGCCCATGCCCTCGCAGCAGGCGCTCAAAGTCTGCCCCGACCTGATTCTGCTGCCGCACACCGCGGGGCTCTACGGGAAGGTTTCGCGGCAGATGTTCGACCTGTGCGAATCGCTCACGCCGGTCGTGCAGCGCAACTCGATCGACGAGGGCTACCTCGACCTGGGACCGTGCGGCCTCACCGCCTTGGCAGAGCTGGAGGCAAAGGTGCGGGGGCTCCAGGCCCGGATATGGGCCGAGTTGCAGGTGCCGGTGTCGTTCGGACTGGCGACCAACAAACTGGTCGCCCAGATCGCGTCGAAGCTGCGCAAGCCGCGGGGATTTGTCGTCGTGCCGGCCGGTGACGAAGCGCGATTCCTCGCCCCGCTGCCGCTCGGCAAGCTGCCGGGCATCGGCGCCAAAACCGAGCGCGAGTTGGCGGAACGTCACGGCCTCCGGCACGTGTCGGATCTCTTCGCCCGCGACGAACCGCTGCTCCGCGCGGCGTTCGGCGACGCCTGGCGCGGGATGCTGGCCATGGGCCGCGGCGAGGACGATCGGCCGGTGGAAACGGAGCACGAGGATGCCAAAAGCTATTCGCAGCAGGAGACCTTCGGGCGCGACGTGGGGGCGTTCGAAGAGATCGAAACGGTCGTGAAGCGCATGATCGACGACCTTCTCCCCAAGGTCCGGGCGGACGGAAAGCGCGTGCGCACGATCACCGTCAAGGTGCGCTATCCGGATTTTTCCCAGGAGTCGCACGCGCGCAGCCTGTCCGACGCCACCGACCTAGAGGCGCCGTTTTACCCGCTGGTCGCGCCGCTGCTGCGGACGGCGTGGAGCAAGCGGCGCCCGCTTCGGCTGGTGAGCGTCAAATTCTCGAATGTCGAGGACGGCGGGCAGCAGTTGGAGATGTTCGCCGAAAGCAGCGAGAAACGGCGGCGGCTGGCCGCCGTGCTGGATCGGCTCAACCGGGGCGGCGGTTCCGCAACGGTGCAGCACGGCCATCAGCTTGCCAAACGCGGCGGGCCGGCATAACTCGACCACGTTCATTTCCCATGCCGATCTACGAGTATTACTGTCAGGACAATCACACGATCTACCAGTTCTACGCCAAGACCCTCGCCCAGGGAAAAACGGTGCCCAAGTGTCCCGCCAACCCCGCGTTCCGGATGAGGAAGCTGGTCTCCGCCTTCGCGATCACCGGCGGCGGCGGTAAAGATGAAACCGCCGAGGTGAAGCCCGGCGCCGCCCCCGGCGGGGATCCCGCGGAAGATGCGCGGATGGAGGCTGCCATGGGGGCGATGGAAAAGGAGTTCTCGAGTGTCGACGAGAACGACCCCAAGGCGATGGCGCGGATGATGCGCCGCATGTCGGAACTCACCGGCGAAAAAATCGACGGCGAAATGGAAGAGGTCGTGCGCAAGCTGGAGGAGGGGGCCGATCCGGATTCCCTCGAGGACCAACTGGGCGGCGATCCGGGAGACGGAACGGAGGACCCCTATGGCGACGGGCCGGGCGGTCCGGCCGCAGCGGGGGCCGCGCCGGATCCGAAGGAGCCGAAGCACCGGTTTCGCGTGCGCCGCACGGCTCCGCGCCGGGACCCGGCACTTTACGATTACGAATAGGCACCGGCGGTCGGGCGCAACGGGGCGCGAGGCCGGCCGTTCGCCGCGCCCGGGCTTCCGTAAAATCGGAGGGGGGCGGAGGGCCGCGCAACCGCCGCGCGCAAATCGGGCTCGTTTTCGGCGATCGAGTCGCTTGGCTGGTCGATTCATGGCCTCCCAAGATCTACTCCAGCGAATCGACGCAGCCAAGCGGGCCGTATCGGCCCAGACGGAGCTCATGCACCGGGAATTCGGCCGGGCGGAAAGCAAGTGGAAGCACGACGGCACGCGCGTCACGGCGATCGACGTCGCGATCTCGGAGAATATTTTCCGCGACCTGGGGGCAGCTTTTCCCTCCGACCAATACCTCAGCGAGGAACTCGCCGAGACCGATCAACCCATCGCCGTCACCGCCCGTTTCGCGTGGGTGCTGGACCCGATCGACGGCACCAACAATTTCGCGCTCGGCGTGCCGCACTGCGCGATCTCGCTCGCGCTGTGCGAGGATGGCGTGCCGGTCTACGGCGTCGTCTATGATCTGAGCCGGCGCACGCTGATGCACGGCGGACCGGGATTCGGCGCCTTCGACGGCGACAGGCCCATGGCGGTGAGCCGCGCCCCGACCTCGAAGGAAACGCTGATCGGATTTCACAGCCCGGGGGACAAGACGCTTGTCCCGATGGCCTCCGGCATCATCGGCCGTTTCAAGATCCGCGGCCTCGGGACGGCGACGATGCATCTCGCCTACGTGGGCGCGGGCATCTTCGACGGCTGCGTCGACTACAACGTGAAGATCTGGGACCTGGCGGCGGCGATACCGTTGGTGCGCGCGGCGGGAGGCGAGGTGCAGTTCCTCAACGGCGAGCAACTGCCGATCCGCACGTTCGATTTGAAGATGAAGAAAATCGTCTACGTGGCCGGGCGCGCGGAGATGTGCGCGGAGCTTCGCGCCGCCATGGGACTCTGACCGTCACCGGCGCGCCGAAGGCCCCGGCGCGGCGCAAACCAGGTTCAGGCGGGACAAGCCGGCTTGCCGGAGACCAACCGCCGGGCCGTCCGCCGCGCGACACCGCGGCGGATCGATCCGGGGCGAGAGGCATCAGACCTGGTAGGTCTTGAGCGGCACCGGATCGAAGACGTTGGCGGACGGCAGCTGGACCTTGAGCTGGTCGGCAAACCATGCGCGGGCCTGCGGCTCGCCGTGGGTGAGCACGATGCTCCGGGCGCCGGTCTGCACGGCGAATTCGAGCAGTTCCTCGCGGTCGGCGTGGCCGCTGAGTTCGAACCGTTCGACCTTGGCCTTCAGTTTGCACTTCACGTTGATCGCCTTGAACAGGAAGTCGTCGCCCGGGCGCGACGCGAGCAACTGGCCGCCGGGGGTGTCGGGATCGCAGTAGCCGACGAAACCGATCGTGTTGCGCGCATAGCCGGCCATGCCGGATGCCAGGACGTAACTCGGCGTCCGCTCGACCATCATGCCGGAGCTGACGATGTAGATGGCCTTCTGCGCGGGCTCCTCGCCGGGCACAAGTTTGCGCGGCGTGGGTTTGACCTGAAGGTCCTTGAGGATGTTGCGGCTGAACTGCACGTGCTTGGTCTTGCGGGCGATCTCGTCGAAGTAATCCGCGAGGTCGACGCCGAGGCCGCCGGTGTAGATCGGGCAGGGGACGAGTTTGCCGAATTTGCGCGCATCGTGGAGGATCGCGAAGATCTCCTGCATGCGGCCGAGAGCGAAGACCGGGAGCAGCATCGAGCCGCCGCGCTGGATCGTGTCGTTGATCGTGGTCACCAGGCGATTGACCTCGTTGAGCCGCTCCTTGCCGGCGGGGCGCTCGGTGATTCCCCGGGTCGTCTCCATGATCAGCGTGTCGAAGTGCCCCGCGGGGAACTTGGCGCCGGCCAAGGTGCGCTGGTTCTCGAACAAGACGTCGCCGGTGATAAAGATCTGCCGGTGCTTGTGGTGGATTTCGACGGCGGCGGCGCCGGCGACGTGGCCGGCGGGATGAAAGATGATCTCGATCTCGTCCCTGGCGCCGCGGAAATGCTTGGCGTGGCCGAACGGCAGGCCGGTGAGCCGCTTGCCGCAGCGGTCGATCTCGTCGTGCGTGAAAAGGGGGTAGTCGGAGATGTTCTCCTCCTCCTTCTGCCGGAGCATAACATTGGCGGAATTGTGCAGCATGCGCTCGATCAGCATGCGGCTGGAGGTCGTCATGATCACCGGCGTGTTCGGATGCTCCCGCATCACGACGGGCAGGCTCCCGATGTGATCGAGATGGCAATGCGTGATGATGATGAGATCCAGCGCGACGCCCCGGAGCGGTTTGAAATCGGGCGTGGCGACGCGCCCCACCTGCTTCGGGTTGAGCCCGCTGTCGACGAGGATGTTGAGGTCGCCCAGCTGGATGAACAGCGAATTGGCGCCGATGCCGCCTTCGCGGTTCAGGTCAGTTAACTTCATTGCCGCGCAGTAAGAACTATTCGCCCGGCGGAGAACCAGAACGAAAATTTCAGGAACGCGGAATCGTCATCTCGAACGGCGGCAAAATCACGTGGATCGGGCGCCCGGCGTCGTCGCACCCGTGGAAGGAACCGTGGGCGCGGGCGTCGTGCCCGGTGACGTGGTAGCTGTTGTAGGAGAACTGTTCGCCCGGCGCGAGCCGCGGGGATTCGCCGACGATTCCTTCGCCCTCGATCACCAGCCGGGTGCCGTCGGCGTGCTCCACAATCCATTTGCGGCCCAGGAACGTGACGGCCCGGTCGGAGGCGTTGCGGAGGGTGACAAAGTAGACGAAAGCGTGCGGCTTGTCCGCGGGCAGGCTGGCTCCGCCGTGGTGGTGGCAGAGTTTGTCGAGGTGCGCGGTCAGGCCGGGCAGTTCGCGGGAGGTGGGCACGCCGGCAAGGAAGCCGAAATGCGAATTACTGAAAGCGGGAAAATTCCTCTTTTCGCGTGGAGCGAATCACCTTTGATCGCAGGTCATGGCAAAATTCGCGCTTCTCTCCGTCTCGGACAAAACCGGCCTGGTGCCTTTCGCCACGCGCCTCGTGCGGGAGCACGGATTCACGCTGCTCTCCACGGGGGGCACCGCCAAGTTGCTGGCCGACCAGGGCCTGCCGGTCACCGAGGTGAGCCAGCACACCGGGTTTCCCGAGATCATGGAGGGGCGCGTGAAGACCCTCCACCCCAAGGTCCACGGCGGCCTGCTTTGCCGGCGGGACAAGCCCGAGCATCTCGCCCAGGCGGCGCAGAACCAGATCGCGCTGATCGACCTCGTGGTGGTGAACCTCTACCCGTTCGAGCAGACGGTGGCCAAGCCCGGTGTCCATTTCGAGGATGCGATCGAAAACATCGACATCGGCGGTCCCTCGATGCTCCGCAGCGCCGCCAAGAACCACGAGAGCGTCACGGTGGTGTGCGACCCGGCCGACTACGATGCCGTGCTCGCGGCCCTGGGGGCGGAGGGGGGCGAAGGCGCGGGCCTGCGCGAATTGCGGCGCAAACTGGCCCTGAAAGTCTTTCAGCGCACGGCGAGCTACGATGCCGCCATCGCGCGCTACCTCGAAGCCCAGGCGTCGGAGCCCGATCTGGAGGCATTGAGCGGGTTCCCGGCGACGTTGACGCTCAGCTACCGGAAAGCGCAGGCGCTTCGCTACGGCGAAAATCCCCACCAGAAGGCGGCGCTCTACGGCACCTTCCACGAGCACTTTTCCCAACTGCAGGGCAAGGAGCTGTCGTATAACAACATTCTGGATATCACTTCGGCGACCTACCTGATCGGCGAGTTCGAGCGACCGACCGTAGCGATCCTGAAGCATACCAACCCCTGCGGCGTCGCCTCGGCGGACTCGCTGATCGAAGCCTGGGAGAAGGCCTACGCGACCGACCGTCAGGCGCCGTTCGGCGGCATCATCGTCGTGAACCAGACCCTCGACGAGACCCTGGCCAAGGCCATCGCCGAGATCTTCACGGAAGTGATCATCGCGCCGCGTTTCAGCGACGCGGCCATGGCGATCTTCGCCAAGAAAAAGAATCTCCGGCTGATGATCGCCAAGGGCGGGATCGGGGCCGATGCCCTGCAGGAAGTCCGGTCCGTGGTCGGCGGCGTGCTCGTGCAGGACCGGGATCGGACGCTCGGCAACGTGGGGGAGTTCAAAGTCGTGACCAAGCGGCAGCCGACCCCCGACGAGTGGGCGGCGATGATGTTCGGCTGGAAGGTCGGCAAGCACGTGAAATCCAATTCCATCGTCTACTGCCGCGGCGAACAGACGCTCGGCGTGGGGGCCGGCCAGATGGCCCGGGTCGACAGTTCCCGCATTGCGGTCTGGAAGGCCGGCGAAGCCGGGTTGGACCTGAAGGGATCCGTCGTCGCCAGCGAGGCGCTGTTTCCGTTTCCGGACGGCCTGCTGGCCGCGGCCGATGCGGGCGCGACGGCCGCGATCCAGCCGGGCGGCGCGATCCGCGATCCCGAGGTGATTGCGGCCGCCGACGCGCGCGGCATGGCGATGGTGTTCACCGGCAGCCGGCATTTCAAACACTGAGACGGCCCGGCGCCGCCGCAGGGCGGGCGCCCCGGCGGCGCGGCCGACCAGGCGACCGGAAACCGCATGATTCCGGTCCGTCTCGGCCGGTCGGCGTGCCTTCCGGGTCCGGCAGGCCTTCCGGGCGCGGCGCGGCGGAGAGGCGGCGCCGTGTGTTTTTCCGATTGGCGGACGAGGGATGCGCGGGCACGGTATCCAAATGTTCAATCCAGTCGAAAAGCTGAAGGAGTTCATCCGCCACCCGAGCGTCTCCACCGACTCGAAATTCCGAGACGGGATGAAAGGGGCGCAGGAATTCGTCGCCGGCCTGCTCGGGTCGCTCGGATTCACGGTCGACGTGGTCAAAACCGAGCTGCACCCGATCATCTTCGCCCAGCGGGGCGGTGATCCGGCCTGGCCGCATGTCGTGATCTACGGCCACTACGACGTCCAGCCCGCCGACCCGCTCAACCTGTGGAAGACGCCGGCCTTCGAGCCGACCATCGTGGGCAATCGCATCTACGGCCGCGGCGCCGCGGACAACAAAGGTCCGCTCATGACCAACATCGCGGCCGTCGCGCAGGCGCTGGAGGAAAATCCCCGCCTGCCGCTGCGCATCACCTTTCTGGTCGAGGGCGAGGAGGAGATGGGCAGCCCCAGCTTTCCCAAGTTCCTGGAGCGTTACGCGGACAAGCTCCGCGAAGCGGACTTTGTCTTTCTGTCGGACACCGCCTTGCCGAACGAGCAGCAGGTCGTCCTGACCTGCGGCCTGCGGGGACTCGCGCTGTTCGACGTGCACGTCACCGGGCCCAAGGGAGACCTGCACTCCGGACTGCACGGCGGCGTGCTGCGCAATCCGATCCAGGCGCTCGCCGAGATTCTCGCGACGTTGCACACCCCGGAGGGCCGGGTGAATGTCCCCGGCTTCTACGACGGTGTGCTGGACGTGCATCCCTGGGAGCGCGACGAACTGAAAAAACTCGGCGCCGATGAAAAGGCCTACGCCGAGTTCCTCGGGATCGACACCTTCTATCCGACACCGGGCTTTACTCCGTTCGAATCCGCCCGTTTCCAGCCGACCCTTGAAATCAACGGCATCGGCGGCGGCTATCAAGGGGAGGGGACCAAGACCGTGATCCCGAGCAAGGCGTTCGCCAAAATCAGCTGCCGACTCGTGCCCAATCAGGAGCCGGACAAGATCAAGGCACTCGTGATGGCGGCGATCCGGGCCCGGACACCCGCCGGCGTGAAGGTCGATTTTGTGGACCAGCACAAGGGCGAGGCCTACGTCGTCGTCCCGCCCGACCGGAGCAACACGCCGGCCAACCAGTCCCCGGTGTTGGCACGGGCGTTCCGCGCGGCGGAGGCGGCGATCAGCGAGGTCTGGGGGCGCCCTCCGCTGTATCTGCGCGAGGGCGGCAGCGTGCCGATCATCGCCGAGATCAAACACAAGACCGGCCTCGATTCGGTGATGTTCGGATTGTTCCTGCCGGAGGACAACCTCCACGCCCCGAACGAGAGCTTCAATCTCGACGTGATGCGCAAAGGCACCGA
>JACCEB010337907.1_pt1 | contig 24654 bp, 21 predicted proteins | sample 7454761 | NCBI WGS metagenome assembly JACCEB01 (sample SAMN15323454, study PRJNA562643) | freshwater metagenome | isolation source: river surface water | place: USA:Blue River Watershed | collected 2017-08-18
CGCGCGGGGCGATCTGGTCGCGCTCCTCGGACAGGGCCGAGTCCATGCGCATATTGCCCACCACCTCGCGCACCGCAGTCTCGGCCGCGTGGACCACGGACTCCGCCGGGTTCTTGCTCTCGAACAACCAGGCACGGGCGTCCTTGAGGCGGTACTGGACGGCAAACTTGATCTCGACGATGTTCTCGTCTTGCGTCAACATGGCCGAGTCGCGCAAGCCAGTGGCCCGCACCACATTGTCGCGGCCAATGTCGACCGAGCGAATCTGGGTGACGGTGACCATCTCGTGACGCTGAATCGGATAAGGAAGGCGCCAGTTGAAGCCGGCACCCACCGTTGACTGGTAGCGGCCGAACTGCGTGATGACCGCCTGCTGGCCTTCGTTGACGATGAAAAATCCGGTGCCCAGCCAGATCAGGATGGCCACCGCTCCGACGAGGCCAGCGCCCAAGCCGGCGCTTCGCAAGTCTGGCTGAAAGCCGCCGCCGCCACCACCGCTGCCCCCGTCGTTGCCACCGTTGCCGCCTTGGTTGCGACGGCGGCCGCCGCCGTTGCCACCCCGGCCACCGAGCAGACCGCCAAGCTTGCGGTTGAAGTCTCGCCAAAGCTCGTCGAGGTCGGGCGGACCCGCCTGGGGGCCTCGGCCATTGCCGCCCGGTCCGCCGTTCTGACCGCCACCCGTGCCATTGCCGGGTCCTGAGGAGCCGCCAGACCCGCCCTGGCCTCCCGCGGGACGGCCTTCACTGCCACCGCTGGAGCCCCCGGTTGCGCCGTTGGCGCTTGGGCGCTCACCTGCGCGGGCGCCGCCCTCAGCGCTGGCCTCGTCATCACCCCGGCCCCAGCGGGAGTCGTTCAAATTGAACATGCCTCTGAGACGTTGACCCAGGGCATGGGCTCGGAAGGCGGGAAGTGGTAGTTTCATTCGCCGGGTTCTCATTTCTGTATCACTGCGATTGTGCCCAATCAGGCGGCGGCCTCATGCGAATGAGGGAATCCCCCATCCGGATCTGAGTCCAGGTCTTCCGTGGATTCAATGATTGGCAGTTCGGGGGCCGGCTCGGCGGCTTGGGCGGCAGCTTCAGCCAGAACCTGACGCAGCTCGCCCAGGCCCTCACCCGTGTGCGCGCTGACAAAAAGACGCTGCACGGGCCGGCCTTCCAGCTCGAACAGGTCTTGCCGATGAAGGGGCTGGGAGCCCGGGATCAGTGCATCGATCTTGTTGAAAACCAGCACCTGCCGGACTTCGGAGGCGCCGATCTCCTGAAGTACCCGCTGGACTTCCTCGATCTGCTCTGGATGGCCCGGATTTGCGGCATCCACCACATGCAGCAGGAGGTCTGCGTCAGCAGCCTCCTGAAGCGTGGCCTGGAAAGCGTCGATCAACCCGTGCGGGAGGTCGCGGATGAAGCCGACGGTATCGGACAGGGAGACGGTACGCCCGCCCCAAGCGGACCCAGCAGCCTCGGCGGGCCCGAGATACAGCTGCCGTGTGGTGGTGTCCAGGGTGGCGAAGAGTTGATCCGCCGCATAGGCCCGGGCTTTGACCAAGGCGTTGAACAGCGATGACTTGCCAGCGTTGGTATAGCCAACCAGCGAGATGGTGAAAGCATCCCTCCGGTCACGCTGGCGGCGCTGGGTGCGGCGCTGCTTCTTGACCTTGTCTAGCCGTTCGCGGGTGCGCTTGATCGCCTCACCGATCATCCGGCGGTCGAGCTCGATCTGTTTCTCACCCGGACCGCCACGCACACCGGCACCGCCCGTTTGCCGCTCTAGGTGAGACCAGCGGCGGACGAGTCGGGTGCTGACGTACTGCAAACGCGCGAGTTCCACCTGCAGCTTGCCCTCATGGCTTCGGGCACGCTGGGCGAAGATCTGCAAAATGAGAAGGGTCCGGTCATTCACCGCGATCCCCAGATGCCGCTCGAGGTTGCGCTGTTGGGCCGGACTGAGCGACTGGTCGAACAAGACCTCGGTAGCGCCGGTCTCAGCCGCCAAGGCTTTGATCTCGTCGGCCTTGCCACTGCCGATGAACAAGGCGGCGTCTGGCGCCCGACGCTTGCAGCAGACCCGGGCTACCGGCTCAAGCCCAGCAGTCTGGGCGAGCAAGCCGAGTTCCTCGAGTCCAGCATCGAAATGGGGGGCGCCTAAATCGACCCCGACCAAAATGGCCGAGGCGGTGGCAGGGGGTGAGGTATCTTGCAATTCGAGAAGGGGGTCCCAGCGCTTGGCCGCTCCGGGCGGGGGCTTCCTGCCTGCCGCCTCAGGCCGCGGGCGGCTCCTGGACGTCACTGGCGGCAAAATTGACCGCACGACCCGGGACGATGGTGGAGATGGCGTGCTTGTAAACCATCTGGGTCACGGTGTTTCGAAGCAAAACCACATACTGATCGAAGGACTCGATTTGCCCTTGCAACTTGATGCCGTTGACCAAGTAAATGGAGACTGGGACATGTTCTCGACGCAGCGTGTTGAGAAACGGGTCTTGTAGAAGCTGCCCTTTGTTGCTCACGATATTCTCCGTGTTGGTGTGGATGGTGCGAGTTGCCACATTACCACAGCAAATCGTGAGCGCAAGTAGTCGGCATCCGACAGACCCTGCCCCCTCTGGGGACGTGGGGGAAATCGGCCCGAATCAGTAGCCCTTATTCCTTGTCGGCATAGGGGTTCTTCGAGGTCTTCAGTTCGACTCGGAGGGGGGTTCCTATCAGGTTGAACTCCTTGCGGAACCGGCCTTCAAGAAAGCGCTTGTAGGCGTCGGTCACATGCTCGAGTGAGTTGCCATGGACCACGATGACCGGCGGGTTCATGCCGCCCTGGTGGGCGTAACGCAGCTTCGGACGGAACATGCCGGCGCGCTTGGGGGCCTGGAACTGCACCGCCTCGAGCAACAGGCGGGTGAGCGCAGGTGTAGGCATCTTGGTCATGGCCGCCCGGTGCGCCTGGATGATGGACTCCCAGACCGGACCCAGGCCCTGACGCTTCTTGGCAGAGATCAGGTGCAGCGATGCAAAGCGCATGAAGGCGAGGCGCTGCTCGATCTGGCGCTGCAGCATTTCGCGCTGGTAGGCATCGATCGCGTCCCATTTGTTCACCGCCAAGACCACTCCCCGGCCGCTCTCCAAAATGTAGCCAGCGATATGCGCGTCCTGGTCGGTGACGCCCTGCGTCGCGTCAAGCAGCAACAAGACCACGTTGGCCGATTCGATCGCCTGCAGCGTCTTCACCACTGAAAACTTCTCGATCGCCTCGAAGACCTTGCCCTTGCGGCGCAGGCCGGCGGTGTCGATCAGCTCGAACTTTTGTCCGTCCCGTCCGAAAGGAACGGTGATCGCGTCTCGGGTGGTGCCCGGCATGTCGAAGGCGACCAGACGCTCCTCCCCCAGCCAAGTGTTGATCAGGGTCGACTTGCCCACGTTGGGACGCCCGGCGACAGCCAGACGGATGATGCTTGTGTCGGGCTCGCCTACTTCCTCGTCTTCCTCGGGCAAACCCAATTGATCCAGGGCGAATTCGACCATGCTGCGCACGCCCTGGCCGTGAGCGGCAGAGACGGGAATGACCTCGCCCAGGCCCAGCTCATAGAACTCAGCCAGTTGGTGCCCCTCGGTCATGCCTTCGGCCTTGTTGGCGACCAGCACGGTGGGCTTGCCCAGCTTCCGCAGGTAGTTGGCAATGTCGTGATCTTGGGCCGAGAGACCGGCGCGGGCGTCGACCACGAAGACCACCACATCAGCTTCGGCCACAGCCTGCCGGGTCTGCTTGGCCATCTCGACGTAGATGCCCGATTCGGCGGTGGGCTCGAACCCGCCAGTGTCAATGGCGATGAATTCGCGCTGGCCCAAGCGGGCGTTGCCGTAATGCCTATCGCGGGTGAGGCCCGCAAAGTCCGCAACGATGGCGTCGCGCGACTTGGTCAGGCGGTTGAACAGGGTGGACTTGCCGACGTTGGGTCGGCCCACCAGGGCGAGGACGGGTTTCATGCGCGTTCGTGACAGGCCGGCTGAGCGGCGGTGAAGCTTCTTACTCGGGGGTGAAGCCGAAGACACCGCCAGAGCGGGTCACGACGACCAAGGTATTACCCACCAAGGTGGGTGTGGCCACGATGGCTGAGCCGTCGGTGGAAAGGCGCGTCATCAGACTTCCATTCTCACGGGAAAGCAAGTGAAGGAATCCGGAGGCGTCGCCCACTGCGACCGAGCGACCCAAGAGTACCGGTGCGCCGAGGCCCCGCAGGCGGAGGTCGTCAACCGCCCACTGCCGCTCGCCGTCGCTGCGGCGCCAGGCGATCACCCGGCCGTCGGATTCTGCTCCGAAGATCTGACGGTCGTCCCCGCCCAGGCCCTCAGCGCCATCGGCACTGCGCGTCCAGACGAGCGCTCCGCGGCCCGCATCGACGCAGCCAACCGCCGCCTGGAAGGCGCGGACGCAGACGCTGTCGCCCACGCGGCTGACCCTGCCGACCAGGTCGACCAGACGCTCGACGTCATTGGTTCCGCGTGAGGTGGCGACGGCGGCCTCCCAGCGCAGGCTGCCGTTGTCCGGGTTGAAAGCCGTAAGCCGGCCGCCCTGCCCTGCCAGAAGGGTGTTGCCCACCGCCAGCACAACGCCGGCCTGCCGCAGGGTCAGTGGCTCGCCCGGCCGCTGCTGAGTCCAAAGGCGAAGGCCGTTCTGGGCGTCGAAGGCACTGACTGAGCGGTCGGCACCCAGCACGAAGACGCGACCCCCTGCAACAAAGGGCGCGGTATAGACCCGGTGGCTTAGCTTCTGGCGCCACAGGGCCTGACCCCTGGACAGCGCGACCAGATCGTTGTCCGCAGTCACGACGACGGCCAGGTCGGCGTCACCGCCAACACCCGCTGAGAGCGGCCCTAGAGGCCTGCTGCGCCATTGGACTGCGCCAGTCGCAGCGTCCAGCCGCACGACGGTACCGTCGCCTGCTGCTACCAGAACGGAATTGCCTGTTGCGTGGGTCGAAGCAGGGAAGTTGACCGGAGCCAGGCGAATCGACCAGGACTGGCGAACCGCCAGTTGTCGAGGGTCGGGCGCGAGAGGGGCGGCCTTGAGACTGTCGGTCCCTACGGGGTTGCCCACCCAGGACGGCACGGAAGAGCAGGCGGACAGCAGGCCAGCCAGCGTGCCCGCCAGCAGGACTGGTGGAATCAGGCGATGGATCATGGGAGGAAGTGTCCGGGTTTCGGTCGAATGGAGGGCAGGTGCAGATGCGGCGCGTTCACCCCTCAGCGGGCGGTCGCAGCAGCCGCAGAGGTCGGCGCCTCGCCCCCCAAGGCTGCGAGCTTGACTTCGACAAGGCGGCGGTACTCGGCGCGATCGTCAAGACCCGTAAGTGCCTGGCGGTAAGCAGCCAAGGCCTCAGGCTTTTTGCCCTGCAACAGGAGAATGTCGCCGCGGCGGTCGGCAGCCAAACCAGAAAACTCGGTCGGCAGCTTGCCTGCCAGCAAGGCGAGCGCGTCGTCGTACTTCTTCGCGTCAGCCATGAGACTGGCCAGGCGCAGCCGTGCCACCGCTTGATACCCCGCGTCACCGCCCTTCTCTAGCACCCACTGCAAGGCAGCCTGGGCTTCATCGGACTTGCCCGCCTGCGCCAGGGTCTGGGCAGCCAGCAAGCCACCCTGCTGGGCATAAGTCGTGCTGCCATACTGCTCGCGCAAGTCCTTCAAGGCTCGCTGAACCCGATCCACTTCGCCTGCCTGCGCGGCGCGCTCCATCTCTCCATGCAGGACCGAGGCCTCTCCCCCCTGGCGACCCTGCCACCAGGTCCAGCCGTTCCAGGCGCCAATGCTGCCAAAGACGACGATACCCACCCAGGAGATGAGGTTGCCGTACTTGCTCCAGAAATGCTTGAGCTGGTCAAGCTGTTCCTGTTCTTCGAGATCGAGATTGGAGGCCATGGGATGTGCAGGAAAAGAGACAAAGGATTGTAAGAAGGGAGTTACCTGTCCCGGGGCTCAGGCCAGCAACTTCGGCGCCCAGGCCGCGACATCGGCCAGGGGCTGGCGCTGCTGCGTGCCACTACCGTCGCGCAAGGCCTTGACGGTGAGCTCTCCAGCGGCCAGTTCGTCGCCACCAAAAATCAGCCCCCAGCGAGCCCCGCTGGCATCGGCCTTCTTGAACTGGGACTTCATGCTGCCCAGGCCGTCAGGGCCGGCCGCGTGCATCTGCACGGAGACACCGGCAGCGCGCAGGGCCTGCAGGACGCGCAGCACCTGGGGCATGGCGGACGCTTCGGGCACGATGGCATAGGCATCCGGGATGGGTGCCTGCGGCGATACGCCCTGCTCCTTGAGCAACTCCAGCACCCGCTCGACCCCCAAAGCCCAGCCAACCGCCGGCGCGGGCTTGCCGCCGATTTGGGCGATCAGGTAGTCATAGCGACCGCCGGCGCAGATGGTGCCCTGCGAGCCCAGGCGATCGGTGACGAATTCGAATACGGTGAGGTTGTAGTAGTCCATGCCGCGCACCAAACGCGGATTGATGCGGTAGGCAATGTCATTGGCCTCGAGCATGGCCTTCACACCGTCGAAATGAGCCAAGGACTCCGGGCCCAGGAAGTCGAGCAGGCGCGGCGCACCGTCGACCAGTGACTGCATGGCCGGGTTTTTGGTGTCAAGAATACGCAGTGGGTTGCTGTGCAGGCGCCGGCGAGCGTCCTCATCGAGCAAGTCGGCGTGTCGCTCAAGGTAGGCGATCAGCTCGGCCCGGTGCTGGCGCCGCTCCTCGGGCTGACCCAAGCTGTTGATCTCCAGCCGCCAGTCGGACAAGCCTAGCTCGCGCCACAGCGCGCAAGCCAGCAAGATGATCTCTGCGTCCACGTCGGGGCCAGCAAAGCCCAAGGCTTCAGCTCCGATCTGGTGAAACTGCCGATAGCGTCCCCGCTGCGGACGCTCATGGCGGAACATGGGCCCCATGTAGTACAGGCGTTTGCCGCCGTCGTAGAGCATCGAGTGCTCGACCACTGCCCGCACGACGCCCGCGGTCGACTCTGGGCGCAGTGTGAGTTGCTCGCCATTGAGGCGGTCTTCGAAAGAGTACATCTCCTTCTCGACAATGTCGGTCACCTCGCCAAGTCCGCGCACGAACAGGGGTGTGGGTTCAACGATGGGGGTGCGGATATTGCGATAGGCGTAGCGAGCCATCAGGTCGCGCACCCGATCCTCAAGCCACTCCCATTGGGCAGAGGCAGGAGGCAGGATGTCGTTCATGCCCTTGAGGGCCGTCAGGGGCTGCGCTTTGGGCGCTTTGGGCGTCTTGTCCGCCTGAGGCGCGCCTGGGGCGCGCGGGCTCTGGGTATTCGGGTCGGTCATGGAAAAAGTGGGGGCAATCGCTCAAGCGGGGCAGGCATCAGGCATCAAGCCGCTGTCTGATGAGCCTCGTGGGCGCCAAAGCGCTTCTCGATATAGGTCTCGACAATTTGCTGGAATTCGGTGGCAATGCCGGCGCCGCGCAGGGTCAGTGCCTTTTCGCCATCAATGAACACCGGGGCGGCTGGCGCCTCTCCGGTGCCGGGCAGACTGATGCCGATGTCGGCATGCTTGCTTTCGCCGGGGCCATTGACGATGCAGCCCATGACCGCCACCTTCAGGTGCTCGACACCAGGGTAGCGCTTGCGCCATACCGGCATCTGCGTCCGCAGGAAATCGTCGATCTGCTTGGCCAGCTCCTGAAAGGTCGTACTGGTGGTGCGCCCACAACCTGGACAGGCGGTGACGCTGGGCACAAAAACCCGCAGGCCCAGTGACTGCAGGATCTCGGAGGCCACCACCACCTCCTGGGTACGCGCCTCGCCTGGCTGAGGGGTGAGCGACACACGGATGGTGTCGCCGATGCCCTCTTGCAGCAAGATACCCAGGGCAACGCTGGAGGCCACCGTGCCCTTGGCACCCATGCCAGCCTCGGTCAACCCCAAGTGCAGCGGGTGATCGCAGCGGCGCGCGAGTTCCCGATAAACCGCAATCAGGTCCTGCACACCGCTCACTTTGCAAGACAGCAAGACCTGAGCCGGATCCATGCCCAATTCAACCGCCCGGCGGGCCGAATCCACCGCCGATGTCACCAGGGCCTCGTACATCACTGACTTGGACTGCCAGGGCTCGGGACGCTGGCTGTTCTCGTCCATCATCCGGGCGAGCAGTTCCTGATCCAGGCTGCCCCAGTTCACGCCGATGCGGACCGGCTTGTCCCAACGAAGTGCGGCCTCGACCATTTGCGAGAACTGCTTGTCGTGCTTGTCGCCTTTCCCCACATTACCGGGGTTGATGCGGTATTTGGAAAGGGCTTCAGCACAGCCGGGAAACTCGGTCAGCAGCCGGTGGCCGTTGTAGTGAAAGTCACCGATCAGGGGTACATCGATCCCCATGCGGTCGAGCTGCTCACGGATGTAGGGCACCTGCTGCGCAGCCTCGGGCGTATTGACCGTAATGCGCACGACCTCTGAACCGGCCTGCGCCAGCTCCTTGACCTGGATGGCGGTGGCTACCGCGTCCTCGGTGTCGGTGTTGGTCATGGACTGCACACGGACCGGCGCATCGCCACCCACGGTGACCACCCGTGGGCCCCAGACCACCCTCGCCTGGCGGGATCGCCGCGGCCGTGGCGTGACCGGCAGGATTGCATCACCTGAGGCACAAGGGTAAGAGGGAAACTCGCGGCTATCGCTCATGGCATTCTCCCTGGGGAAGAGGTTGAGGTCGCGGGTGCGGGTGGGCGCAAAGTCGCAGACGATCCTGCGCCCGGCAAGATAGGCTGAACCTGCTCAATGACTAGGCCGCTCGTACCGGCTTGCCCGCCCGGACCAGGGGCAGCCACACTGGCAGGCGGCAGGACGTCCGGGGCCGCCGCAGCTGGGAGGGCTTGGGGAATAGACACTGCGGTTGCGGAGTCGGAGCGCTCCGTGAAGCGCATCAGCCATGGCTGCAGCAGGAGACCCAGCGCCGCCAGCGCCAATGCGGTGGCGATGAGGACGGGCGGCTTGAGCGCCAGCCGCCTCAGTCCGGTACTGCTAGGCATGCCTGGCCGGAGAAAGGGCTCATTGATCCCCTTGCCAACCCTGGGCGCCAGTGTCGGCGCCTGCGGCAGTGCCGCGAGGACCGGCTTGGTGTCAATCCGCAACTGGCGGCAAACACTCGACGCCAGCGCACGCACGAAGATGGGGCCCGGCAGCTTGTCGAATTGCCCAGCCTCCAGCGCCTCGAGCTGCCGCACCGGCACCTTCAGTGACACAGCCAGTGCCCCCACATGTATGCCAGCGGACTCGCGCGCCATGCGCAGCATCGCGCCACCGTGGGTGGGCGCCGGGGCCCCGCTCACCTCAGCAGAGTCAGAGGAATCGGGCTGGGGAGCGTCGGGGGGAGTCGCCTCATCACTCATCAAATGCACCTCGTTCATAGGCCGCCCATTCCCTCGACTGCGGGAAGCGTCGGCGGAGCTGGTCGGCCAACTGGTTCATCGCGGCGGTATCTGCGAGCCGCCGTTCGACTCGAATACCCAGCCAGAGGGACTCTGCGTTTGCCAATTCGCTGTTGTTCAGACGACGAATATAAAACTGCGCCCGGACCAACTCTCCGCGCTGCAGCATCAGCCGGGCCAGGTTGTACGCGGTCACGGGGTTACCGGCGTCAAGCTCATAGGACCGGGCGAGGCTGCGCTCAGCCTCTTCCGGCCGCCCCGCTCGGGCCTGGCACAGCCCCATCGCCATCAGGGTCTTGGCTGGGGCGCCGTATCCCGTGAGGCCGAGCGCCTGCTGAAAAGTCTGCTGGGCCTCCGGAAACCGGTTCTGCTGACACTGCAGCCAGCCCAAGTTGTGAAGCGTATCCCCGTCGCGGGGTGCGATCGAGAGCGCGCGGCGGAAACTGTCTTCGGCGCTGCGGGACTCACCCAGGCGCATCAGCACCAGACCGCGCAGGTTGAACGCGGCTGCGTACTGGGGGTCAATCACCAGGGCTTGCTTGATCTCGTCGAGCGCTATCTCTGTACGACCCTCGGCGAAGTAGTTCACAGCCAGCTCCATCCGCAGCCGGGCACGCTTTCGCTGGGGCGTCTCGTCGGAGTCAGTCACCGGGTCTCCCCGCAAACCACTGCCAGTCGCAGGTGCGGCGCAGCCAGAGAGGTGGGTGGCGGCCAGAAGCGCGATCAGCAGCGTCAATGCAAGCAGCAGCCTTGGACCGTGCAAAGCCTCCCTAGCGGCGGCCTTCATGCCGAACCCCCGACCGAAGCGGGCAGCTCGACGACGCTGCGCTGACGGGCGATGCGGACCTCCACCCGTGTGCGGTCCCGAACATCCCCTGCCAGTTGGCCACAGGCGGCGTCGATGTCGTCGCCCCGAGTTTTGCGAACGGTTGTCACGATCCCCGCGTCACTGAGCAATTTGGCAAAAGCCTGCACCTGGGCCTGAGACGATCGGCGCAGACCCGATTGGGGGAAAGGATTGAAGGGAATCAGATTGAACTTGCAGGGCACGCCAGTGCCGCCGTGGCGACGAACCAAGTCGATCAGCAACGCGGCATGCTCCGGCTGATCGTTCACACCCTCGAGCATGCAGTATTCGAAGGTGATGAAATCTCTCGGCGCATGGGCCAGATAGCGGTTGCAGGCGTCGAGCAGTTCGGCCAGCGGGTACTTGCGATTGATCGGGACGAGGTTGTCGCGCAGCGCGTCAGCCGGTGCATGCAGGGACACCGCCAGGGCCACCGGGCAGTCTTGGCCGAGCCGGTCCATCATGGGCACGACGCCGGAAGTTGAGACGGTGACCCGGCGCCGGGACAGGCCATAGCCATGGTCATCGAGCATCGTGCGCAGCGCAGGCACCAGGGCGGCGTAGTTCTGAAGCGGCTCGCCCATGCCCATCATGACGACGTTGGAGATGACTCGTTCTTGTGTTTGGAGGTGCTGGCGAAGGTAGTGCTCGGCAAACCAAAGCTGCGCGACGATCTCACCGGTCGTGAGATTGCGCGCAAAGCCCTGGTGGCCTGTCGAGCAGAAGCGACAGCCCACGGCACAACCCGCCTGCGATGAGACACACAGGGTGCCGCGGTCATCCTCGGGAATGAAAACCGCCTCCACCGCATTGCCCTGCCCGACGTCGAACAACCATTTGATGGTGCCGTCGGCAGAATCATGCTGGGAAATGACCGGCAGGCCCTCGATGCGGGCGACGCCACGGAGCTTGGCGCGCAAAGCCTTCGCCAGATCGCTCATCTGGTCAAAGTCGGACGCGCCTCTCTGGTGAATCCAGCGATAGAGCTGGGTAGCGCGGAAGCGCTTCTCACCCAGCGTTTCACAAAAGGCGGCCAGACCGTCGAGGTCGTAGTCCAGGAGGTTGGCCGTCATGGAGCGGGGGGACAGGGTGAAGAAACCTTTGCCAGCGAACCGCGCCAGAAGCGAGCCCCCCGAGTGCTTCGCAGCACAACGGTCGACGCCGATTCGAGCCAGGGTCGCGCAGGGGCTTCGTTCACTCCTTTCAGCGTGAGTAGACGTTCATGCCGGGGAAGAAGAAGGCCACTTCCACAGCCGCGGTCTCAGGTGCGTCAGAGCCGTGCACCGCATTGGCGTCGATGCTGTCGGCGAAGTCGGCGCGGATGGTGCCCTTTTCAGCCTTTTTGGGGTCGGTCGCGCCCATCAGCTCGCGGTTCTTGGAAATGGCGCTCTCGCCCTCAAGTGCTTGAATCATCACGGGGCCAGAGACCATGAAGTCCACCAGGTCCTTGAAGAACGGGCGGGCCTTGTGCACTGCGTAAAACTGCTCGGCTTCGCCGCGGGACAGGTGGACCATCTTGGCGGCGATGACCTTCAGGCCGGCGCCCTCGAATCGGGCGTAGATCTGGCCGATGACGTTCTTGGCAACGGCGTCGGGCTTGATGATGGAGAGAGTACGTTCGATGGCCATGGGAGATTTCTTCCTGATTCTGAGGTCGTGATCGGATTTCGTGAACCCCCTTTGGCGGCTTGTGCAGGCACCCCGCACGGGGCGCCGACCGCACCGCACGCAGGCCGGACCCCTGTCCTGGCGCTGTGCAGTGACTTGGCCGTCAAACCGAAGTTCAGCAAAGCCGCTGATTGTAACCCGCGTGTCAGAGCAATATGACAGCAGGCGCGTCCCGCCTACCAAGGCGGAAGCACCCGCCCAGGCCTCGGTCAGCGACCGCTGCGCCGCCCGCCGCGCCGGTTTCCGCCGCCATTGCCACCCGGGCCGCCGCCCCCCCCGGGACCGCCCTGCCGCTGGCGGTTGAAGCTGTCACTGCCGATGTAGCCAAGAGAGGTTTTCATGGGGTCAGGTTGCCCGGAAGCTCCCTTGCCACCCGCCTGGCCGCCAGCCTTGCCAGCGCCCTGCCCTGGTCCTTTGCGACGACCCTGGTTGGCGGCATTGCGCGAAGGCGGCTGACCTCCGCTGGGGCGAGGGCCGCGGCCCGTAGGCCGGCCACCACGCCGCCCGCCCTTGCCGGCCCCGTCCCCACCTCGGAAGCGCTCGCCTCCCTCCTGGAGGCCCACGGCCTTCATCAGGTCGCGGATGTCGCGGTCATCCAGCTCCATCCAGGCGCCCCGCTTGAGGCCCCGGGGCAACACCATGGCGCCGTAACGGATGCGAATGAGCCGGCTGACCGCATGGCCCACCGCCTCGATGAGCCGCCGCACCTCTCGGTTGCGACCCTCGGAAATCGTGACGCGGTACCAGGAGTTCGCACCCTCGCCCCCGCCGTCCTCGATGCCACCGAATTGGGCCTGACCGTCGTCCAATTGGACGCCGGAGAGCAGGCGCTGCTTTTCCTCGTTGCTGAGCGCTCCCAGGACACGGACCGCGTACTCTCGCTCGAGGCCAAAGCGGGGGTGCATCAGCTTGTTGGCCAGCTCGCCGGAATTGGTAAATAGCAACAGCCCCTCGGTGTTGAGGTCCAGGCGGCCAACGGACTGCCACTTTCCGTGCTGGACGCGCGGAAGCTTGCGAAACACGGTGGGCCGATTTTGCGGGTCGTCATGGGTGACGACTTCGCCGACAGGCTTGTGGTAGGCGATGACCCGCGGTGGTGGCGGCGCGATCCTGACCCGGATCGGCTTGCCATTGACCCTGATTTGGTCACCGAACTGGATGCGCTGGCCAGTGTGAGCCGGCTCGTTGTTGACCGAAATCCGGCCCTCCAGGATGAGCTGCTCCATTTCAAGCCGCGAGCCCAGGCCAGCCTGGGCCAGCACCTTGTGCAGCTTGGGTGTGTCGGCCTGTGGCCCCAGTACGCGCTTGGCCGGGGATCCATCCGTCACTTCATCGCCGACGGCGTCGAACTGCCCGGAGACGACATCCTCGAAACGCAGGGGTTCCACAGGCGGGTCGACCGGCGCTGGCGCGCCAAGCTCATCACCAAAATCCTCGTCTTCGTCCTCGTCGGGCAGATCAGGATGGTTCAGACTCATTGTGTGGATCCGGGTTCGGCGCCAGCGCCCAGGGCGAGATCGTCATCGGTCACGGACTCGCCGACGACACCCTCGTGGGTGGCTTTTTCGTCGGGGCCAGCATCGGCCATAGCTGTGTCTTGCGCAATCAGCGGGGCCTCGTCGGCATGGCCGGTGACCTCGCCCCCCTCGAGCGCCAGGGACGGCTGAAGCCCCTCGTCGCCCGCCAAAGCGGAAGCCAACTGGGCCTGGGCCGTCGGATGGTCGAGCGCGGGCAGCTGGTCGAGGGAAGCCAGACCCAGATCGTCGAGAAACTGGCGGGTGGTCGCGAAAAGGGCCGGACGGCCGGGGGCCTCGCGGTGGCCAATGACCTCAACCCAGCCGCGGTCCTCTAACTGCTTGAGGATGAGGCTGTTGATGGTGACGCCACGAATGTCCTCCATGTCGCCACGGGTGACGGGCTGCCGGTAGGCGATGATGGCCAGAGTTTCCAGTGCGGCACGGGTGTACTTGGGCGGCTTCTCGGGATGGAGCCGGTCCAGGAACTCCCGCATGTCGGGACGGCTTTGAAAGCGCCAGCCGGTCGCCACACTCACCAGCTCTGCGCCGCGCTGCGCCCAATCGTCCTGCAGATCCTGAAGCAAGCTACGAATCGTATCGGCACCCAGCTCGTCATTGAACAGCACGCGCATATCGCGCAGTGTCAGAGGCTGGGCCGAACAAATCAGCGCCGTTTCCAGGACGCGCTTGGCATCCGAGGTGTTCATCTTGTCTTGTCGAAGGAAAAGCCGGAGGTAGGCAGGGGGTGCGCCGGAGCGGTGCGGGATTGGCACGCGCTGGCCCTTGCGCAAGACCGATGCTGGCTGCAGGTCGACCCGCAAGCATGGGCCAGCCGCGCACCAAAGCACCCAGGCCAGCAGTCTCGCCTCATTGTAGCCGAGCGCCCTGCCCTCAGACCTCGCTGCCCAGTCCCCAGGAAGTGAGCGCCGCGGCCAGGTCTGGCGGTGGCGCGGAAGCAAAGGCCACTGGCCTACCGGTCACAGGGTGGGTGAACGCCAGTCGGTAAGCATGCAGGGCCTGGCGCACCATGCCCGCAGCCGGTGCGCCGCCATAAAGGCCGTCGCCCACCAGGGGGTGGCCCAGATGGGCCATGTGGACCCGGATCTGGTGGGTACGGCCGGTGCGCAAGGTGGCGCGGACCAGACAGCCCGCCTCGGGACGACCTTCCGGCCGTTCACTGATGACTTGGCCCTTTCCCTCACTGGAAAGTAAACATCCGTTACCCAGACAGTCAAACAGGGTAGAGGCCGGCTTGCCGCTCTCCCGAGCCAGATCGACCACCGCCATGCGCAGACGATTGGCTGGATCGCGGCCGATGGGCGCGTCCACCTCGCGCTGGGCCGGGCCCTGCCACGGCCGATGCGCCAGGGCCAAGTACTGGCGCGAGACCTCACGCGCAGCAATGAGCTTGACCAGGGCGTCCATCGTCGCCCGGTCTCGAGCCACCACCATCAGGCCGCTGGTGTCCTTGTCCAGTCGGTGCACGATGCCCGCCCGCGGCAGCAGTGCCGCCCGCGGATCACGGGCCAAAAGGCCATTGAGCAGGGTGCCGCTCCAATGGCCAGGTGCCGGGTGCACGACCAGACCGGCGGGTTTATCGATCACCAGTAAGTGAGGGTCTTCATGGACCACCAACAGATCCATCGGCTCCGGCACAAAGGCCTGGCTCTGGGGGGTGGCCCGCAGTTCCACATCACCGGCCTGTCCGACGGTCCCCTTCTGCGCGTTGCGGCGGGCTGGCTGGCCATTCAGGCGCACCGCGCCTTCGTCCACCAGCTGCTGGAGATAGCTGCGGGAGAACTCGGGAACCAGGGCCGCCAGGGCCCGGTCCAAACGCTGGCCGTGGAGTTCGGCCGGGATAAAGAAAGCCCGCCATTCGCTGGGCACTGTCTGGGTTGTGCCATCGATTGCCTCGTCGGCCACATCTTCAGCTGGGCCCTCCAGTGCGGCCCCGATGGCGCCTGGGCCGTCACCGCCCAGGTTGCTACCGAGTCCCGACACAAGGTCGGGACCGAAGGGGGTGGCCCCTATAATCGTTTGGTTCTTTTTCAAGAGTGAGCCTGCGCGATGCTGCGTGCGAAATTATCGATCCTCAGGCTGGTTTGCGCGATGGCCACCCTCGCTCTGGTGGCCGGTTGCGGCACCATCGCGAATGATCCCACTGCCCAGTGGAGCAACGAGAAGCTCTACGCAGAGGCGCGTGATGAGGCCAAGAATAATGCCTTCGACAAGGCGATCGGCTACTACGAGAAGCTCGAAGGACGTGCTGCCGGAACCCCGCTGGCTCAGCAGGCCCAGCTCGAGAAGGCCTACGCACAGTTCAAGGCCAACGAACCTGCCCAGGCTCTGGCCACGCTCGACCGCTTCATGCGGCTGCATCCAGCCAGTCCGGCCTATGACTACGCTCTCTACCTCAAGAGCCTGGTGAACTTCAACGAGAACGTAGGCTTGATGGCATTGGTTGGGCGCCAGGACTTATCCGAACGCGACCAGAGGGCAGCCAAGGAGTCCTTCGAGGCGCTCAAGGAAATGGTGGCCCGCTTCCCGGATTCCAAGTACGCGCCGGACGCCAAGGCCCGGATGTCTTACATCGTGAACTCGCTGGCCCAGTACGAGATCCATGTGGCCCGCTACTACTTCAGCCGCGGCGCTTATGTGGCCGCCGTCAGCCGGGCGCAACAAGCCCTGGTTGACTACGACGGATCACCCGCCCAGGAAGAAGCTCTCTACATCTTGTACCGCGCCTACGATGCACTGGGCATGAAAGAACTGGCCAGCGATTCGCGCCGCATCCTTCAGAAGAACTACCCCAACTCAGAGCTGATGCGGAGCGGTTTCAAGAAGGAGGGCAATACTTGGTGGAAGCTCTGGTAATTCACCTCTCGGACGCTGGCATGGCGCCGGAGTCCGGGATACGGGTTGACATCAGGTCCGCCAGGGCCGCCGCGTAGGCAGCCGGAGTCGCCAAGCGCCGCATCGGTGGCAAGGCCGCCATCAACCGACGGCCATAGCCCATGGTCTCCAACCGGTTGTCGCATACCACCAAGACCCCGCGGTCCTGTTCGCTGCGTATCAGCCGGCCAGCGCCCTGCTTGAGGGCTACTGCGGCTTCGGGCAGGCTGTAGTCCCCAAAGGCACTTCTCCCCTGCTGTTCAAGCCGCTGGGAGCGCGCCTCGACCAGCGGGTCGCCTGGCGGCGGGAAGGGAAGCTTGTCAATCACCACGAGTTGCAGGGCATCGCCCGGCACGTCGACACCCTCCCAGAACGAAGCCGAGGCCACCAGCACGCAACCGGGCTGCCCGTGGGCCTGTCCCTCACGGAAGCGCTCCATCAGGCGACGCTTGGGCCACTGGCCCTGCACCAGAACTTCCACCGAAGGATTGCCGTCAAAGTGCAGCTGCAGGGCATCACCAATCGCACGCAGCGCACGCAAAGTCGTGGTGAGCACCAGGGTACGTCCTCCCAGCTGCTGGGCACCCTGGGCAGCGATTTCCGCCACTCGGCTGCTGTGCGTGGGATCACTCGGACGAGGGAGTCCCGGCGGCAGGTAAAGGCCTGCCTGGCGGGCGTAGTCAAAGGGGCTGCCCACACGCAGCACCTGTGCGTCGTCCAGCCCGCAGGGCTCGGTGAACCAGCGCAGGCGCGGGTCGTCGCCCAAGGTGGCCGAGGTAAAGATCCAGGCGCGGCGGGAAGGTTCGGGTTCGTGGCGCCGATCAAGCTCGTGTTCGGCCCGATCCGCCTGCACGGTCTCGCTTGGCTGGGGCGTAGCGGTTGAGGCTTGGTCGTCATCGGACCAGGGAAGCCCGTCATCGGCACTGACCTCTTGTGCACTGAGCCAGTCATCCAGGCCTGCGTCGACGTCGCGCGGGGCAGCGATCCCGCCCTGGGCCTTGCCCGCAGCATCGGATCGGCCTGGTAGCCCCAGCATCTTGCTGCGCACCGCGTCGGCGATATCCAGCGGAGACTCCACCATGCGAAGCTGCTGGCCCAGGTCGATCCACCGGACCGAGCCCTGCTCACAGGGGCCTGCAAAGCGCCCCGCGCGCTGGGCCAGGGCAGCAGCACGCGCATGAAGGCGCTGGAAGTCTGGCGCGATCTCACTCACCGTGTCGAGAGCGTCCATCGCCGCTAGACAAGCCTCAGCCACGTCGCGCAACCCACCGTCCCATGCGTGCGGATCGGTGCCCTCGGGGGTGGCGCCATTCCACGCAAGCCGGCCGCCGCTTGCGCCTCTCCCGGCCGCGAGGCGCAGGTCGCGTGCGGCGCGCTCGACCTGAGACGCGACCTGCTGCCAATCGACCAACCCGCGCGCCAGTTGCAAGCCGGCACCGAGCAGGTCGCGGCAGAAGTCGAGCAACTGGCTGGTCGCCAATTGCACCCCCAAGAACTGGACGCCGGTTTCATTCAGTTGATGGGCCTCGTCGAAGATGGCCACCCGCACCGTGGGCAGCAACTCGGCCATGCCAGACTCCCGCACTGCCAGGTCGGCGAAGAACAGGTGATGGTTCACCACCACGACATCGGCCGCCAGGGCCTCGCGGCGCGCAGCGTGCACATGGCAGCCCTTGAAGCCCGGGCACTGCGAGCCCAGGCAGTTCTCGCGGGTTGAGGTGACCAGCGGGATGACGGGGGATCGCTCATCGAGGCCCGCCATCTCGGCCAGGTCTCCGGTGCGGGTGGACAGCGCCCATGTCTCTATCCGGGCCAGAGTTTGCACGGCCCTTCGATCAGGCAGATGGGCATCTTGCCGCGCCAGCGCCAGACGGTGGCTGCACAGATAGCTTGCGCGCCCCTTGAGCAGTGCAATCTTCAGGGCCAAGCCCAAGGATTCAATCAGACGGGGCAGATCGCGACCGAACAACTGGTCCTGCAGGGTCTTGGTGGCGGTGGACAAGAGGACCCGCTCCCCGGAGAGAAGCGCAGGCACCAGATACGCGTAGGTCTTCCCCACGCCGGTACCGGCCTCGACCACCAGGGCGCCCCCGGCCTCAATCGTCTGGGCCACCGCGAGGGCCATCTCGGTCTGGGCCGCACGGGGCTGGAACTGCTCAGTCGTCCGAGACAGCACGCCACCCTCAGCGAAGACGGCGTCCACCCAGGCCTCCAGGCTGTCGCGGCCGAGCCCGACATCCACACCCGGAGGACCATCAACCGAAGCCTGGCGGCTCGGTGGCACCGGGGCCTGCGGGCCGCCGGGCAAGCCGGCGGCTTGCTCGCTCATGCGGGCTCTTTCGGGTCTAACGCCAACTCCAGCCTGGCGATCTGGTCGCGCAAGGCCAAGCGGCGCTTCTTGAGGCGGCGCAGGGTCAGGTCATCCCCGCCGCCCTGTGCAAGTGCATGGTCGATGAGCGCGTCAAGATCGCCATGTTCCATTCGCAACTCAATCAGCCGGCGCTGGGGCGAGTGCAGGTCAAAGGCAATGTCGGGCGGCAGGACCATGGCCAGACTGTAGCGCGTGGCAGCCCCCGCTCAACGGGGTGGCGGCAGGTCGCTCGCGGGTGGCTTGCTGCGGCTGGCCTGGCGCTGCCGAACTTCGGCCTTGCGAGCCTCCGCCTGGCGAACGCGCTCTTGGTGGGCGGCTGCATTGGCGCGGGCCTGCTCCGGGCTGATTCCCGAGGCGGCGTTCTTCGCGCGGGCCTGCTCCGTGCTGGAGCCGCCGGGTGCCGCTTTGGCAGGGGCCTGCTCCGGCCTCGCGCTGGAGTGGGCAGCCTGCCGTGGCTGGGGCGAGCGCGCGCGGGAGGCGGCCGCCTCTGCGTGAGGTGCTGAGGCTCCAAGCTCCGGCGAGCGGGCCTGACGGGGTGCACCACTGGGGCGTGGGCCGCTCGCCTTGGCGGCAGCCCGGGCCTCGCGGCTTTCCTGATCTGAGACGGCGCGGGCACGCCGTTCTGCGGCATCGGCCTGGGCATCAGAGGCCTTGCGCTCCAGCCGCTTCAATTGCTCGCTGCTGCGATGTCGCCGATCCAGGTCGTTCAAGCGCCGCTCTTGACGGTCCAGGTCGGCCAGAGGCCCTTGCCAACGCTTGCGCGCATCGTCAGCGCAACCTGTGACCGCGAAGCGATTCCGGCACCCCTCCTCCTCTTGGCTGAGGGCCTGGACGACACGATCACGCTCGGACTTGACCCGGGCCCGCTCGGCGGGCAAATCGATGCCATCGACGATTTGGCCCGAGGCGCTGGCGCCGCACAGCAGCGCCAATCCCATGAGCAGCCCCTGACGGAGCGGGCGCACTATCTGCAAGGGGCTGGGCAGGCTCGAAGCAATGAAGGCGCTCATGTCAGCCGAGTATCGACCACCCGCCGCTCCTCGGCCATGAATTCGGCCGATTGCATTTCGTTCAGTCGGGACGCGGTACGCGGGAACTCGTGGGCCATCGGTCCTTCGAGATAGAGCTGCTCGGGCAGCACCGCAGCCGACATGATCAGCTTGACCCGGCGGTCATAAAGCACGTCCACCAGCCAAGTGAAGCGCCGGGCCTCGGAGGCCATGCTCACCGGCATCTGCGGCACGTTGGACAGGAGCACCGTGTGAAACTGGCTTGCGATCTCGAGGTAGTCGTTCTGCGACCGCGGCCCTCCGCACAGTGCGCGGAAATCAAACCATACTAGGCCACCGGCCTTGCGCAAGGACTGTATCTGGCGGCCTTCGATGTGCAGCACCGGAGACTCGTCCCGGGTCTCGGCCAGCTGGCTGAAAGCGGCGTTCATTGCCGCATCGGCTTGCGGCCCCAATGGGGTGTGATAGAGCTGCACGCGTTCCAGGGTGCGGCGGCGGTAATCGGTGCCGTTGTCGACGTTGAGGACTTCGAGCCGCTCGTTCAGCAGCGCAATCGCCGGCAGGATGCGGTCCCGGTGCAGGCCATTGGGGTACAGATCGTCTGGGCGGAAGTTGGAGGTGGTGACAAAACCCACACCGTGCGCGAACAGCGAGTCCAGCAGCCGGTGCAAGATCATTGCGTCGGTGATGTCGGCTACATGAAATTCATCAAAGCAGATCAGGCGGTAGCGCTTGGAAATGCGTTCGCCCAGGACTTGCAACGGATTCTGGGTGCCCTGCATATCGGCGAGCTCGCGGTGCACCTCGCGCATGAACTCGTGGAAATGCAGCCGGGTCTTGCGCTTCAGGGGAACCGCGTTGAAGAAGCAGTCCATGAGGAAGCTCTTGCCGCGCCCTACTCCGCCGTACATGTAAACACCGCGGGGGACGGCGGGGCGATTAATCAGCTTCTTCAGGGCGTTGGAGCGAGCACTCTTGAACTGTGCCCAATCCTGGGCGCAGCGCTCCAGCGCGGCCACCGCACGCAATTGCGCGGGATCGCTTTGGAAGCCGCGGGTGCTGAGTTCGGCCTCGTAGGCCGCACGCACGCTGGTGACCGGGGGGCCTGCACTCACCTTGCTGTCGGAGCCATGCTGCGCGCGCTCAGAAATTCAGCGTGCGCTTGTCCACTGCCAGTGCGGCCTCCTTGGTCGCCTCCGACAGTGAGGGGTGAGCGTGGCAGATGCGGGCGATGTCCTCGCTGGAAGCACGGAACTCCATGGCCACTACCGCCTCGGCGATCAGCTCGGAAGCCATGGGGCCCACGATGTGCACACCCAGGATTTCGTCGGTGGTTGCGTCGGCCAGGAACTTGACCATGCCAGTGGTGTCGCCGAGGGCGCGGGCCCGGCCGTTGGCCAGGAAGGGAAAGGTGCCGGCCTTGTATTTCACGCCGTCGGCCTTGAGCTGTTGCTCGGTGCGGCCCACCCATGCGATCTCGGGGCTGGTGTAGATCACCCAGGGAATGGTGTTGAAGTTGACATGCCCATGCTGGCCGGCAATGCGCTCGGCCACAGCCACGCCCTCTTCTTCTGCCTTGTGTGCCAGCATCGGGCCACGGACCACGTCTCCCACCGCCCAGACGCCAGGCAGGTTGGTGCGGCAGTCACCGTCGACCACGATGGCACCGCGCTCGTCGAGTTGCAGGCCCACGCCTTCGGTGTTGAGGCCGATGGTGTTGGGCACGCGACCGATGGAGACGATCAGCTTATCGGCCTGAATCGTCTGCGCCTCGCCCTTGGCGTTGGTGTAGGCCACCGACACCCCCTTGGCGCCATTCTTGATCTCGCCGACTTTCACACCCAGCTCGATCTTCAGACCCTGCTTGTCAAATGCCTTCTTGGCCTCTTTGGCAATCTGCTCGTCGACTGCGCCCAAGAAAGTGGGCAGCCCCTCAAGGATGGTCACCTCGGCGCCTAGGCGGCGCCAGACAGAACCCATCTCAAGGCCGATCACGCCAGAGCCGATCAGGACCAGCTTCTTGGGGACCGCGCCGATGCGAAGCGCACCGTCGTTAGACAGCACGTTCTTCTCATCGAAGGGCACACCGGGCAGCGCACGGGCGTTGGAGCCGGTAGCCACAATGACCTGCTTGCCGACCAGGGTCTCTTCGGCAGCACCGGCGACCTTGATCTCCCAGCCGCCCTCGGCATGTTTGACGAAGGAGCCACGGCCGTGGAAGAAGCTGACCTTGTTCTTCTTGAGCAGATACAGGATGCCGTCGTTGTTCTGCTTCACCACCGCGTCCTTGCGGCCGAGCATCTTGGCGATATCGATCGTCACGTCCTTCGCGGTAATTCCGTGGTCTGCGAAGTGGTGGTTGGCGTGGTCAAAGTGCTCTGAGGACTGCAGCAGCGCCTTGGACGGAATACAGCCGACATTGGTGCAGGTACCCCCTGGGGCCGGGCCGCCCTTCTCGTTTTTCCACTCGTCGATGCAGGCCACGTTCATACCCAGCTGAGCTGCACGGATGGCCGCGATATAGCCGCCAGGGCCACCGCCGATCACGATGACGTCGAATTGCTTGGACATGCTGTCTCCTTAAATGTCAAAAAGGAGACGGGCCGGATCTTCCAGAGCTTCCTTCATCGCCACCAGACCCAGCACGGCTTCGCGGCCGTCAATGATCCGGTGGTCATAGGACATGGCCAGGTAGTTGATCGGACGCACCACCACCTGACCGTTCTCGACGACGGCGCGGTCCTTGGTGGCGTGGACACCCAGAATGGCCGACTGCGGCGGGTTGATGATGGGGGTGGACAGCATGGAGCCGAACACGCCACCGTTGGAGATGGAGAAGGTGCCACCGGTCATCTCTTCGATGCCCAGCTTGCCGTCACGCGCCTTGTTGCCGTACTCGGCGATCTTCTTTTCGATGTCGGCAAAGGACATCTGGTCGGCATTGCGCAGGATGGGCACCACCAGACCACGGGGGGAGCCCACCGCGATACCGATGTCAAAGTAGCCGTGGTAGACGATGTCGTTACCGTCAACGCTGGCATTGAGCACCGGGTACTTTTTCAGGGCGTGGACGGCGGCCTTGACGAAGAAGGACATGAAGCCAATCTTCACGCCATGCTCCTTTTCGAACTTGTCCTGGAAGCGCTTGCGCATCTCCATCACCGGCGCCATGTTGACCTCGTTGAAGGTGGTCAGGATGGCATTGCTCGCCTGGGACTGAAGCAGGCGCTCGGCGACACGGGCGCGCAGCCGGCTCATGGGCACGCGCTGCTCGGGGCGGTTGCCCAGGTCGGGCGTGACGGGGCCAGCCACCTGAGGCAGGGCCGCCTTGGGGGCTACCGAGACAGGAACCGAAGGGGCAACGGCTTTGGCGGGGCCGGCGGCCACGGCCGCCAGCACGTCGCCCTTGGTCACCCGGCCATCCTTGCCGGTACCAGCGACCGAGCCGGTGGCCAGTTGGTTGACGGCCATCAGCTTGGCAGCCGCCGGCATGGCAACACCGGCCATCGATCCGCCGGCAGCAGGCGCCGGTGCGGCAGGAGCAGCGGGCGCTGCAGCGGCGGCGGCAGCGGGAGCAGCCGCACCCGCCCGGCCTTCACTGTCGATTCGGGCAATGACCTGCTCGGCCACCACCGTGCCGCCGTCGGCGACCAGAACTTCAGCCAGCACACCAGCGCTGGGCGCAGGCACTTCAAGCACCACCTTGTCGGTCTCGATCTCGATCAGGATCTCGTCCTGCGCCACGGCATCACCGGGCTTTTTCTTCCAGGACAGCAGGGTCGCTTCGGCGACCGACTCGGACAGTTGCGGAACCTTTACTTCAACGATAGCCATTTTGTTATTCCTTGAATCTGGGCGCACTTGGATGCGCAAACAGGGTTATTTGGTCAGAACGAAGCCCTTGAGCTTGGCAAAGGCGGCGTCGATCAACGCCTTCTGCTGGTCCTGGTGCAGGTGCGCGTAGCCCACCGCAGGCGAGGCGGAGGCGGCGCGGCCGGCATAACCCAGCTTTTGGCCCTCAAGCATGTTCTCGTGGATGTTGTGCTGAATGAAGAACCAGGCACCCTGGTTTTGCGGTTCATCCTGGCACCACACCACGTCAATGGCGTTGGGGTACTTCTTCAGCTCGGCGGCAAAGGCCTTGTGCGGGAAGGGATAGAGCTGCTCGACGCGGATGATGGCCACCTCGTCAGCCCCCTTTTCCTCGCGCTTCTTGACCAGGTCGTAGTAGACCTTGCCGGAGCAGGCAATCACGCGCTTGACCTTCTCGGCCTTGATGTCCTTGACCTCGCCGATCACCGTCTGGAAGCCACCTTTGGTGAACTCGGACAGGGGCGAAGTTGCCTCCTTGTTGCGAAGCAGTGACTTCGGCGTGAAGATGACCAGCGGCTTGCGCAGATCACGCACCATCTGCCGACGTAGCACGTGGAAGATCTGGCTGGCGGTGGTGGGCTGGACGATGCCCATGTTGGTGTCAGCCGCCAGTTGCATGAAGCGCTCGACGCGCGCCGAGCTGTGCTCGGGGCCCTGGCCCTCATAGCCATGGGGCAGCATCAGGGTGATGCCGTTGACGCGGCCCCACTTGACCTCACCAGAGGCGATGAACTGGTCGATCACCACCTGCGCGCCGTTGGCGAAATCGCCGAACTGAGCTTCCCAGATCACCAGGGTGTTGGGTTCAGCGGAGGCGTAACCGTACTCGAAACCCAGCACCGCCTCCTCGGACAGGATGGAATCGATGACTTCAAAAGGGGCCTGGTTCTCGGCCACGTTCTGCAGCGGCACGTAGGTGCCGGTGTCCCAGCGCTCACGGTTCTGGTCGTGAATGACGGCGTGGCGGTGGGTGAAGGTGCCGCGGCCGCAGTCTTCGCCGGACAGGCGCACCGTGTAGCCGCTCGCCACCAGCGATGCATAGGCGAAGTGCTC
>JACCEB012085465.1_pt1 | contig 24605 bp, 22 predicted proteins | sample 7454761 | NCBI WGS metagenome assembly JACCEB01 (sample SAMN15323454, study PRJNA562643) | freshwater metagenome | isolation source: river surface water | place: USA:Blue River Watershed | collected 2017-08-18
AAGCTTCTAAGAACCCAAGTGGGTGCTGAGGAGATTGCCGAAGTGGTCTCGCGTGCAACTGGCATTCCGGTCTCCAAGATGATGCAGGGCGAGCGCGATAAATTACTCAAGATGGAAGATCATTTACACGAACGTGTTATTGGTCAGGATGAAGCAATCCGCGCTGTATCGGACGCAATCCGTCGCTCACGTGCAGGCCTCTCCGAAGAAAATAAACCTTACGGTTCTTTCATGTTCTTGGGACCAACGGGTGTGGGTAAAACAGAGCTCTGTAAGGCCCTTGCCGAGTTTTTATTTGATAGCGATGATCGCTTGATTCGGATTGATATGAGCGAGTTTATGGAAAAGCATAGTGTGGCGCGTCTCATTGGCGCCCCTCCGGGTTATGTTGGCTATGAAGAGGGTGGCTATCTGACAGAGCAAGTGCGACGCAAACCTTACAGCGTTATTTTGTTTGATGAGATTGAGAAAGCGCATCCTGACGTTTTTAACGTTCTTTTGCAAGTGCTTGATGACGGTAGGTTAACTGATGGTCAGGGTCGTACGGTTGACTTTAAAAATACAGTGATCGTTATGACCAGTAATATTGGCTCTCATTTGATTCAGTCGATGACGGGTAAGAAACAAGCTGAAGTGAAGGAGGCAGTATTTGGTGAGCTGAAGAATCATTTCCGCCCCGAGTTTTTAAATCGGGTGGATGAGATCGTGGTCTTTCATGGCTTGGATCAAAAGAACATTGCGTCAATTGCAAAGATCTTGTTGCAAAATCTTTCAGAGCGCTTAGCCCGTATTGATATGCAGCTTGATGTCAGTGATGCGGCACTTAATAAGATTGCTGAGGTCGGCTTTGATCCTGTATTTGGTGCTAGACCACTAAAACGGGCAATTCAGCAGCATATTGAGAACCCGGTTTCCAAGATGATCTTAGAGGGTAAGTTTGGGCCTCAGGATGTCATACCGGTTGACGTTGATAAAAAAGGTGACTTTAGCTTCTCGCGCTTAGTTCATTAGTCATTTTCTTGGGTGACTTCCGACTGGCGCTAAACTAGTGCCATGTCGGTAGCCCAAGGTAGCTTGTACCCCAGTGACAATCGGACGATAGGCCTCATTAGCCTAGCGCATGGTACTTCGCATTTCTACCATCTTGTTTTACCGCCACTCTTTCCCTGGCTAAAAACTGAGTTTGCACTTTCCTACGCAGAACTTGGCTTATTAATGACCATTTTCTTTGTGGTCTCCTGTATTGTTCAAGCCTCCTCCGGGTTTTTGGTTGATCACAAAGGGGCTCGCCCCGTTTTATTTGCGGGCGTTGGTTTGCTTGCTATGTCGGCACTTACCTATGCCGTTAGTTCAAGTTATATCGGTTTAATGATTGGTGCTGTATTGATGGGTTGCGGTAATGGTGTGTTTCATCCAGTCGATTACACCCTCATGAACCATAAGATTTCACCCAAGCGTTTACCGTATGCGTATTCTTTTCATGGTGTAACGGGTTATCTCGGTTGGGCCTTTGCCCCAGTCTTCATGGTGGCGATTGCCGAACTCGCTAATTGGCGAACGGCAATGATGGCTGCTGCTATCTTGGCTTTCGTAGTTTTATTCTTTCTCTGGATTAATCGTGAGTTACTGACAGACGATGCCAAGGCTCGCCACGAATCTAATCTTGCTAATGCGCGCAAGAATGATCCGAATCACACTCCACTAGGTACATTTGATTTCCTTAAATTACCAGCCGTCTGGTTGTGTTGGATCTTTTTCTTCTTAAGTATGGTTGCTATGGCTGGCATCCAATCTTTCGCACCCAGTGCCCTTCTAAAAATCTACGACATCTCGGTAGCATCAGGTAATTTCTTTCTTACCTTATTAGCACTGGGCAGTGCAGGCGGCATGATTTTAGGCGGATATATTGCGAGTAAGCTATCTTCGCCAGAGCGTACTGTAGTGATTTGCTTAATGATTAGCGCACTGATGTCCATCGTCATCGGTACCGAGCTTGCGTCAGCAGTTTTAATCCCCAGTTTATTTGTCATCATTGGTATCGGCCTAGGTGTTGCTGCACCTTCGCGTGATTTGATGATTCGATCGGCTACACCACAGGGTGCCTCCGGTCGCGTGTATGGAATTGTTTATTCGGGCATCGATCTTGGTGCTTCGGTTGGACCACTCGCCTTTGGCATTTTGCTCGATGCTGGTCAGCCTAATTGGCTCTTCTTAGGCGTTGCATTTATACAGTGCCTGATTATCTTTACCGCCTTTAAGGTGGCTAGCAACACACCAGCAGTGCGCACATAAATTCTGTTTAAGCTAGAGAATTAGCTTTCCGTATAGTGAAAAGATGTTTTCACTTGGTAAAAAGAGGTCAAAATAAAACGTACCAATGTTTTTCACTCAATAAATCTAAATTTCGTATTATAAAAATTATTTAATAAGTCATTGATTTAAATAAATAAATATAATTCATTAAATAAGCTTATCGCTCTACTATCGTACTAGCTTGCTCTCTAAACTCTTATATAAGACATAAGAGTTCATGAACATCGTTGTTTATGGTTCTAACGGTTTTTATCTTGATAGAGGGAGAGCAATATGGTGACGCGTAAGGCAGAGGCAGCAACAATTCAAAAGGATTGGGATACCAATCCGCGTTGGCAGGGTATTAAAAGGGGCTATTCGGCTGAAGATGTGGTGCGTTTACGTGGCTCGGTTCGCCCTGAGTACACCCTCGCACGACAAGGCGCTGATAAGTTATGGAATCTTGTGAACAATGAAGCTTATGTCAACTGCCTTGGTGCATTAACAGGTGGTCAAGCCATGCAACAGGTGAAGGCTGGTGTAAAGGCAATATATCTATCCGGTTGGCAAGCAGCAGCCGATAACAATAGTTATGCAGCAATGTACCCAGATCAATCCTTATATCCAGTTGACTCCGTACCTAAGGTCGTTGAACGTATTAATAATACGTTTGAGCGCGCTGATCAAATCCAATGGTCTAAAGGAATTAACCCTGGTGATCCCGGATACATTGATTACTTTGCTCCAATAGTGGCCGATGCAGAAGCCGGCTTTGGAGGAGTCTTGAATGCATATGAGCTCAGTAAGGCTTTAATCAAAAACGGCGCTGCTGGAGTGCATTTTGAGGATCAACTATCTTCAGTGAAGAAGTGTGGTCATTTAGGTGGTAAGGTGTTGTTACCAACTCAAGAGTCTGTACAAAAATTGATTGCCGCTCGCTTGGCGGCCGACGTAATGGGTGTGCCGACCATTATCTTGGCAAGAACCGATGCTGAAGCGGCTGATCTAATTACTTCAGACTATGACGCGAATGACAAACCATTCTTGACAGGTGAGCGCACTCCAGAAGGTTTTTATAAAACACGCAAAGGCTTAGGACAGGCGATCTCGCGTGGACTGGCATATGCCGCATATGCAGATATGGTCTGGTGCGAAACAGGTACGCCGGATCTTGATTTTGCTAAGAAGTTCGCAGAGGCGATTCGGGAAAAGTTCCCAGGCAAGATGTTGGCGTATAACTGCTCACCATCGTTTAATTGGAAGAAAAACTTAGATGACACCACTATTGCTAAGTTCCAGCGAGAGCTCGGTGCGATGGGTTACAAGTACCAGTTCATTACCTTAGCTGGCATCCATTCCATGTGGTACAACATGTTTGACCTCTCACAAGACTATGTCAAGCGAGGTATGACTGCTTATGTGGAGAAGGTGCAGGAACCCGAGTTTGCAGCACGTGATCGTGGTTATACCTTTGTATCCCATCAGCAAGAGGTTGGCACAGGCTATTTTGATGATGTCACCACTGTGATTCAGGGTGGCAAATCTTCGGTAACAGCCTTGACCGGATCAACCGAGGAAGAGCAGTTCCATTAAAGATTACATCTGCTGATCAAGCAGAATAGGCAGTAAAGAAGGGCGCTTAAATCATTCCAAAAAGATGACTTAAGCGCTTTTCTGTTTTACATTACACCTATGAGCGAGTGCATTCTTTGCAAAGAAGACGGGGGCCAGTTGGTTTGGCGGGGTGACGATGCCCGCGTTGTTTTAATTGATGATCCCGATCTTCCAGGGTATTGCCGCGTGATCTGGAATCGACATAGTGCAGAAATGAGTGATCTCTCCCGCGTTGAGCGCGAGATTTTGATGGCTTTGGTGGATGTTACAGAGTTTGCAATTCGTCGAGTCATGCGTCCGCAAAAGATCAATATCGCCTCTCTTGGGAATCAAGTTCCACATATACATTGGCATGTGATTCCACGGTTTACCGATGACCCATTTTTCCCAGGATCCATTTGGTCTGCTAAACAACGGGATCTTTCTGACCTTGTCAGAAAAGCAAGGCGGGATAGCGCAAAAGGCTTAGCGGATGCGATTCGATCCGGTATTGCCGATTTAGCTTAACTTCTGATAGGCCCAAGCCTGATGCCAAGTAAATGTAGCTAATTGTTGCTGGCTAGCAAAACCAGATTGCACTGCTAACTGCTCATATCCATTTGCCGTATCGGGAAAGTCGTTGCCTCGAACATGATCTGAAATCTGTTGAAATTCCGCTTTTGTTAGTACAGCCCAATGTTTATCAACAGCATCGAGGTATTTATCAATATAGATTTGACGCTCTTCATCTTCATTGCGCATAACATCAATGAGTATGAAATAGCCTGGACTTTTTAGAACCCGATGACACTCTTTAAAAAGTAAGCTTTTATCCTCCTCGCAAAGATGATGGATCGCAAAACTTGAGAAGATTACATCAAAAGAACCACTTTCCAGACGATTGAGTTGACTCAGCATATCGATGCAATTAAGTTCAATAGTGGCATTTAAATTACTTAAATTTATTTTGGCCAATTCCAGAGCATTTTCTGATAAATCACACCCGCTATAGAGTTGAATTGGGCAATCGGACAATAAATTTTTAACTAAACTGGCATCACCGCTTCCCAGGTCAAGAATCTGAAGAGGTGAATCAAGGGCTTGCAGAATTGGCTTACATGCTGAAAATAGTTCCCGATGGCACATATAGTTCTGCTCAACAATTTTTTGATAGGTTGCCCAGTTCGAGCGAAACAACTCAATCGGATCAATATGTTGCTGAGTAGTCATTCTTTTTATTTCCTAAATTAATTTACGTAAAGATTCTAAATAATGATCCGTATCCAGTGGACTGCGGTTTCGTTGAGCTTGCCATAGGACTTGACCAAGACACTCCATCATTTGATGTTGTGCCTCGTGCTCAGAATCAAACTTTTGGCTCAATGCATTAGAAATGTGCCTAATTCCAGGCGGTTGATCAATTGAAATCTGCTCGCTAATGGAGAGGTGCATCGATAGGTGTAAAAAAGGGTTTGTAATCCCTTTCTCGGGAGTAAAGTCTTGCTCAAGAGCACCCGATGGATCACTCAGAATTGCATGAAACTCTGGATGCCGCTCAATCCATTGGCTTGCAAGAGTTTCAAGTGGAGTTAAGACATTCCCAGCAGTATGTTTTTGCCACGTTGTGCAAAAGAATTGCCTTACCTCTGCTCGGCTGGGATTAAATAGGGCCACGTACTTTTCCAATACTGGTTTTATGTTTATAAGAGCATAGCGGTTCTACGATGCAGTGCTCACAATCGGGATTGCGTGCTTTACAGACATAGCGACCATGCAAAATTAACCAATGATGGGCATCATGCATAAACTCTGTGGGAACCCGTTTTATTAATTTCTTTTCCACATCGAGGACGTTCTTGCCCGGGGCTAAGCCGGTGCGGTTAGATACCCTAAAAATATGAGTATCAACAGCAATAGTTGGTTCTCCAAAGGCGGTATTTAAAATGACGTTTGCAGTTTTGCGACCAACACCCGGAAGCGCCTCCAGATCTTCCCGCTTTTTGGGAACTTGACCATCATGCTTGTTTATCAATATACGACAGGTCTCCTGAAGGTGTTTACCTTTAGTTTTATATAAGCCAATATGCTGAATGTAGGGGCGAACTCCTTCCTCTCCGAGAGCAAGAATTGCTTCTGGAGTATTAGCAATTGGGAAAAGTTGACGGGTTCCCTTGTTCACCGAGATATCCGTAGCTTGTGCGGATAGTAAAACGGCAGTTAATAGCTCAAACGGAGAACTGTATTCGAGTTCAGTTGTAGGCTTTGGATTATTTGCCTGAAGAAGTCGAAAAAAGGTAATCCGCTGTTCGGCATTCATACGACAACTAAGGATTTGATTGTTTAACGCGCGCTATAGCAGCAGCAATGATGGCGCGTTTGCGCTCAATTTCATCCTGTTGGGTTTTTGAGTGAGCTTGGCTTTGGTCAAGCGCATCCAGTTTTGCCTTGGCTTTCTTGGCAAGCCGCAACGCATTGTCGCGCTCTTCACGCTCTAGCCGTTCTTGATGTGCTTTGTAACGGGCTCGCGCAAGCTCTGCTTGAGAGCTAGACCATGCCTCCCAACCGGTTCGGTCACCCGTTACATTGATCATCGAGATACAGTCAACGGGGCAGGGCGCAACACATAAATCACAACCGGTGCACCATTCCGTTAAAACAGTATGCATTTGTTTGGATGCACCCACAATAGCATCCACTGGACAGGCTTGGATACAAAGGGTGCAGCCAATACAGGCTTTGGGGTCAATAAATGCCACAGGCCTTGGTCTCTCGACCCCGCAGTTTGGGTCAATATTTTTGGTTTGGGAGTCAAGCTTAAAGTCTAAGATTTTGGTGAGTCGAATGATCCCTTCTTCACCACCAGGTGGACAGCGATTGGGTTTCTCTCCAGTGGCCATTGCCTCTGCATACCCACGGCAATCGGGGTAGCCGCATTTAGTGCATTGCGTTTGAGGTAGCGCATCCTCCAGTAAGTCAGCTAACTTGGTGGGGCGCATTGACTTCGATAGAAACTAGCTCAGTTAGCGTCTTGATTATTCGGGTTGGAAGCGTGGTGAGCGCGAATGAAGCTCTGAATCCGTGGATACACCTTATTGCGCCAACGACGTCCGGAGAAAATTCCATAGTGCCCAGCGCCGCTCACTTCATAGTGTTCTTTTTTGGATTCATCAACTCCTTTACAGAGTTTGTGTGCCGCGCGGGTTTGACCACTTCCAGAAATATCATCCATCTCGCCCTCGATCGTCAACAGGGCAGACTGACCAATATCTTGTGGTTTGACTAGCTCGTCACCAACCATCCATGTGCCATTGGGTAGAGAGTACTCTTGGAATACAGTTTTAATCGTGTCGAGATAGTAATGCGCATCCATGTCTAGGACAGCGTTGTATTCATCATAAAAACGAATATGCGCTTGGGCATCTTGCTCATCACCACGAACCAGATTCTGAAAATAATCCCAGTGCGATTGCAAATGGTTGCTGGGATTCATGGCAATAAAACCTAGATGCTGTAAGAAGCCTGGATAGACACGGCGACCAGCACCTGGATGCGGCGGCGGAACGTTGTAAATTGTATTGGACTCAAACCATTGAATCGATTTGTTCATGGCTAATGAGTTCACAGAGGTGGGTGATTTGCGAGCATCAATTGGGCCGCCCATCATGATTAAGGTTTTTGGAGTATCTTCACCGCGTGATGCCATGAGCGAAACCGCACCTAGCACAGGGACTGTAGGCTGGCAGACTGAGATGACATGCAGATCTTTGGCGCCAATATGACGAATAAAGTCTTCAATATAGTGAACGTAATCATCTAAACTAAAAATGCCTTGTTCGTTTGGAATCATACGAGCATCAACCCAATCCGTAATGTAGACCTTATGATCTTGCAACATGGTACGAACCGTATCGCGCAGTAAAGTCGAGTGATGTCCTGAGAGCGGGGCAACAATTAATACAATTGGATCTTGCTTCATCTTGGTGATGACCTCAATGTCATCGGAGAAGCGCTTAAAGCGAACTAAATTACAAAATGGTTTTGCAAGGACGGTGAGCTCTTGTACTACCACCTCTTTACCATGTGCCTTGACACTACGAATTCCAAATTCGGGTTTCTTATATTCCTTACCAAGGCGATGCAGCAATTCATAGCTGGCTGCTAAACGCTCTGCACCAGGCAACAAAGACAAAGGATTTGCTGGGTTAATGAAAGTCTCAGAGGTCGTTTTCGCCCAGGATGTTAGGGGTTGTAACAGCGCTTTCTGAAAATCATAAATTTGATAAAGCATTGATTACCCTCCAGATACTGCAAAAGTCCTATTTTGACACGAGAACCCGTGCAATCGCCTGAGCAACTCGATCTAAATTTTTAGTATTTAAGGCGGCTACACAGATTCGTCCTGTAGATAGGGCATAAATACCATCATGCTCTTGTAACTTAGCCACTTGGTCGGCAGTAAGCCCAGAATAGGAGAACATGCCGCGCTGCGCCTCAATAAAGGAAAAATCCTGTTGTACGCCAGCAGCAGCAAGTTTTTCATGAAGACCCTGACGCATTGCCTTAATACGCTCGCGCATCTGTGCAAGCTCATCTTCCCACATTTGCCGCAATTTTGGAGAATTCAAGACCGTTGCCACTATCGCTGCACCATGAGTAGGCGGATTGGAGTAATTTGTCCGAATAACGCGTTTTAATTGAGATAAAACTCGAGTCGATTCTTCTTTACTTTGCGTGACAATTGATAGTGCACCAACACGTTCACCATACAGTGAGAATGATTTTGAGAAGGAGCTAGACACAAAGAAAGACATTCCGGAGTCAGCAAATAATCGAACCGCCGCACCATCTGCTTGAATGCCATCGGCAAAGCCTTGGTAGGCAATATCCAAGAAGGGGATTAATTGACGCGTTTGGCAAATTGAAATAATTTTCTTCCATTGTTCTGCAGTGAGGTCTGCGCCCGTTGGGTTATGGCAGCAGGCATGCAGGACTACTAGGGTTTTTGCAGGGAAGGACTCCAAGGATTTGACCATGCCATCAAAGTCAACGCCACGGGTCTTTGGATCGAAATAGGTGTATTCCAAGACCTCATAGCCTGCTGACTCAAAAATACCCCGATGGTTTTCCCAGCTTGGTGCGCTGATAGCGGCAGGCGCACCAGTATTTAGTCGTTTAACAAAGTCTCCGCCAACACGCAAAGCGCCAGTTCCACCCAGGCATTCTGCGGTCACCACGCGACCCTCTTGAATGAGCGATGAGTTAGCGCCAAATAATAAGTTTTGGACGGCCGAGTTGTATGGGTTTGGACCCTCAATCGGAATATAGGCACGGGGAGATTCTTTGGCCACAATCTCTTTTTCAGCCTCCAAAACAGCTTTCAATAGAGGCACCTTACCCTCATCGGTGTAATACACACCGACTCCCAGATTCACTTTGCCTGGGCGCTGATCGGCGGTGTAAGCCTCGGTGAGGCCAAAAATAGGGTCTTTGGGGGCTAATTGGACGGAGGAAAACAGGTTCATTGTTCTGCGATTTGGTTTATGTGTTGTAAATCAGGTTCTTAGAAGTGATTGGTGCAATTGCAATAAAAACGGCAAAATTGACGATTGTTGAAAATTTGCTGTGTGATTAAGTCCACAGCCATAAATGATAGCCGAGATGAGCAAACCCGCCCCAAAATTAGCCAATGCTAGCGCCAAAAATAAGGTGGCTGCGGTTTCCTCAAAAAAATCGGGGAATATAGAGAATGCCTCCTTAGGTTCTGGGTTAGAGCAGTTCTCGCTCGACGAATCGAAGTTTGTCCGTTTTCCGAATTCTCCGTATCAGCTGTATCAACCGTTTCCTCCGGCGGGTGATCAACCAGTAGCGATTGATGATTTATGCGATGGCATTGAAAACGGCCTATCGTTTCAGACCTTGTTAGGGGTGACCGGCTCAGGAAAAACCTTCACGATGGCTAATGTGATTGCCAGAATGGGCCGACCTGCAATCGTGTTTGCCCCAAATAAAACTCTCGCAGCACAGTTGTATTCCGAATTCCGTGAGTTCTTCCCACGCAATGCCGTCGAGTATTTTGTTAGTTATTACGACTACTATCAGCCCGAGGCCTACGTGCCCCAGCGCGATCTCTTTATTGAAAAAGATTCCTCGATCAATGAGCACATTGAACAAATGCGTTTATCTGCGACGAAGAGTTTATTAGAGCGTCGCGATGTGGTGATTGTGGCTACAGTCTCAGCCATTTATGGTATCGGTAACCCCGGTGATTACCATAGCATGGTGTTGACTCTGAGGCCTGGGGATAAATTGAGTCAACGTGATGTTGTAACCCGTTTAATCTCGATGCAGTATGAGCGGAATGAAATGGATTTTCATCGAGGTATCTTTCGGGTACGCGGCGATACGATCGACATCTTTCCAGCTGAACACAATGAACTCGCAATTCGGCTCGAGTTATTTGACGATGAGGTGGAGTCCTTACATTTCTTTGATCCACTGACAGGTAAGATTAAGCAAAAGCTACCACGCTTCACCGTATACCCGAGTTCTCATTACGTCACCCCACGCGAGACAATCTTGCGCGCCATCGAAACGATCAAGATCGAGCTGCGGGAACGCTTGGATGAGTTTGTTAAAGATAATAAATTAGTAGAAGCCCAGCGTCTTGAGCAACGCACACGCTTTGACCTCGAAATGCTTTCTGAACTCGGTTTTTGCAAGGGGATTGAGAACTATTCTCGTCATCTATCGGGAGCCAAGCCAGGCGAGGCGCCACCAACCTTGGTGGATTATTTACCACCCGACGCATTGATGTTTTTAGATGAAAGCCATGTTCTCATTGGTCAGTTGAACGGGATGTATAACGGGGATCGTTCTCGTAAGCACACCCTAGTCGAGTATGGATTTCGTTTGCCATCAGCAATGGATAACCGTCCTTTGAAGTTTCCAGAGTTTGAAACCAAAATGCGCCAGGCTATTTTTGTTTCAGCAACCCCTGCCGATTATGAGAATCAAAAAACTGGTCAGGTGGTCGAGCAGTTGGTGCGACCTACTGGACTGGTCGACCCCGCCATTGAGGTTTTACCAGCCAGCTCCCAGGTCGATGATTTACTCAATCAAATCCATGAGCGGGTGAAGGTGGGTGAGCGTATCTTAGTTACTGTTTTAACCAAGCGAATGGCCGAGCAATTAACCGAATATCTCTCGGATAACGGGATCAAGGTTCGTTATGTCCATTCTGACATTGATACCGTTGAGCGGGTTGAGATCATTCGTGATTTGCGCCTAGGAGTTTTTGATGTCTTAGTCGGTATTAATCTGTTGCGTGAGGGACTCGATATTCCTGAGGTGTCACTCGTTGCTATTTTGGATGCCGACAAAGAGGGTTTCTTGCGTGCTGAACGAAGCTTGATTCAAACCATTGGTCGTGCAGCCCGTAATGTCAACGGCAAAGCTATTTTGTACGCTGACAAAATTACCGATTCAATGCGGCGAGCGATGGGTGAGACCGAGCGGCGCAGGGCAAAACAAATTGCTTTTAACCTTGAGCATGGCATTGAACCAAAGGGAGTCATCAAACGCATCAAAGATATTATTGATGGTGTCTACGATGTGCAGGAGAAGCGTAGCGAGTTGCAAGTTGCCCAAAATCGGGCTCACTATGAGAGTTTGAGTGAAAAAGAGCTTGCCAAGGAGATTAGTCGCCTGGAGAAGCAGATGATGGCGGAGGCCAAAAATCTTGAGTTTGAGAGGGCGGCCGCTACCCGAGACCAGATTGCTAAAATTAAGGAATTGGCTTTCGGAGCCTTATCTAAAGACACTCTATAGGCCCATGATCGGCCTCATCCGGAGGTAAATAGTTACCTTCACCATGTTCACCCAGTGGGCTATTCCCGATAAAAATACTAGGGAATATGCTATACTTGACTTTAATTGTCAGGTATTACCCTTCTGACAGTTGTTGTCCATAACAACCCACAACCAAGGTGATATATGAGACTTACTACTAAAGGTCGATTTGCAGTAACCGCGATGATTGATTTGGCTTTGCGTGAAACGCATGGCCCTGTGACGCTAGCTGGAATTAGTCAGCGCCAAAAAATTTCTCTATCGTATTTAGAGCAATTGTTTGGTAAATTGCGCCGTTTTAATATTGTTGAAAGCACACGTGGTCCCGGCGGAGGTTACACCTTGGCTCGAAAAGCTGAGGAGGTTAGTGTTGCCGATATTATTGTTGCCGTTGATGAGCCCCTAGACGCTACTCAATGTGGTGGTAAAGGCAATTGCCATAGCGAGGAAGATACCCATAGTCGGTGCATGACTCATGATCTCTGGACCAATTTAAATGCAAAGATGGTCGAGTATCTTGATTCAGTTACCTTGCGTGATCTTGTTCAGCAACAAGAGAGCCGTGGTGTGGTGATTCAAGATTTGCGCGAGAAGAAGGTGCGCATTGAGACCATCAAAACCAAAAAACCAGCACCTCTTGGATCTGTCAAAAAAGAAGAGACTCCCAAGCGCCCCCTTATTAACTCCGTATTTAATCTTGCCAGACAAGGCTAAGCATGAACGCCCCACAAAAAGCTCCTCTTCAACCGGTTTCCATCTATAGTCCGAAGCATTTTCCGGTCTATATGGATTACTCGGCAACGACGCCGATTGATCAACGCGTGGTTGACAAAATGCTTCCTTATTTGCGTGAGCAATTTGGTAATGCTGCATCGCGTAGCCATGCTTTTGGTTGGGCCGCAGAGGAGGCCGTCGAAGAGGCTCGAGTGGAGGTTGCCAAACTAGTACATGCTGATCCTCGTGAAACTGTTTGGACAAGTGGCGCAACTGAGAGCATTAACTTAGCGATTAAAGGTGCAGCTCATTTCTATAAAGATAAGGGCAAGCACATTATTACTGTCAAGACCGAGCACAAGGCTACGCTTGATACCTGCCGTGAGCTCGAGCGCGAAGGTTATGACGTTACCTATTTAGATGTACTAGAAAACGGGCTAATTGATTTTGCACAACTAGAGGCCGCTATTCGTCCGGATACTATTTTGGTGTCGGTGATGTTTGTCAATAATGAAATCGGCGTGATTCAAGATATTCCAAGGATTGGTGAGCTTTGTCGCTCCCGCGGGATTATTTTTCATGTTGATTCTGCGCAAGCTACTGGTAAGGTTGAAATTGATCTAGAGAAGCAAAAAGTGGATTTGATGAGTTTCTCAGCACATAAAACCTATGGTCCAAAAGGAATTGGGGCTTTGTATGTCCGCCGTAAGCCACGTGTGCGAATTGAGGCGCAGATTCATGGTGGCGGTCATGAGCGCGGTATGCGCTCTGGCACTCTGCCAGTCCATCAAATTGTTGGCATGGGTGAGGCATTCCGGATTGCTCGCGTTGAAATGGCCGAAGAAAGTGCTCGCATTCGCAAACTGCGCGATCGTCTTTTAACCGGTTTAAAAGATATCGAAGAAGTGTACGTGAACGGTGATATGGACCAGCGCGTTGCGCATAACCTCAATATCAGTTTTAATTATGTTGAGGGTGAGTCCATGTTGATGGCATTAAAAGACATTGCGATTTCCTCAGGTTCTGCCTGTACTTCAGCATCGCTAGAGCCGTCTTATGTATTGCGCGCCCTTGGTCGTAATGATGAGTTAGCGCATAGCTCGATTCGTTTTACTATCGGTCGCTTTACTACAGAAGAAGAAGTTGATTTCACCATTCATTTAGTTAAAGAGAAGATTGCTAAATTAAGAGAGCTTTCTCCTTTGTGGGAAATGTACAAAGATGGAGTTGATCTGAGCACAATTCAGTGGGCGGCTCATTAATTATTAAAGATGTTTAAAAAGGTACCGATATGGCATATAGCGACAAAGTAATTGATCATTATGAAAACCCCCGCAATGTGGGCTCCTTTGCTAAAGGCGATGAGCAGGTTGGCACCGGTATGGTTGGCGCTCCAGCTTGTGGTGACGTAATGAAATTGCAAATCCGTGTCAATGATCAGGGTGTAATTGAAGATGCGAAGTTCAAGACCTATGGTTGTGGCTCGGCGATCGCCTCTTCATCCTTGGTGACCGAGTGGGTCAAAGGAAAAACCCTAGATCAGGCTTTGGAAATTAAGAACTCACAAATTGCCCAAGAACTCTCCTTGCCCCCGGTGAAGATCCATTGTTCGATCTTGGCCGAGGATGCGATTAAGGCAGCGGTCAAGGATTACAAAGAAAAGCATTCCGCTTAATTAGGGATGTATTGATATGCCGATTACTCTTACTGAAAAAGCAGCGAAGCACGTAAACCGTAGTTTGCAAAAACGCGGCAAGGGATGTGGCTTGCGTTTAGGTGTGCGCACAACCGGTTGTTCTGGTTTAGCCTATCAGTTGGAGTACGTGGATGAGGCTGCTGCCGAAGATCAGGTATTTGAATCTCATGGCATCAAAATTTTTGTTGACCCTAAAAGTCTCACGTATATCGATGGCACAGAGCTGGACTTTGTGCGTGAAGGTTTAAATGAAGGGTTTAAGTTTCAGAATCCAAATGTGAAAGATGAGTGTGGTTGTGGCGAATCTTTCCGCGTCTGACAACTACTTCACTTTTTTTGGATTAACCCCCCGTTTCGAGCTTGATACGATGGTTTTGGATCAAGCCTACTTGGCGATTCAAAAAGAGGTCCATCCCGATCGCCATGCCAGCGGTACCGAGTCCGAGCAACGAGTAGCCATGCAAATGGCAACCTATGCAAATACGGCATATCGCACACTAAAAGATCCAGTACAAAGAGGCTTATATCTCTGCCAACTCAATGGTGTTGATGCGCATCTGGAAACAAATACGGCGATGCCTGTTCAGTTTTTGATGAAGCAGATGGAGTGGCGGGAGATGCTGGATGAGTCTGCAGATGATCGATCTGAGCTAGAAAATTTGGCCAAAGAAGTGCATCAATCCCGTGATGAGTCGATTGCCTTGCTAACAGATGAGTTCGAAAAGAGTGCTTACCAAAGTGCAGTTGAAACACTGCGGGGACTTCTCTTTATTGAAAAGTTTGCCTCCGAGCTCGACGATGCCATTGCTGAGTTAGCCTAAATATAGATAGAAAATACGATGGCGTTACTGCAAATTGCCGAACCTGGAATGGCCCTTGCTCCCCATGAGCGCAAAATAGCAATTGGAATTGATCTTGGCACAACCAATTCATTGGTAGCGATTGTGAAAGATGCATTACCCAAAGTATTGGCTAACGAAAAGGGCGAGGAGTTATTCCCCTCCGTGATTCGTTATCTTGCGGATGGTCGCACACAGGGTGGATACGAGGCTCTCGAGCATGTCATTAATGATCCTAAAAACACCATCGTTTCGGTGAAGCGCTATATGGGAAGAGGTTTGAGCGATATTTCTCATATCGACAGCTCTCCCTATGACTTTGTTGATGAGCCTGGCATGGTGAAGTTACGAACCGTAGCAGGTGATAAGAGCCCAGTCGAAGTAAGCGCTGAAATACTGGCGCGCTTGCGGCAACTTGCTGAAGATTCTGTTCAAGATGACATCGTGGGAGCAGTGATTACTGTTCCTGCATACTTTGATGATGCTCAACGTCAGGCTACAAAAGATGCGGCGACGCTTGCAGGCCTTAATGTATTACGGCTTTTAAATGAGCCCACTGCAGCAGCCATTGCGTATGGTTTAGATAACTCCTCTGAAGGCGTATACGCCGTCTATGATTTAGGTGGCGGCACTTTTGATATCTCGATTTTGCGAATGAGTAAGGGAGTATTTGAGGTTCTAGCAACCGGCGGTGATTCTGCTTTGGGCGGGGACGACTTTGATCATTGCCTCTATCGCTGGGTAATTGAACAGGAAAAGTTAACAGCACTTTCTCCGCAAGATCAACGTGCCTTACTCTTAGCTGCTAAGAACGCAAAAGAGCATCTTAGTGATCATTTGCAGACGCATATGCAACTTCAATTGAGTAATGGCATAAAAGTCAACGCCCATATCAGTCAGGCTCAATTTTTTGAGATGACCCAGTCCCTTATTCAAAAAACCCTCGCATCGGTGCGCAAGGCCTTGCGTGATGCCCGCCTAAATGCGAGCGATGTGAAGGGTGTGGTTATGGTGGGTGGCGCTACACGAATGCCCCATGTGCAAACTGCCGTCGCTGAGTTATTTGCGACCCAACCCTTAAACAATCTCAATCCCGATCAAGTTGTTGCTTTGGGAGCAGCGATGCAAGCGGATTTATTAGCTGGCAATCAAAGTAAAAATAATGAATGGTTATTACTCGATGTGATTCCCTTGTCTTTGGGGCTTGAGACCATGGGCGGTTTGGTGGAAAAAATTATCCCGCGCAACACCCCCATTCCAGTCGCTCGGGCTCAAGACTTCACCACCTTTAAAGATGGGCAAACTGGTCTATCACTGCATATTGTGCAAGGGGAAAGAGAGGTAGTGGATGCCTGCCGATCCCTAGGGCGCTTTGAGCTCAAAGGAATTCCGCCAATGGTTGCCGGGGCCGCCCGCATTCGGGTGAGTTTTCAGGTGGATGCGGATGGCTTACTCTCAGTACATGCGCACGAGCAAGGTTCTGGGGTGCAAGCGTCTATTGAGATCAAACCATCCTATGGCCTTAGCGATACAGACATTACACGTATGCTGCAAGATGGTTTTCAGTCTGCCAAGGAAGATATGCAAGCTCGCTCACTTCGCGAAGAGCAGGTGGAAGGTAAGCGTTTAATTGAGGCAGTCAGCGCTGCTCTCGAGCAGGACGGTCATCTATTAACTGATGTTGAGCGGGCACTAATCCGAAAAGAGATGACTCAATTGCGCGATCTCCTGCAAATCGAGCAGGACAGTTCAGTATTACGCAAAGCAGTAGAAAAGGCTGCAAAGACGACAGACCAGTTTGCTGAAAAGCGAATGAATGCGAGTATTCGTAAGGCCTTAACTGGTAAAAATGTAGCTGAGATTTAATGATTGAGACTAAACCATGACCCAAATTGTTGTTCTACCTCACCCAGCTTATTGCCCCGATGGCGCAGTGCTTGATGCTGATCCTGGCACCAGTATTTGCGAGACCTTACTAGCCAATGATATTGAGATTGAACATGCCTGCGATATGGTGTGCGCATGTACGACCTGTCATGTGATTGTGCGCGAGGGCTTTGCTAGCCTTAATGAACCCGATGAGAACGAAGAGGATATGCTCGATCGTGCTTGGGGCTTATGCCCTCAATCACGACTTTCGTGTCAGGCCATTGTGTCTAAAACCGATTTGGTCATCGAGATACCAAAATACTCAATTAATCACGCAAAAGAGAATCACTAAGTCTTTACTATGTTGGGCCGGATTCGTAAGAAACAACTCATCGAACTCCAAGCGACTGAGTCTCAACATACTCAACCAATTATCTGTCCCATTTGTGAGCGCGAGATTCCGCTAGAACAGCGCGATGCCCATCACTTAATTCCTCGCTCAAAGGGTGGCAGGGCTACAGAGTATCTGCACCGCATCTGTCATCGCCAAATTCATGCCTTATTTACTGAAACAGAGTTAGCGGTAAGACTCAATACCGCAGAGGCTATTCGGCAGGAGCCCGCCATGCAAAAATTTATTGATTGGGTTCAATCAAAACCAAATGCTTTTTATGAACGCGTGGCAAAAAGCGAGCGATTACGTAATCGTTAAAGGATTACTCTTCTTCGCGACGCAAATGCGGAAACAAAATCACATCTCGAATATTAGGCATATCGGTTAGTAGCATGACTAAGCGGTCAATACCGATTCCGCAACCACCGGTCGGTGGCATCCCGTATTCCAGTGCCCGAATGAAGTCATGGTCAAAATACATCGCCTCTTCATCACCCGCTTCTTTTTGAGCTACTTGTTTACGAAAACGTTCGGCTTGATCTTCTGCATCATTAAGCTCGGAGAAGCCATTGGCAATTTCACGACCTGTAATGAAAAGCTCAAAGCGCTCGGTGATTCCTTTGCGAGTGTCAGACTCACGTGCCAAGGGGCTAACCTCAATCGGATAATCAATAATATAGGTAGGGTCCCACAGGTGCTCCTCAGCAACAAGCTCAAATAGAGCTAATTGCAAGGTGCCGAGCCCAGCATTTTTCAGGGCTGGAGAGTCAATATTTTCACCACCCTTTTTGAGCTCAGCCCGAATAAATTCACGATCGTCTAATTGAGCTGGACTGTATGTCTTTTTCGAGAGTGGGGCATATTTCAGGATGGCTTCAGTAATAGTGAGTCGATCAAAAGGCTTTGCTAAATCCAGTGGACGTCCTTGATGGGTGAGTGTTGCAGTCCCTTGGGCATCGATCGCAGCACTACGAATTAAATTCTCCGTAAAGTCCATCAGCCAGCGATAGTCGGTGTAGGCTGCATAAAACTCCATCATGGTGAACTCTGGATTATGCCGAGGACTAACACCCTCATTTCTAAAATTACGATTTATCTCGAAGACGCGCTCAAAGCCGCCCACAATTAAACGTTTGAGGTAGAGCTCTGGGGCGATACGCATATACATTTGCATATCTAAGGCGTTATGGTGAGTAATGAATGGCTTAGCCGCCGCTCCTCCGGGAATGGGGTGGAGCATCGGTGTCTCGACCTCCATAAACTGCGCCTCGGTCATATGCCGCCGAATGGAGGCAATCGCTTTGCTGCGCGCTAAGAATGTATTGCGGCTTTCTGGATTGACAATTAAATCGACATAGCGTTGCCGGTACTTTAGTTCTTGATCGGCAAGACCGTGGAACTTATCCGGTAATGGGCGCAAGGACTTGCTCAAAAGGCGTAAGCTTGAACATTCAACGGAGAGCTCACCTTTATTGGTCTTAAAGAGATGACCTTCAGCGGCAATAATGTCACCCAGATCCCAATGTTTAAATGCTGCATGGATATCAGCCCCAGTGAGATCGTCGCTAATGTAGAACTGGATTTGACCGCTGCGGTCTTGAATGGTGGCAAAACTAGCCTTACCCATGACTCGCTTGAGCACCATGCGACCCGCCACCTTGACTTTGATCTTTTTACTGGCTAATTCCTCTTTAGTAAAGCCGTCGTAATGAGTGTGCAAATCAGCCGCTAAATGACTTGGTACAAAGTCATTGGGGAAGGGCACGCCTGCTTGTCGAAGCTTTGCGAGCTTCTCTCGACGCTCGGCGATGATGTGATTTTCATCGGGCGCTTGGTTTTGTTCGTCTGGGTTTGGTGAGGAATTATTCATGAGGATATTTCTCTTTTGATTACACACCCTGTTTTAAGCTGGCTTCAATAAATGCATCGAGATCACCATCTAATACTTTTTGGGTGTTGGATATTTCAACGTTCGTTCTTAAATCTTTAATGCGGCTTTGATCTAAAACATAGGAGCGAATTTGATGACCCCAGCCCACATCAGTTTTACTTGCCTCGAGCTTGTCTTGTTCGGCGCGGCGTTTGCGCATCTCGTGTTCGTATAGACGCGACTTGAGCATACTCATAGCCTCAGCTCGATTGCGATGTTGGCTACGGTCGTTTTGGCACTGCACCACAATTCCAGTGGGAATATGCGTGAGGCGGACTGCCGAATCGGTTTTATTAATATGCTGACCACCAGCTCCCGAGGCACGATAGGTATCCGTGCGAATATCTGCCGGATTAACCTCAATTTCTATGGAGTCATCAATCTCGGGATAAACATAAATACTGGCAAAGGAAGTGTGCCTGCCGCCAGAGGAGTCAAATGGCGATTTACGCACTAAGCGGTGCACACCGGTTTCAGAGCGCAAATGACCGTAGGCATATTCACCATCCACTTTAATCGTGGCGCTCTTGATACCAGCAACATCGCCGTCGGATTCCTCCAAGATTTCTGTCTTGTAGCCCTTACGCTCACAGTATTTTAGGTATTGGCGATAGAGCATGCTAGCCCAATCACAGGCTTCTGTACCACCAGCCCCCGCCTGAATATCAATAAAGCAATTGCAAGGATCCATTTCATTATGAAACATGCGCCGAAACTCTAAATCAGCAATGATTTTTTCATAGGAAGCAGAATCCGTTTGTAGAGACAGTAAGGTTTCCTGATCGTTCTCAGCACGGGCCAAATCCATTAGTTCCATGCTGCTGGTGATATTTTGATTGAGATCAGTGAGGGTATTCACGACACCCTCGAGCAGTTTTTTCTCTTTACCTAAAGCCTGGGCTTGCTTGGGATCATCCCAAATTTTGGGATCTTCAAGCATTTGATTTACTTCTACTAGACGGTTTGACTTTGCATCAAAGTCAAAGATACCCCCGAAGTGCTTGCTCACGGGAAAGAAGATCTTTAAACGAGTTGGTAATTTGGTTGAGTTGTTCGGCTTCCATGCCCAAATTATACGGGTAAGCGCAAACTAGGACTGATCGTTTAAGGCCTCAATAATTAATTGCACGCGAGCCTCTGCACGAAATCGATCGCTGACCAAGCGATAGGCTAAATGTGCTCGCTGAGGTAGGGTCTGGGTACGGTTAAACCAGACCCCTTGAATCACTGGAGCGTCTATGGGCAGGGCACCTTGAGATACAGCAGGCTTTAATTGCAAACGAAGATGTTTGTCTTTCATCAATGATTGCTGGAGCACATCAAATTCACCATAAAAAAGAGGTTCTGGAAAGCCATGCCCCCAAATCTCTCGCATCAGCATATCGCCAATCTCCACACGAAACTCATCGGGGCTTAATGAACCATCATGTACACAACGCCGTTGCAAGATATCATCATTTAATAACTCATTACTGATTTGTAGAAAGCTTTCTTCAAAAACTGCAAAATCAGCCTGTCGAATGGTTAGACCTGCAGCCATGGCATGACCACCAAACTTTTGGATAAGACCGGGCTTTCGCTTGGAAACTAAATCTAAGGCATCTCGTAAATGAAAGCCAGGAATCGAGCGCCCTGATCCTCGTAAGAGTAAATCACCATTACTGTCTTCTGCGGGAGCAAAAATAATGGCAGGTCGATTAAAGCGCTCCTTCAATCGCGAAGCAACAATACCAACCACTCCTTGATGCCATTGCTCATTCCATAAACATAAGACTGGTTTTTCATCGGACTGCAAGTGAGCAATATGGGCGAGGGCAGATTCTTGCATTCCTGATTCAATCACCCGTCGCTCACGATTAATGCGATCAAGCTCTTGAGCTATTTCAAGAGCAGTCGTTGGATCATCACACAAAAGGAGTTGGATTCCTAGACTCATATCAGCAAGACGCCCTGCAGCATTGAGCCGTGGCCCGATCGCAAAGCCAAGATCAAAAGGACTGGCTGTTTCTGGGTTGCGACCGGCAACCTCAAATAATGCCAAGAGTCCGGGCGGCGCAATTCCCTCACGGATTCGTTTTAATCCTTGCGCTACCAAGATCCGGTTATTACGATCGAGATGCGCTACATCAGCAACTGTGCCAAGAGCAACTAGACTTAATAATTGTTCTAATTTCGGTTGGTTCTCAGTACTAAATACACCCCGTTGACGTAGCTCTGCGCGTAAAGCAATCAAGACGTAAAACATTACTCCAACACCAGCGAGCGCTTTACTCTGAAAGCGGCACTCAGGCTGATTGGGGTTCACAATCGTTAAAGCATTTGGTAATTGGTCAGCGGGCAAGTGATGATCGGTAACCAGTACGTCCATACCGTGTTCTTGGGCATAGTCAATCCCAGCATGACTGGCGATACCGTTATCAACGGTAATTAAGAGGGATGGTTTAGGAATCTGTGTTTTGGCTAGATCAATAACTTCAGGAGTTAAGCCATAGCCCATCGTAAACCGGTTCGGTACCAAATAACCGACATGCTGTGCCTGCGCACCTAGCATCCGCAATCCTCGAATACCAACAGCACAGGCAGTGGCGCCATCACAGTCGTAATCAGCCACGATCAGAAGTTGTCGTTGATCGCGAATTGCATCAGCCAAAATCGTGGCAGCATGTTCGCAATGCAAGAGGGTATTTGGCGGTAAGAGATGTTTGAGTTCTAGGCCAAGTTCATCAATATTATTAATCCCACGAGCAGCATAGAGTTTTGCCAAAATAGGGTGAAGGCCGCCCGATACAAGAGTGTCTGCACCTTGATTCGAATACGGTCTTTCCTGAAAGATGCTCATTGAATCAACGCATTCCACTCAGGCGGGCGTGGTTTACGCCAAAAAGTAAGAGGATTACTTCGAAAGTCGGCTGATCTAAAGTATCGCTTACGAATGGATTTTGGGAAATCAATTACCTCCACTTCAAGATCATGTTCGATCAACAGTTGACAAATAGCAGGCCAGATATTCTTTGCTTGACTATGACAAATCAAGGTCTTTTCGGGGAGTAATTTCCAGTTGAGATCGAGCTCCTGAGTTAACTGAACATCGAACTCCTGAGTAATTTTTTCCAGCCAGTTTAAGTCACTCATAATTCTTTGTGAGCTTCGTAGTTCTGGTGCTATTTGCACATCACTTGTTTTACCAATTCCACTTAGCCAAATTGAATTTATCGTTGGTAGTCCCAGCTCTTCTCTTGCTTGATTGATTGGATGCACATGCCAGCGCATTTGTACTTCATTTTGGATCTTGCGCCAACGTTTTGCTAAGCCAATTTCCTTCGTATCTTTTGGCAACCACCAATCAATGTTTCGACCTTGTGCTTGTAAGGCGCTATGAGTGTGGAGGGTTTTAAACACTTCTGTTTTACCAAGCCATTGAAATGGCGCTACTTGAATTAAGGGACCTAGACCTTCTTCGATAAAAATACTACTTGCCTCATTCATTAATTGCTCAATGTCATGATTTGGCACATGAAAGGGTTCGAGCTGCAGAAGGACGAGATGGTCGCGGGTTGCGTGAAGATGTACGGGTTCAATGCACATGAGAACTTGATTAGGATCAGATAGTTGCCCAGCTAGCGCTGCACCAAGCGGAAAGGATTTGCCGATCAGATATTGCTCATGGGCTAGACCATGACCTGCCAAACTAGCAGTTTCCTCCTCGAGTCGATCTTCGCCGTGGAGTAAAAGGATTAGTTGTTTGACCATGCCCCCAATTTTAGGTGGCATTTAGGAGAGTTGCTGAGTAGGGGCATGTGATTCACTACACTGTAGGTATGTGGAAGATTCCGATTGAGCTCGAGATTGGCTTAAAGTACACCCGTTCTAGACGGCGTAAGGCTGTGGGTCGGCGCGATGGCTTTTTATCCTTTATCTCTGGGATCTCGATGGCCGGAATTGCCCTAGGTGTTGCTGCCCTAATCGTCGTACTTTCTGTCATGAATGGTTTTCAAAAAGAGGTGCGCGACCGCATGCTCTCGGTTCTTTCTCATATTGAAATTACTGCTCCCAATGGTTTAGAAAATTGGGAGCCTGTTGCTGAGAAATTATCGAGTCAAGCTCATGTACTTGGTGTGGCCCCGATGGTCAGTTCACAAGGCCTCTTATCTCGCGGTGAGGCAATGCGGGGGGTCGCAATACGAGGTGTAGCTCCTGAACTAGAAGGTAAGGTCTCCGATCTGCCCAAGCAATTTGTTGCGGGATCGATCGATGATTTAAAGCCAGGGCAGTTTGGTGTGGTGCTTGGTGCTCAATTGGCCGGCACTCTGGGGGTACGCATTGGTGATCGGGTTAGCCTATTAGTACCGGAGGGAGATCTCACGCCAGCAGGAATGATGCCGCGAATGCGAGCCTTGCAAGTGGTTGGCATTATTGATAGTGGCCATTATGAATATGACAGCACATTGACGGTAATGCATTGGAAGGATGCCGCTGCCTTACTACGCATGTCTAATCCCACTGGCCTGCGCGTCAAGGTCGATGATATGCAACGGGCTCCAGAAATTGCAGTTAAGCTCGCCCAAGTCGTACCTCAGGCATTGTGGGTGAGTGATTGGTCGCGCTCTAACCGTAATTGGTTTGCAGCGGTACAGACCGAGAAAAAAATGATGTTCATTATTTTGACCTTGATTATTGCTGTGGCTGCATTCAATCTGGTTTCTACCTTAGTCATGACTGTCACTGATAAGCAAGCAGATATTGCGATATTACGTACCATGGGGGCAAGTGCGGGTTTAGTGCAGAGGATCTTTTTGGTTCAGGGATTGGCTATTGGTTTGTTAGGATCCCTACTTGGTGTTGGATTTGGCTTACTCATTGCGCTCAATATTGATGTCATCGTACCGTTTATTGAGACTCTCTTTCGGGTTCAGTTTTTACCCCGCGATATTTATTTCATTAGTCAGTTGCCATCCGATGTGCGCTTTGATGATGTTTTGACCGTGGGCCTGATGGCTTTCGTTCTCTCTATTCTGGCCACGATTTATCCCAGCAAAAGAGCGGCGCTTGTAAAACCCGCCGAGGCCTTGCGTTATGAATAAACCTAATCATCCAGTATTGCGCGCTACCGGACTTGCCAAAACCTATGGCACAGGCCCTACCTCGGTAGAAGTCCTCAAGTCGGTTGATCTTGAGTTGAACACTGCCGAAAAAGTAGCGATTGTGGGTGCTTCGGGTTCTGGAAAGAGTACCTTATTGCATTTACTCGGCGGTTTGGATTCTGCCAGTGCAGGCGAAGTGCAAATTGGTACAAAAATCATTAATCGACTCCGCGCCAAAGAGTTAGATCAACTACGCAATCATCACCTCGGCTTTGTGTATCAATTCCATCATTTACTCGATGAGCTCACAGCCCTTGAAAATGTCGCTTTGCCCTTGCGCATTCGTGGT